>JAEEGL012340243.1_pt1 | contig 10062 bp, 5 predicted proteins | sample 9134231 | NCBI WGS metagenome assembly JAEEGL01 (sample SAMN16246548, study PRJNA631951) | gut metagenome | biome: gut microbiome; feature: rumen; material: fiber-attached | host: Bos | place: Iran: Karaj | collected 2018-10 | reverse complement strand
TCAATCCCTTGCATCAATGCTATATGTGGCTCTGCCTCTTTCATTACTCACAGTGCTTGCACATGACCACTCTGCAATGGTGGCTTTGGCAATATTCATTTTCATCTGGCTCTATGACACAGGTGCATTCCTCGTGGGATGTGCAATAGGAAAACACAGGCTCTTCGAGCGCATAAGCCCCAAGAAATCATGGGAAGGCGTGTTTGGCGGTGCTGTTGCAGTTATAGCGGCAGCTATCGTCATCGCTTGTGTTGAAACGGTGGGAAAAATCTTTAACCCACAGTCATTGAGCGTTGACACATGGATAGTACTGGGCATAACAACAGTTATTGCTGCGACATTTGGCGATCTCTTTGAATCGCTTCTCAAGCGCACTGCAGGTGTTAAAGATTCAGGAAACCTGATACCCGGACACGGTGGTATTCTTGACCGTATAGACAGTCTGCTATTCGTCATCCCCGCCTCTGTAATCGTTCTTGAAATAATAGAACTCTTGTAAACTTTGTAAAATAAAAACTCTGTTTTCGAGTTATTTCATTGAGACACCTCATTTATTCATTGCTGATGCATATTTTCAGACATATCACCCTGCTGCTGATCACAGCTTTGGCACTAGCGGCTTGCAGCAACAAGAATGAACAGAGCGGAAACTCCGACAAAACGGCATCTCTCCCAACTGTAGCCGTTGTACACGATTTTCCCGACACTCTGGTCGTGGGAACCATCTACAGCCCGGCCAGCTTCTTTATCCTTAAGGGTGACACTCTCGGATATGACTATGAGCGAATCAGAGCTTTTGCCCGTGAAAACAAAATGGAAGTGAAGTTTCAAGTGGCAAGCAGCATGAAAGAACTCATAAAATTTATAGAGAACAACAAGGTGCATATCGCCGCCTATGAGATTCCTATTACTGCTGAATACAAGCGACAGGTGATACACTGCGGTGAGCAGAACATCAAATATCAGGTGCTAGTGCAACCTGCTACAAGGGACACCATCACAAATGTAACCCAGCTTATTGGTCGCGACGTCTATGTCATACATGGTTCAAGCTACGAAGCTCGGCTTCGTAACCTGGACAGCGAGATTGGTGGCGGCATAAAAATACATGCCATCGACAACGACTCCATCATCAGCGAGGAACTAATCGACATGGTGGCCAGCAGGCGACTGCCTATGACAATTGTGGACAGCGACATTGCTCAAATTAACAAGACATATAACGACAGCATCAACATTAACCTGAAAGTAGGTTTTCCACAACGTGCTTCATGGGCTGTAGGAAAAGACTGGAAATGGCTTGCCGACACCGTGAACGTGTGGGCCAACAACAACCGGACCATTGCCTACGCACACGAAATCAGACAACGCTATTTTACCATGAACAAGCATCATCTCGACTCAATGAAGGCATTGAGCGACTCAGTGTCGACCATTATCGAGATGGCAAAGGCTCAAAACAAGAATGTTGATTACTCGAAGATTTACCGTCGAGGGGCTGGAGACATATCGGCCTATGACCGCCTGTTCAAGAAATATGCAGCCACTGCCGGCGTTGAATGGACTTTGCTTGCTGCAGTTGCCTATGTGGAGTCAAACTTCAATCCCAGCGCTGTATCATGGGCCGGAGCTAGAGGTCTGATGCAGATTATGCCAAACACAGCTCGAGGTTACGGCTTTGGTGAAGAAGCACTTGGCGACCCCGAGAAGAGTGTATATTTGGCAAGTCTTGTCATTTCTAAAACTGACCGGTTCTTCCAAAGCTATATCAGCAACCGTGCCGAGAGAATGCGGTTCACGTTAGGTGCCTACAATGCTGGCGTTGGTCATGTGACCGATGCCATGAAGCTTGCACAGAAATATGGTAAGAAACCACAAGTGTGGTACTCTAATGTCGAGGAAGCCATTCTTTGGAAAATGCGCCCAGAATTCTACAACGATCCTGTCTGCAGCTATGGATATTGTCGAGGTTCGGAAACCATGAATTACGTACGTCAGGTTGAGAACGCTTATCGTGTGTTCCGCCAGTTCGAAGCCAAGAAAACAAAAAAGAAATAGACACACCACCTGCACACAAAAAATGTAGTTATAGCTATCACTATATCCATGCAAACGACTAATGATAACCAATAACCCACAACTGATAAATATTATGACACCACACAACAATGCCCCCGATGGCGCTTTCGCCAAAACCGTGCTGATGCCTGGAGATCCCCTCCGAGCACAATTCATTGCACAGAAATTCCTTGAGAACCCACAACTGGTAACTTCGGTTAGAAATGTGTATGGCTACACTGGATCTTTCGAAGGCGTACCAGTGAGCGTCATGGCAAGCGGCATGGGAATGCCTAGCATAGGCATCTACTCCCACGAGCTATATGAATTCTATGGAGTAGAAAACATAATTCGCATTGGCTCGGCTGGCAGCTACAACCGAAACCTTAAAGTGCATGACGTAGTCCTCGCTAGCAGCGTCTACAGTGCTTCAAGCTATGCCAAGGTTCACAACAACGTTGACGAACACGAAATGTTTCCAAGCAAGGAGATTAATAAAGTAATTCTCCAAAAAGCGAAAGAGCTGGACATAAAATGCAAACTAGCAAAAGTACATTCCAGCGATGTGTTCTATGGCGGACCAAATGCCATCTCATGGAAAGATGTTAGAAAAGCTAATGGTGTAGACTGTGTTGAAATGGAAAGTTTTGCCCTATTCCATAATGCTAATGTGCTGGGCAAGCGCGCTGCCTGTCTGCTAACCATCAGCGACTCGCTCGTTGACAAAACAGCAATCAGCGCCGAGGATAGACAAAACTCCTTCCTCAACATGATGAATCTTGCACTTCATGCGGCAATAGCACTATAAACGTTAGGAGCATGAAGTCTCCCATGTTTAAGTAAGATAACTAAATAAGTAAATCGCTGGTAGAATCAATTAACTTGATATCTATCAGCGATTTAATCTTAGGTGGGTGCTGACGGATTCGAACCGCCGACCCTCTGCTTGTAAGGCAGATGCTCTGAACCAGCTGAGCTAAGCACCCGTGCTCAATTTGGAAAAGCGATGCAAAGGTAAATCAAAAATTCCAACTGTGCAAGTTTTTGGATATTTTTTTATCAAAAAACTTATTTATTCAGCAAAAAACGGCATAGAAATGTACTTCTGCCCCTCAAAACAACTGAATTGGAAACAATCTAAGCTACATTAATGTGAGTACGAGAATCTGCGCCAATATCACTCGCATGAACATGGTGAGTGGATACACGGTTGAGTAAGCGACCGAAGGAGCATCATTGCCCGAAGTTTTGTTTGCATAGGCAAGAGCCGGAGGATCGGTAGTAGCACCCGACATCAGACCCATTAACGTACAGTAATTGAGGTGAAATTTCCATCGGGCAATGCACCCGACAATAATCAGCGGGATAAATGTTATCAAGAATCCATATCCTACCCAACTGGCACCGGTTGCGTTAAACACCGTCACTCCAAAATCCTTGCCTGCGGCAATGCCCACCGAAGCAAGGAAGACACATATACCAAGCTCACGCAGCAGCAGATTTGCGCTCGATGAGGTGTAAGTAACAATCTTTATCTTATAGCCATAACGTGCCAGAAGAATGGCAACTATGAGAGGACCTCCGGCAAGACCGAGTTTCATGGGCACCGACATTCCAGGAATAGCAAATGGTATGGAACCGAGCACGATTCCCAAGAAGATGCCGAGGAACATGGTAAACATGTTTGGCTCGTTGAGACGACGCATGGAGTTTCCGAGCTTTTCGGCCAGGCGATTGATGTCCTCAATGTTTCCAACTACGGTGAGGCGGTCGCCCACCTGCAGCGACAGGTTTGGACTGGCAAGAAGGTCAAGGCCGGCACGATTGACACGAGTTGCGTTAAGTCCGTAACCAAATGGCAAACGCATAGAGCCAATCTTACGTCCCGAAAAGTCAGGATTGGTTACAACAATGCGGCGCGATACTACCTGTGTCGGTGTGTGTTTCCAGTCAACTTCTTCCTTGGGACCGATAACGGCATCAAACACCTCCTCGTCCTGAATACTTATTACCACACGGAGCAGATCTCCCTCGTGAATAGGTGTTGTAAGTGTCGGGATGATTATTGTGCCATCAGGCTTCAGAACACGCGAAATAACGAAGTTGCGATCGATGATTGAGTGCAGGCGCTCAACAGTACGGTCAAAGATAAGCTTGTTAGTGACGCGGTAAGTCACCACATGCGGCTTGAGCAGACTCTGCTCATTATCGTCCTCTATCTGCTTGATATCGTCTGCAACATTTATTTTAAAAATTCCCCTGATGACTATCATGGCAAGGATAATACCAACCACACCAAGTGGATAGGCGGCAGCATAACCCATCGACATGGCATCGTTGATGCTGCCCACGTCTGTTCCGGCTGGCTGTGTCTCGATTATGGTTTGCTGAGCGGCACCAAGTCCGGGAGTATTGGTAACTGCACCCGACATAATACCAATCAGCTGATTAGGCTCAACATTGGTTGTAAAGTAAATAACCAGTGCCACCACTATGTTTAAAGCCACGATCGACATTGCCAGCGCATTGAGTTTCAGACCACCCTCCTTAAACGAAGAGAAGAATCCAGGGCCCACCTGAAGACCAATGGAGAAAATAAACAGGATAAGTCCGAAATCCTGCATGAACTTTAAAATGCCTTCATGGACCGAAAGCCCAAGATGTCCAGCCAGAATTCCTACAAACAGGATGAATGTAGTACCAAGTGAGATACCGAAAATCTTCACTTTACCTAGCGCAACACCAATTGCTATGACAATGGCGTAGATAAAAAGCGCATGAGCAATAGTGTCGCCCGTTATCAAATCAATAAACCAAGACATAATATAATAAGGATACTTTGATGTTTCAAGTAAGATAAATCAATAATGTAAATAATAAATTTCAGATAGGAATGCCGTCTTGAACGATTGGCAGAAGATCAAGCGGACGATTGATAATCACATTCGCATGATATTCCACAATCTCTTTTACAGGACGGAAACCCCAAGTTACTCCCACTGAGTCAACACAGGCACGACGGGCTGTTTCCATGTCGATTCCCGAGTCTCCAACAAGTAATGTGTCCTGCTTGGCGATGCGCGCCTTGGCAAGTATCATGAAGATAATGCTTGGATCAGGTTTTACCGGGATGTCATCAGTCTGACCCTGAACGGCCACAAAATCTATGTCAGGGAAGAAGTGATTTATTATTTTGTCGGTTGCTTGCTGGTATTTGTTGCTTGCTACAGCCAGCTGTACGCCTTGCGCTTGTAACTCCTGCAACAGTTCAGGAATGCCATCGTAGGGTTTTGTGAGTATTGTGTTGTGCTCATTATAGTACTCCTTGAAGTCTGCAAGCATCTTCTTGACTACTGTCGACTTTTTCCGTTCATCCTCTGGCAGAGCTCTTTCGATAAGTCTCTTTACACCATTTCCCACAAAGAATGGATATGAAGCAATGCTATGAGTGTGAAAACCGTTGCGGTCTAATGCATAGTTTACCGCTTCACCCAAGTCCTTGATTGTGTTGAGCAGAGTTCCGTCTAGGTCAAATATCGCTAATTTCTTCATTATCTTATTTTTTATTTTGGCTGCATTTTAGAATGGATAACCAACCGAGAAGTGAAGCTCGGCATCGCGCTTGAGCGACGGTGAAAACAGTGGCCATTTCTCCTGACCTGATGCAGGATTGTGAGCTTTCATACCCACATCAAACCGAAGCAGGAAGTAAGTGAAATCCATGCGCAGGCCAAGTCCATAAGACAAAGCAAGCTGCTCATAGAATTTATTAAACTTGAAAACACCTCCTGGCTGCTCAGCATAATCCTTGATGGTCCAAATATTGCCGCAATCGATAAATGCGCCGAGCTCAAGCACCCAGAACAGCTTGCAACGATACTCAAGGTTCAGGTCAAGACGAATGTCACCACACTGATAGATAAAGCTGTTTTGAGCCTTCTTGCCGTTAAAGCTTCCCGGACCTAGAGTGCGGACGCCCCACCCTCTCACGCTGTTGGCTCCACCTGAATAGAATCGTTTCTCAAACGGCAATACCGTACTGTTTCCATAAGGAACAGCAACACCAAAGCCTGCATGTATTGCAATCGAACTCCTCTGACTCAGATAATGAGTCAATGAGAAGTCTCCGTCAAGCTTAATATACTGTGAGTATCTTGTCCCAAACACCTTGTAACTGTCGTCGGCTTCACGCTTCTGGTTGATAAGATGCGAGATTCCGTAAAGTAGGTTTCCTGCAGTCTCAGCCGAAGCCCTGATGGTGTAGATATTGTTCTGGAACACCGTCGTCAGTGGGTTTGCCACTCTCTTGTTTGTCTTGTAGAAAGTGTATCCCATACGCATAATCAAGTGGTTCTCGTACGAATAGCGAAGCAACGGATTGCTTATGCTGTCAAGGAAGTTTGACTTGCTTTTGGGCAGATACACGTAGCTGAGGTCAATAAGGTTGAAAGTGTTACGCATCTGGTTGTTGCGTTCGCTCCAGATGTATTTCCAACCTGCACCGGCAATAATGCGAGTATACTCGGGGCGCTCCTGATAATTGAAACTCGTCATGAACTCAGTAGACGCCTGGATGCGGCGTTTGAAACCCTCTCTCAGGAACGGCATCTTGAACTTGGGGAATGTAATGCCCACATCGCCTGAATATTCACTGTAATTATCGTTGATGAGACCGCTCAAATCGCCCGAAAGACTTTCATAAGAAGCTTTGAACTTGACGTTCAGAACTTCCGAACCTTTGAAGATATTACGGTGCTGATAGTCGGCACCGACGCCAAATCCCAAATCTCCCTCGCTGTTGGTTCCTTCAAGCGAGAACGAGATAGTCTGTGACTTGTCTCGATTGAGCAGGATGTAGGCATCGACCAACAGATTGCCGTCAACTTCTCCCACAGACTTCATGTCGATGTTTATGAACTTGATGATGCCTAGTCTGCCCAGCGCCTTGTAAGTGCGGTCAACATCGGCGGCATTATACAACGAACCTGGGCGTATAAAGCAGTTTTCATCCAGGATTTTCTTATCGATGTATCGGTCTTCTCCATAAAGCACGGTGATGCCGTTATAGGTTGCAGTATCTCCATATACTCCATTCTGCATGGTCACCGCATCATAATTTGTCACAAAAAACACATTTCGCACATAGAACTGGCGATGGGTGTCGAAGTGAGGCATGTGTGGCAGGTCCTGAACCTTGTCGCTAAGGCAAAGTGTCAGGTCCACTTCGCGTGAACCTTGTGCAGTATCGGCAATGAAAGTGATATAGTTCTTGTTGAAAGCGTAGTAACCGTTGTTCCTGAGCCGCTGGACTATCATCTCACGCTCATTGTCAAGCTTGTTATGGTCAAGGAGCGATTGGTTCTTTACCGGAAAAACTGCGCTGTCGGTCATTATCAGCCGCCGCAAGCTGTCGTCCTTGATGTCATAGCTTATCGACCTGATGCGATAAGGCTCGTCAAGCGTGACATTGTAATTGACTTGCGCTTTTTTCTTCTTCGGATAAAGCTGAACGTCACTGGTGACTGAGCTCTTGAGATAGCCCTTGTTAATCAAAGCGCGCTGCAGCTGGTTCTCGCTGGCCATCGTCAGGGTGGAATCGTAGATTACTGGTGGCGAGCCAACGCGTCTGATCCACTTGTTGAACCAGTTGGCTGAATCCTTGCCTGAGATGTTATAAATTGCGAGCTGAAGCTTGAAACCGCCCAGCACCTTGTGATTTTCCGTTTGTCGCAGATAGTTTACCAGCTCCTGAGTATTCAGCTCAGCGCCATTCTGCTTGTCTTCGATGATTATCTTGGTTTTATCGAGCAAGTACTGACCGTCGGGTACGTGCTTCGTCGAGCTGCACGAGAGCACCACAGGTGCTATCATCAGCACCAATGCCACCATCCAGAACAGTCTGTTTCTTCGTGCCATTACTCACTTTTATTATATAACATGCAAAGTTACCACCTTTAATTTTAACGGCAAAAGAATTGAACGATTTAATGAAGAAAAGATTAGCAGGCACCCTTGAAAAGACCTATTTTTGTTAAATAGCGTTAAATAATTGCATTTTCTGCTTGAAAATTATGTTTTATAACACAAAATACACTACCTTTGCATCAGTTTTCATGGTATTAGTTTTTTAAGGTTATGAAATTTTAAACGTCGTGATGACGGATTCTTTTTCATTGTTTTAAGGTTTATGTTAATGGTATTAGAAAGTTAATTAGTTAAGCAATCCCCGACGATGAGTCAGGGATTTCTTTTTTATACCACCTTCAACATCCTCACCCACAGCTACATAAGAACAACCAATCATCTAAAAAAAGTTCCTGCTTCCCAACGGACTTAACAGCCTGCAACATCACAAGAACACAAAAATCGCCGGAGATAGTCGACTAAAAAGTATCTCCGGCGATTCTCTTTCACATGTTCCTAAGCAATCACTTCAGGTAATCGTCGAAATAGCGTGTGATGCGCTCATGCAAGTGAACGCTCTGGTGTCCGCGCATGTTGTGTCCTTGTCCGGGATAGACAAAGAAATCGGGCTGTGTATCGGCACCGATGCACGCTTTCAGGAACGAGTAAGCATGCTGTGGAACTACCGTCGGGTCATTGAGACCGATTATTATCTGCAGTCGGCCCTTCAGGTCTTTTGCCTTACTGATGAGCGAGGTGAGTTTGTAGCCTTCTGGATTACTTTGTGGCGTATCCATATAACGCTCGCCATACATTACCTCATACCATTTCCAGTCAATCACCGGTCCGCCGGCTACGCCCACCTTGAACACGTCGGGATAGTTGGTCATCAGGCTTATGGTCATAAAGCCGCCGAAGCTCCATCCATGCACTCCCAGGCGGGCTGTGTCTACATAGTTCAGCGTGCGTAGGAAGTCTACGCCGCGCATCTGGTCGCGCATCTCCACCTGACCGAGCTGACGGAAGGTTGCCTGCTCAAACTCGCGGCCACGGTTCTCGCTGCCGCGGTTGTCAAGGATGAACAGCAGATAACCACGCTGCGCCATATATGTCTCCCAACTGCGGCTGCTGTAGTTCCAGCGGGCGTCAACGTTGTGGGCGTGAGGACCGCCATAAACATAAACCACCGTTGGATATTTCTTGGCTGGGTCAAAGTCAACAGGCATCACCATGCGATAGTAGAGGTCAGTAACGCCGTCGTCGGCTTTGATTGAGCCGCATCTGTACTCGGGCACCGCATATCCTTCCCAAGGGTTGGGCGCAGTGAAGTAGCGCCACGACTGGCCGTTGACGGTGTTCACGACAGCTATGTTGCGGGGCACGTCGGGCTCTTGGTAATAGTCAACCAGATAGTTGCCGCCGGGGCTTAGCATTGCACCATGCCAGCCTTTTCCGCCCTCATCAATGCGGGTGACTGTGCCGTTGTCGACATTCACTTTATATATGTTCTTCTGAATTGGGCTGTCGGCATTTGCCGTGAATATCAGGTTGTGAGCCTTTGCATCAAAGCCGAGGACCTCCATTACAACCCATTCGCCACGAGTCAGCTGCTTGATTTGGGCTCCGTTGGCGCTATGCAGATACAGGTGATTATAACCGTCTTTCTCACTGAGCATCACAAACTTGTCCTTATTCCAGGGCAAGAACATTATTGGAGTCTGAGGCTCGACATATTTATCGTGGCTTTCGCGATACAGTTCGGCAATTCTCTTGCCGGTCGCTGCGTCATAGCTTACAAGGTGCGCATCGTTCTGGTCGCGGTTCAGCTCAATCATGTAGACGATGTCGCCGGCAGGGTTCCAGCTGACATTGGTGAAATAGCGGTCGGTCGGATCTCCGGCGTCAAGGTATACGGTTTTCGACGTTGCCAGGTCATAGACTCCAACGGTCACCTTGTGCGACGTCTGACCGGCCATTGGATACTTCTCAGGTGCTGGAGTGGCTTCAACATGAACAGTATCATTAAGCTCGGGAACAGTGATGAGCGGATAGTCGGCAACCATACTCTGATCCATGCGGTAGAAGGCGAGTTTGGTGCCG
>JAEEGL011769799.1_pt1 | contig 10062 bp, 5 predicted proteins | sample 9134231 | NCBI WGS metagenome assembly JAEEGL01 (sample SAMN16246548, study PRJNA631951) | gut metagenome | biome: gut microbiome; feature: rumen; material: fiber-attached | host: Bos | place: Iran: Karaj | collected 2018-10 | reverse complement strand
GGTTGCGCTCGTCGATGAAGTCATCGGGTTCGTTCCAGATTTCCCAGTAGGTGATCTTGTATTTTAAGCCGTCCGCCCAGCCCTCGGTGTAGTGGCGGATGACGTGCTCGCAGATGCGCGCCCACTTCTTGAAATCTTTCGGCGGGTAGATGCGGTATGCCTTGCCGATGGTCCACGCGAAGTTCTCGATGGTGACACCGAGGCGGAAATACGGCTCCACGCCGTTCTCGACAAGCGCCGTGAGGTAGAGGTCCGTAAACGTGAAGTCATAGCTTGCCGGGGCGTTCTCGTCGGCGTCGAAGTCGCGGAAGAGGTTCGGGATGTCGACGTAGAGGTTCCCGCCAAACCACCCGCCGACATCGTGGAGACGCGCGTAGGGGACGCCCGCCTCCTTGAGATACCGGAACATCGAGAAGTCCGGCGCCTTTCCCGGCAGCAGCGGCCCCTGACCCGTGGAATGCACGGGCTTCACCGGGCCGGCGGTTTTGGAGAAGTCGATGGAGATGTGTCTCATTGCCATTGCCTGAAGATGAATTCCCCGCCTTCGAAGAACACGGGATGCTCGCCAACGGGGACGATGTAGGTGCCGTCGGAGACGCGGACGGGGTGGATTGCCCGCCCGGTGTAGTCGCGGAAGCGAATGCCCGCGGACTGTCCGTCCGCGCCCCCTGGGGCGAAGCGCAGCTCGCGCTTTTCGGTCTCGCCGGTCTTCCACAGGACTCCCGCCTTTGTCCCATCGGGTCGCGTCCATTGCGGAAAGAACAGCCCGTCGCCCCGCCATTGGCCGGTAGTCTGCGCCGACCCGACCGGACGCATGAGGATGAAGTTGCGGTAGGCGCCCCACGCCGGCTTTGGCGTGAAGTTGGAGTGCGTGAGTCCGAAGTGGCTCTGGTTGGAGTGCGGGTCGTTTTCGTCACCGCGGAATTCATACCAGAAGAACTGCTCGACCCCCTCTGCCAGGCAGATGGCGATGGCGCGCACGAGAAAGTCGGCCTGCTCCTCCTCGCTTGCTGCGAGGTTGAATCCGTTCTTGGTGCCCCCGATGACAATCTGGCCTTTGAGGTCGCCGTGCAGCCGCGTGACGCTGGAGCCGACCAGTTCGCGCCCGGACTTGGAGCGGCCAATCATGAGCGGGATGAACTCGTCGCCGGGCCGCAGGATGGCGGGTGTCTGGAACCGATGGGCGGACTCCCCGGCGGGGGGACGGCTGTAGCCGGCGGCCTTCGCTGCTTCGGTCGGAAGCACGGGGACGATCTGCGGGATGTCGTCATCCGTCCAGAATGCCTCGAAGCCCATGCGCAGACGGTCGCGGCGCGCTGTGTCGTCCTGACCCACTCTGACGAACTTTCCGGGGCCCGTCTCTCGGACGCAGTACCACATCGGGGCGCCGCCGAAATCGACGAGCGTACCGCCGTCGCGCACGAACGCGAAGACCTCCTCGAACGTGTCCACCGGAAACTCCTCGCTGAACGGGTAGATCACGGCATCGACATCGCCGGCGGCGAGGCGTTCGCGCAGCCGCCCGTCCAGACACGCCTCCAGCGTGGAGCCCGGAGGCAGCGCCTCCTCGATCATGCGCGCGATCGAGGCGTAGGGACGCCCGTCGGGCCCCGCCTCGGCGGCGGCGTACACGCATCGCCAGGACTTCAGATCAGGGCGGGCTACGGCCAGACCGGCGCGCAGAAGGTCGCCGTCGATCGCCTGCTCGTGCGTGGACCAGCCGAGTTCGGAGACGACGACGGGCTTGTTCCCGTCGCCGTGGCGGGCCATGAGGTCGCGGAGCGAGGAGAGCTTTTCGGGCAGGAGCGCCTCGAGGTTCCAGAGGACTTCGTAGGGGTGGACGCACATCGCGTCGAAGAACGGCGCCGCGCCCTGCCGGTAAACGCCCTCAATGAACTGGAGGTCGGTTCCCGCCGTGCCGCCGAACAGGACGCGCACGCCGGTATTGCCCCGCTTGGCGGCGGGATAGGCCGTCTGGAGGATTCTGGCGTACCAGTCGGGCGAGCCGCCGCCCCAGCCATTCTCCTCGTTCCAGATTTCAATGTCGGGGATGCGGTTGCCGTAGCGGGCGGTGAACGCCTCGACGAAGCGGGCCCAGTCGTCGAGATGGTCGAGCTGCGGCTCCGCCCAAGACGGGAAGCCGTAGAGGATTGGGAGAATCTGAACGCCCTGCCGTTCGGCGGACTCGATGGCGCGGTCGAAGCGCTCCCAGTTGAAGGAGGCGTCGGGCGTTGGTTGGACGGCCGACCAGTCGAAATCGGCGCGAAGACGCCGGATGCCGGTGGCGGCGATCCATCGGCAGGACTCGTCGCGGTAAGTGTATCCCCAGCGCGTGACATGCGAGCAGACGCCGTAGGGGTCCGGGGACTGCATGGCGGGGCCGCCGATCGGCTCCGAGACGGCTGCGGGCTGGACGGCCAGCGCGGCGCACAACATCGCGGCGCGTTTCTTTGCGGTTGGATTCATTCCCGTCATCGTCATCGCGGACTACCGCATGTAGAGCACGGTGGCCTTGGGTCGGACAAAGATCGTCCCCGCGCCAACGATGTAATCCGGATGCGTCACCGCGGAAATGTCGCCGCTCCCGGCGGAGCGTCCGCCGAGCCGCAGGGAATCCAGTTCCAGGGTTCCGGGGAAGTCTAGGGCGAGTTCGGCGCCGGACGCGACCTCGACGGCGAGTTTCGCCGGGACATCCGGCACCGAGGCCGCAAGGCCGTCGCACTTCACGACGGACACCTCATCGACGAGGGTGTTGCGTGCAATGTCGTCCTCTCCCCTGACGACAAGCGTGTAGTTGCCGGCGGTCGGGGCGTCCCACCAGAAGGTGTACGGGAGGAACGTGTCCGTATCGACCTTCACGCGGGCGATGTTATTGGTATCCGCTCCCTGAACCATGTTGATCGCCAGCTGCCCGAAGGCGTAGTTCGCGCCGGAGCCGGGGCGAGTCCGCGCATGGAGGCGGATGCGGTAGCGGCCCAGCTCCGGAATGTGAAGCGTCTGTCCGGCGTGCTGGCGCCCCTGGATCACTGCGCAGTAATCCCCTTTGAAGAAGTCGTAGCCGTATACTGCGGGATACCACCAATATCGGATGACACTGGCATCGCCGGTCCAGCTGCCTAGCGTTCCCGTCTCGAATCCCGGATTGGAGACGAGGTTGGCGGGGACAAGTTCCACGTCGTCGATGTATCCCGCGCTGACGGCCGCCGTCTGCGCGATCTCCACGGTCACGGAATCGCCTTCTGCCACGTCGAAAGCCCCGTCGAACAGGGCCGTCGCCCATTTGTTGTGGCCGTATGCCGCGCTGGTGGACGTGAGCGCAACCGTGCCGTTCACGGACACCGTGACGCGCCACTGCGGAAACGCCGTCAGATCCGTGGCATGCCAGAAGTGCGAGCCGGACTGGTTGCCTGCGAAGGCGGACTTGAACCGGATCTGCCATCTGCCGGCGGGCGGCGTGAACGCCGCGCTCGTCGCCGTGACTCCATTGGCCCAGAAGCCGAGGCACTTCTTGCCCCAACGGCACAGATACGGGCTGGCAAAGTAGGTGTTTCTGCTGAACATCGCCTCGTCCACCAGCCCAACGGACGGCACGCCGCTTGCGCCGGCCCCGCCCTGGGTAAACGTCCAGAGGGACACCTTGTTGCTGGCGATCAATTCGGGATAGTTCAACGAGCAGTTCCCGTTGTCAAGTCCCGTGTATGTCTCGTTGTCCGCCGTCAGCCGGTCGAGTTCCTCGAACCCGCCGTTGGGGATGCGCCAGGCGCCGTCGGCGGCGGTGTTCTCGGTCACGAGCGTCATTTGGACGTCATCGAGCGTTGCGGTCGCGTCGCCGATCTCGAAATTCGGCTCGATGCGCATCGTCCAGGTCCCCTCCGAAAGCACGGGCGTGAGGACGCGGTGTTTTCGGTATCCGGTCGAAACCATGAAGCAGTCCGTCTCGTCGCATTCGAGGACCGTGGAGCCGGATGAGAAACGCACGTGGAACGTCCCGAGGCCGTACCTGTTGCGGCCGGAGCCCTGGAAAGTGAGTTCGTAGCGGCCAGAAACGGGAATCTCCGCCGTGGTCTCCGCGCTGGGCTTCCCGGCGGCGTCGGAGCCGCCTCGCTTGAGGCAGAGCACCCAGTCGCCCTCCGGTGCGGCAAACGGGCATTGCCAGGCGCTGCTCGTCCATCTGAAACGCCCGGTGGAATCCCCGCCGTTCAGCGTCCAGCCGCTCATGTCCGACGACTCAAAGCCGGGATTGGGGATGGTGGCGCGGATGCCGCCGCCGCCCGCCGATGGCACGGCGTCCGCGACAGGCGCGGCGAGGATGACCCGTCCGGCCCTCACATCGAGTTTGCCCACGCCGGTCGGGAGCGACGCGATGCGGGCCGTTCCGGCGCCAGTTTTTTCCACCGTGCCCGCTGTCGCCGTCCTCGCGAGCGTTGCCGTCTCGCGGCCCCAGGCAGTCGTGTTGTCCCCGCGGGCGACGTCCAGCGAATCGCCCGCCTCAAGCGCGAGTGGCACACCGGGGCCGTATATGCGGGCCGAAACGCCGCTCCCGATCCTCAGCGCGCCGCCGAACACGCCAGAGGCGCCGTCCGCAGCGAACGTCGCGCCGCTCGCCGCCGCCTCGACATCGCCATTGCCGGACAACCTCGCCGTCAGGCCGCCCGCGGCGACCGTCGCCGTCGCGCCGGACGCCACGCGCAGGTTCGCCGCCGCCGTGGCGATCCCCCATTTCGCGGCAAGGTAGCCTTCGACGGCGAGACGCTGGCTTTCCGTGAGCGCAGCGTCGAACACGACGAGTTCCATCAGGTAGTCGCCGCCCTCGCGGTTGGCTGTGCGGGCTTGCCCGAACAACGAATCGATTCCGCCCTTCGCACTTGCCGAATGGCACCATTCAAGGACGCGCAGCCCTGTGCGCACCAGGTCCTTGTTTGTGTCGCGGCTCTCGCCGTTGTCGAAGAAGCGCATCGTGCGCATCTGCGGATTGCGCCAGTTGCAGTAGTAGCTCGACGCGGTCGTCCCGTTGTGGTAGGCGGGGTCGCCGGTGTGATAGACATGGTCACCGGCGTAGTTGCCGAGCAGATGGCCCCAGTAGTTGACAACGCGCGTCACGGCGAAGACGGTGCAGACGGAGAGTTTTGCGCCCGCGCCGGCGTAGGTTGTGCCGTCAGACTTGTGCAGGAGCATCGTGCATTTAGAGCCGAAGCCCTTGAAATAGAGGCAGCGGTTCCCGGCGGAGTCGGACGCGAGGAGCGGCGACACAAAGCCGGCGTCGAGCGGAGTCGCGGCGTAGGGGTAGTTCGTCGCGGAGGCGTCGGTGTCGCGCACGTCGCGCCAGACATCGACTGCGGTGTTGTCGCCGAACGGGGAGGTCTTGAACTGCGCCTTCGCCTCGTCGGCGACCAGCCAGAGCGACGCGGTGGCGAGAATCGCCGTCGGCTCCGCTGCCGCCGGGGCGGTTCCGTTTGAGCCTATCGTGAACGAGCCGTCCAAGACGTCGATGTTCGGCGGATTGGGCGAGACGAGGCTTTCCTTGTCCATGGTTGCCGTGCCGGAGCCGGTCTTCACGAGGCGGCCGTCCTCTGCCGCCATCAGGTTGCCGCCCACGGCGGATGTGCCGGACGCAACATGGACCGTTTCGCGATCGTATTGCCCGATGGCGAAGGCCGTACCGGGTGTGGAGGAGGAATACGCAGTCGGCTTCGCGAGCGCGAAAGCGGCGAAGACTGTGGATAGGAGTGGGAGGGACTTCTTCATGGTCGTTTCCTGTATGGAGGTTGGGGTGCGGGTGGAAATCGTGGAAGAAAGTGGAAAAAGGAACACCGCACACGCTTCACGGGGCCGGGGCGACGGGCGTCCAGGCGCCGGAGGCGGCGGAGCGGTAGGCGGCGTCCATGACGCGCACGGCGTCAAGGCTGGCGGCGAGGTCGGCGGCGACTTCCTCGCGGGAGAGTTCACCGCGCGCGAGGGCGAGGAGGCGCGCGATGCGGTCGGGGCGGGCGTCGCCCTCGGGGACGGGGCGCGGCTCCTCGTCCGGCCCTCGATAGACAAGAGAGCCGTCGCGGTCGTAGAGCGAGCGTTCCGTGCCGACGATCTGGAGCCCCGTGGGGGCGCCCGTGAAGACCCAGCCGGCCTCGACACGGCCCACGGCGCCGGAGGCGAAGCGGAGTTCAATCACGCCCCAGTCGTCCACGCGGGGATAGGCGCCGGAGAGGTTGGCCGTCGTGGCCCAGACCTCGCGCACCGGTCCGGCGAGGTGACGCAGCAGATGCACGGCATGGGTGCCCATGTCGAGCAGCGCACCGCCTCCGGCGAGCGCCGGATCGGTGAACCACGCGAGTTCCGGCTTGTCGAACCAGCGGCCGTACGCGGCGTGGTGGGCGTTGCGGAAGAAGAAGTGCGTCGGGCGACCTAGCGCGCCAGAGGCAACGAGCGCCGCCGCGCCGCGGTTGCGGGCGAAGAAGGGCTGGAAGTAACCGCTGGTGAGCGGCGTCCCGTGGCGGGCGACGAGGGCGGCGATCTCGTCGGCCTCGGTGGCGGACGTGCCGAGCGGCTTTTCGCACAGCGTGGGCTTGCCAATCGGAATGACCTCCTTCAGGAGCGGCAGATGACGGGCGTTTTCGGCGCAGATGGCGAAGGCGTCCACGTCGGGGTTGGCAAGCGCCCTCGCAAGATCCGGCTCGAAGTGGCAGCCGAAGCGCTCGGCGAAGGCGCGGCCGCGTTCCGGGACGTCGTCCCAGATGAGAAGCGGGGCGCCCGCGCCGGAGAGACGAGCGATGTCGCCGCAGAAGTCGGCGGCGTGGATGTGGGCCACAGAGAGTACTGCGATTCTTTTCATGGCGGAACACCGCTGATTCTACTCCTTGTCCGAAGCGATTTGTGAACAAATTGCAAATCAATTTTTAAACAAATTGCAAAGTCGCAAAGCTACGCAAAACCCCCGCTCGTGTGCCCCGTGTGATTCAGTACGGTTAACCTTTCGTGTGCTTCATGTATTTCGTGGATAATTGATTGACGAGGGCTATTTCCGGTGATCCAGCATCCATCTGCGGACGGTGACGCCGATGCGCTGGCGGAAAACGCGCCGGAAGTCGGCGTGGGAGGCGTAGCCGCACTGGGACGCGACGACATCGGGGAAGGTGCCGTTCTCCAGAAGGTCCATGGCTCGGGCCAGGCGGACGGCGTGGATTTCGTCGAGGATCGTGCGACCCGCCGCCGCATGGAACAGCGGATAGGCGAGAGTGCTCGACACTCCCATCTGGCGGACAACCTTCCGGGGGCCGAAACCCTCCTCGCAGGCATGGAGGCGAATGCACTCGAAGGCCCGGTCCACGCGGCGGTCGCGGGTCAGGCGCGACGAACTGCGGCGCACCAATCGTTCCGCACCATAGGTCACGACGGACGGGGTTTTCCTGTCGCCGGACGGCGATGGGCCGCGCATCCGCTCCGCAAGGAGACGCGCGGCCGTCTCGCCGCCGGCTTCGATGTCGAGGGCGACGCTTGATATCGTCGGGTTGCTGCGCTCGCAGTATTCCGCGCTGTCGTCCACTCCGACGAGCGTCAGGTCGTCCGGGAAGCGCAGCCCAAGCGTGGAGGCGGCCTTGACGACGAGTGCCGCCGTGGCGTCGTTCGCGGCGAAGACACCGCAGGGCATCGGCAACGAGCGCAGGAACTCCACGAGGTGCCTCTGGAAAGAATCCGGCACACGCGACTCGTCCGGCGGAGACGAGAACGACGCGAACGCGCGTCCGCATCCGGTGGCCACGCGTCCGAAGGCGGCCCCGCGATTGCGGCTCCAAGGGGGATCTCCCAGCGCCGAAATGAAGGCGAACTGCCGGAAGTCCGCGCGGAGGAGTTCATGGGCGGCAGTCTCGGCGATGGAAACCGGGTCGCTCATCACTCTGGCGCTGTCGACCGGAAGGCCGCCGCTTATGCTGGAGGCGTCCCAGAAGACCATCGGGAGGCGAGCGGTTTTCCTGTAGGCCAGGGCATCGGCGGCATAGACGGGATCCACGATCAATCCGCCGGGATTCCAGAACTCGACCCACTTCGCGAAATCGGTTTCCTCGCCGAAGTGCCGGCCCTCGACGATGTCCACCGACAATCCGCTGCGCTTGGCGAACCGCGTGACCCCGACGATTTCACGCTGGGAGACATGGCCCATCTCGGCCACGACGACGAGGATTCTGGGCTGTCCGGTTGCGGTCATTGGCTTTGGCACTCCTAGGATTCAAAGAAGGCGGCCATGGGAACAGCGAACAAACCTTCGCCGAATCGCATGCCTTGATCGCCCGTGTGGAGCACAATCCCCGTGAAAGGACCTGGCGCTAGATGGTCGCGGAACCAGACTAGATGGCGGAAATCATCAGCTCGAACGACCGATCCCGCCTTGACCTCAATGCCAAGAAGCGCGCCTTCGCCATCCGCCACGAGAAAATCGATTTCGCGTTTCTCCGCATCCCTGTACTGGTAGACATCCCAGCCCCCCAGTTCCGCCCGAACGGCCAATTCGTGGTGGACCCATGTCTCAAGCAGCTTGCCGGAGCGGTCGGGGTCTTCGATCACCTCGCTCTGCCGCCATCCCAGCAGATTCGGTGTGAGACCGGGATCGCTGGCATACCACTTGTCCCGGCTGCCTGCCTTGGCGTAGTCGGTCTTCGTCCACGCCGGGATCCTTTCGAAGAGATACAATGCCTCCAGAGCCCCAAGATAGTTCTGGACAACGGGACGGGACAGGCCGCAAACGGTTCCGAGCTCATCTTCGGAAAAAAACTTCCCTGTTCTAGCGGCCAGGAAATCGGCCACGCGGCGCAGGGCGTCCAGTCGGCGAATCTCCGTGATTTCCCGGACATCCTTCAGCAGAAGGTCGTCCACATAGCCTCGGAACCAATCGCGCCTCTCGCGGTCGGGAAAGGGCATGGGTTCTGGATAGCCCCCCCGAAAAGCGGTTGCGACAAGGGCGGTTTTGTCTGCCCGAATGCCTGGCGTTGGGAACTCGCCTCGGAATGCGGCATCCAGAAAACCAGGGGAACGGTCACGAAGTTCGGCCTCCGCCATCGTTCTCAACCGCATGGTCTTCATCCGGCCGGCAAGGCTGTCGCGAACGGAAACGGAGAACCGAAGGCTTGACGATCCCGTGAGAAGGTATTGACCGGGGGACTGGTTCCCGTCCACGACGCGTTTCATGGCCGGAAGAAGCTCCTTGGCCTTTTGCACCTCATCGACGATCATGGGGCCATCGCCTTTGCGCCGTACGAATCCGCCGGGATCGGAACGAGCTGCGGCCAGGGACATCTCCTCGTCGAGGGAACGCCGATCTGCGTTTTCAAGGGGAAGCTCCCTCACAAGCGTCGTCTTCCCCGATTGTCTCGCTCCATTGAGATACACAATGCGCCGGTAGCGCATTGCCTGTGAAACATACGATGAAAGCCATCTGCGAACATTGTGCATCATTGCCTCCTTTTCCTGCGTGGCGGGGGAAACGATATCTAATGTCCGATAAAATGTAAAGTAGATTTACGATAAATCGTAAAGTTTGTGGACCCTTTCCGGTTCCATGGAGAGGAATCGAGGGAGTCTGTCCCCGACAGTCCTCCCCTCTTGTCCTAGACCAACAGACTGACCGGCCAACAGTCCGATAGACCAGCCAATCGACAGGCAGACCGGCTAACAGACTGACAGACCAACCGACCGACAGACAGACAGACAGACCAACCGACAGACAGACAGACTGACAGACCAACCGACAGACAGATCAACCGACAGACAGACAGACTGACAGACCAACCGACCGACCGACAGACAGACAGACAGACAGACCAACCAACCGACAGACAGACAGACAGATAGACTAAAAATGACATCCATCTTCCTCAAATCCAAGCTCCATCTCCTTCGCGTCACGTCCGCCGATCTCGACTACGAGGGAAGCCTCGCGCTCGACCCGGCCCTCATGGAGGCCGCCGGTGTCCGGCCCTTCGAGAAGATCCTCGTCGCGAACCGCGAGAACGGCACCCGCGCCGAGACCTACGCCATCCCCGCCCCGCGCGGCTCGCGCACCGTCTGCATGAACGG
>JAEEGL011314142.1_pt1 | contig 10062 bp, 7 predicted proteins | sample 9134231 | NCBI WGS metagenome assembly JAEEGL01 (sample SAMN16246548, study PRJNA631951) | gut metagenome | biome: gut microbiome; feature: rumen; material: fiber-attached | host: Bos | place: Iran: Karaj | collected 2018-10 | reverse complement strand
GTATAGTGAGCTTCTCTTGTCGGTGAAAGAAAGGCACCGGAAGGTATACGTCACTTCGAAGTTTCTTGCAGCGCGTGACCGCGTATCGGGCACAGAAGGAGAACGAAATGAAGTATAGACCGGAATACGACAGCAAGGTAATCGGCCGCAACTTACGCCGCCTTCGGGAGGCAAGGCACCTGTCCGTGGAGTACGTGAGGGAGTACCTGCGGCTGGGGTCGGTGCAGGCTGTCTACAAGTATGAAAAAGGAACCAGTTATCCGCAGACCGATACGATGTTTGCTCTGATGGAACTCTACGGCGCGGAACTGAAGGACATTGTCAACCAGGAGGAGGCTTCGGCCTCCTCCCCTTTCTTCTATGAAGAGAGAAGCAAAGGCTGCGAAGAGAGTGCAGCAAAAGGGCGAGAGGAAACTGGCAGAAACGGGCAGAGCGCGGCCTAGGAGGAAAACGCGCAGGGAAGCAAACGAGAACAAGAGATGCGCGGCCTGGAAGAAACGCGCAAAAAACGGACACGCAGGATGGGGAGTGTTCACGGGAAATCAGGGAGGGATTCATGAAATTTGTGATCCAGGTGTGCTCGGAATCGAGCGTGGAAGTGGAAGGAAAGATCGTAGGGGAGATTGGAAAAGGGGCGATGGTACTGGTCGGGATTGGCCAGGGGGACACGGATGAAATCGCGGATAAGATGGTGAAGAAGCTCCTGGGGCTTCGGATCTATCCGGATGCGGCCGGGAAGACAAACCTTGCCTTAAAGGACATTGGCGGGAGTCTTCTGATGATCTCCCAGTTTACTCTGTATGCGGACTGCCGGCACGGAAACCGCCCGGGCTTTACCGACGCGGCAGACCCGGGGGAGGCAAACCGCCTGTATGAGTACATCATGGCGAAATGCCGGGAGCAGGGCTATACCGTGGAGCAGGGTGTTTTCGGAGCTGACATGCGAGTGCGGCTCGTGAACGAAGGGCCGTTTACGATCGTGCTTGATTCAAAAGATGTAGTGAAGTAATAAAGCAGCGTGCGGCCTTGTGGCCGCCAAATACCATATGATATCGCCCTTACGCACAGCTTCGTGCTTTGCATAAGACCAGGCGATATCATTCTAACAAAATCCTACGCATAGGATTATGGAACAGGAGGAATGTACAGCTTAACAAACAGGAGGTGAGGCATACGAGCACCATGCAGGGAAGCCGATTTTTTATGAACCCGGCGGGAGACAGACGCGCGTATTGCAGCTGCTGCGGCAAGAGCGTTCTGCAAGACCGCTACAACATGATGAAGCACAAGGAACAGTGCGGGTTTACGGAACAGGACATTGTGGAAATCCTGACGGAAGAGGATTTCTGGTATACACTTACCAAGGAAGACGAGGAGACTTTGCTGTTACAGGCAGGGCATCCGGTTATGAAGCTTCGCCCCGGTTTTAGGGACCGGTACGAAGGCGGGGAATGGAAGAGCGTTTATGAAGCGCGTTTTCGCTGGAATTCGCGGAAAATCGAGGAAAGCGGGCAGAAGGACTTAAAGTCCTGGCTGTACCTGATTTCCCAGGACAAAATTCCCTATATGGGAGAAAAAACCCAGAGTGAGATGATTGCCTCCGTGTTTCCGGTGGTCCCGGAAATCTATGATCTGACGATGTTTTTTCAGATCTACGGAAACAAGGGGTATCAGGTGGTTTCCTATGAACCTTCCGAGCAGTTTTTGTGGCGTTATACGCAGCTTCGGCCCGGGGAACTGATGTCTCACATCGCAAAGTTGAAAAGCAAATCGGTGAAGCCGGGGGCGGTTTACGCGGACGTGGTGGAGGATCAGGGTCACACGCTCCTGGCCATGCGACTCTACCTGTTCGAGGAGGAACGCGATGCCTGGCGCATGTATCCGTTTTTATTCGGCGAAGGGATCGCATGGATGCCGGACAAGGGACGCCCGAAAAACCTTGCCGCGTTTACCGTGGGGCTCTCAAAGCTTGAGAACTATCTGCCCGCCGATACCGTGGAACGGTTTGACAAGGCCTGCCCCTCCTTCGGGCTTGGCGCTTACGTAAAGGGCGGAGGGGAAAATCCACTGCTCCCGTTTCTCGTAGGCGGCAATTTCCACAAAGGGATGGAGCTTCTGATTCGAAGCGGCTTAAGCTGGTACGTGGATCATTATTTCACGGCCCATGAGCCCATCCGGGCGGATCTGTTCAGGAAAGAACCGAAGCCCTGGGCGTACAGGAATGTCCCCGAGCTTTTAGACATGCCGCTGTCGCTGTTAAAGACTGTCACGCCCTCTGTTCTTAAGGAGGAGGATGCCAGAAAGCGGCTGAGCTATTGCTATAAGGCCAAGAGGCCGCTTTTGGAGGGCATTCCCATCAACCGGAATGTGATCCACTTTTTGGAGGAGCAGGACGTCACTCACGACCACTCCGTTCCCAGAAACCGCATCGCGGGGATGACGCGCCTTCCCGATACGGAAGTTCGTAAAATTCTGCGCTACCTGTCCGCCCACGGCGACATGGACTATGGATACTACCGGGATTACCTCCAGATGATGTACATCACCGGCATCCAGACCTTTGGCCTCTGTCCGGCCAATGTCGTAGAGGCCCACGATGATCTGATGCGGACCATGCAGACAGCATCCCAGCGGGAGAAGGATGAGAAATTTATCGCGGCGGTGGATCATTATAAGGACCTTGAGACGGTGAAGAACGAGACAGGTGATGAGGGCTCCATGGCGCAGGAGACGGAGGAGCCGACGCAGGCGCCCGAAGAACTTTCGGAGAGGCAGATGCACCTGATGGAAGCGCCTTACTTTATCATATGCCCGCGAAATGTGAGCGACTTAAACCGGGAAGGGCGCCTGCAGCATAACTGCGTGGCAACGTACCGGGACGCGGTCATTCATGAACAATCGCAGATCCTTTTTATGAGGAAGAAAGAAGCCCCGGAGGAGCCGCTGGTCACGATCGAGGTGCAGAAAAAGCGCCTGATTCAGGCAAAGGCTGCCTACAACCGGATCGCGCCGGAGGAGTACCAGAAATTTGTCTGCCTTTGGTGTGAGGAGAACGGAATTTCGTATGCCAGCTGCCGGGACATCACGTTAAAGAAAACCGGCTGATGGGAGAAGTGACCAGAAGTCCAAACAAAAAAACGGGAGGCGGATGCATGCAAGCGTACCCCTCTCCTTTTTTGCTGTTTGCCCGTGAATAGGTACACTTTATAATGCATAATCACGATTTTTCCAGCAATGCCTTGACAAAAAAGACATTTCGCGGTAGAGTGTTGAACTTGCTAAAAGGTATATTATAGATAAAAGGATGGATGAAATTTCGTGGATAAAGCGAAACTGATCAGAACACTGGATAAACTGGTAACTCTTGGAAAAAGCAAAAAGAATCGTCTGGACATGACGGACCTGAACATCATGTGCCAGGATATGGACCTCTCGCTGGAGAACATGGATAATGTGTGCCAGTACCTGGAGGCGAAAGGTATTACGGTTGTGCGGGACACCCCGGACATTGATGATACGGTTCCTCCGGTGGAGGAGGAGTTTGAGGAGAACGGATCCGAGGAAGAAATGGATCTGGACATGGATGCAGTAGCGCTCTTAGAGGGCATCGGAACGGAGGATTCCGTCCGCATGTACTTAAAGGAGATCGGCACCATTCCGCTTCTGACGGCGGAGGAGGAAGTGCAGCTGGCGCAGCGGTGCTCCGAGGGTGACAGCGCGGCCAAGGACCGTCTGATTGCGGCCAACCTGCGTCTGGTTGTCTCTATTGCGAAGAAATATACAGGGCGCGGTATGTCTTTCCTGGATCTGATTCAGGAAGGAAATCTGGGCCTGATTCGTGGTATTGAAAAATACGACTACACCAAAGGCTACAAGCTGAGCACCTACGCGACCTGGTGGATCCGCCAGGCCATCACGCGCTCCCTGGCCGACTTCGGCCGCACCATCCGCGTTCCGGTGCACATGGTGGAAACCATCAACCGCATGCTGCGCACGCAGCGTAAGCTGACGCTGGAGCTGGGACGTGAGCCTTCCGTGCCTGAACTTGCCAAGGCGCTCGACATGTCCGAGGAGAAGGTGGTCGAGCTGATGCAGATCTCCCGCGAGCCGGCTTCCTTAGAGACCCCGGTGGGTGATGAGGATGAGACCAGCCTGGGCGATTTTGTCGCGGACAGCAAGCTCGATACCCCGGAGGTGAGCGCGGAGTCTTTGATGCTGAAGCAGTGCATTAGAGAGATCTTAGGCGATCTGAAGGAGAAAGAGCGGGAAGTGATCATCCTGCGCTTTGGTCTGGAGAACGAAGAGCCGCACACGCTGGAGGAAGTGGGCCAGATGTTCCACGTTACGCGTGAGCGTGTGCGCCAGATTGAGGCGAAGGCGCTTCGCAAGCTGAATAACCCGGTGAGAAGCAAAAAGATCCGGGATTTCCTGTACTAAATTTTTCAAAGTTATACGTTCTACTTTTGACGGGGATGAGGCAGGAATTTCCTACGCAGGCCTCGTAACACTCCGATGAGCTAACTCCTAACTTCGACAACAAAATCCGCCTGGGCGTGTCACTGACGAGGACCCGCCCAGGCGGATTTTTTGTCTTCGTAAGGAGTGGATCTCATCTTCGCTAAAAGCACTCGTAAATTGCCTGCGTATGGAAATTCCCTGCCTATCCCCTGTTTTTCACGTGATTTCTTCCGTTCATAGCCTGGGAGTTGTGCTGATGAGCAGATACGTAGAAAAAATGATTGAGCTCTTGTGTTTTAGCGTTGGCTACTATAAAATGATACTGAGGTAGCGCTTCATTCATGACTGTTTAGGGAATGAGCATGTACGGAATATTCAAACGGAGGGAAAATGACATGAGAAAACAGAGCTGGCTTCCGGAGTTTTTAAAAGCACTGGTATTTTTAGTCCCGCTGGGGATCGGCGTGTACGGCACCACGCTGGCGGGTGTCACGCCTTTAAAGGAGGCTTTGTTCCAGTCGCTGTGCTATTATACCCTGGCAAACCCTGAGGTGCCCGCGAACATCTTTCAGGAAATCGCCCGCTGGACGGCACCGCTTGCGACAGTCAGCTGGGTGTATTTGGGAATCACCCGGATCTGGAGAAAACTGAACAATTTTACCACTTTCCGGAAGGGAAATTCCGTGGCGGTTTACGGAGATCCCGAGCAGACGGCTGTGCTTCTTGAGCAGCTGGGAGACCGGGGGATTGCCGGCGAGGATGAGTTCGTGGAGGCGCAGCAGTACATTTTCGCGGACACGGAGAAGGAGAATTTCAACCGCTATCAGCATATGAAGCAGCAGATTAAGGATCGGAAGGTGTGCATCCGCGTGGACGATGTGCACGGCCGAGAGAGCGGCAAGAATATGATCCTTTATAACGACAAGGCAACCGCGGCCGTGAAATACTGGCAGAAGAACCTGCTGTACGACGATGTCTGCCAGACTGATTTTACCGGCGATGTCGTGATCCTGGGCTTTGGAAACATGGAGAAAGAGCTCCTGATCAACGCGCTGCAGCTGAACGTGTTCGATCAGAAGCAGAAGATTACCTACCATGTTTTTGAGGATACCGGGCGCAATGAGCTGCTTACATCGCTGAAGGCCGAGCTGTTTCAGAATGGATATCTGTCCGGCAGCAAGGTGAGCGGAGAGGAGTTTCAGAAGGTATATCATGAGCTGGATCAGATCCCGGATCCGGTCATTTTCCATAAGGACCCCTGGTATGACAATTTGGACCTTCTGGCAGGGGCCGCGCGCATCCTCATCTTTGATGATGTGCAGCTGGCGCTGAAGGTGATGTTCGCGATTCCGAAGGTCAGGATCCATCTCTTATCCGATCGGAAGGAAGAGATCGCGACGATCGAAAACAGCGACCGTGTGGTCGTGTTCGACTGGAGACGGGAAGGCCAGAGCGTGGAGGATATCCTGTTAAACACCTCGATCGAGGAGGCCAAGCATCGCCATATTCTGTATGTCCAGAACAAGGACAAGAAAAACGCGCCGGCCGATACACCTGAGAACCGGGAGAAGGAGTGGAGAAAGATGGACACCTTCACCCGATACAACAGCATCGTGTCCTACAATTATCATGAGATCCGGCGTCAGATGATGAAGCGGGAAGGAATTTCCAAGAAGGATTTCCTGCATAACGAGGACGTGCAGTGGCGGTATTGTGAGCTGGAGCATCTTCGCTGGGAACGGTATTATTACACCAACAACTGGCGCTACAAGGATGTGGAGAAGGATTCCGTGAATCTGTACCACAACTGCCTGGTGCCTTATATCACATTGGATCCGTCCATCCGGCAGCGGGACTTCAATTCGATTTCGAAGCTGATGGCAAAGGACAAATAATAGAAAAAGAGGAACATGTTCATGGAGACAGAGAGGATACGACCCAAGGTCAGCGTCCTTGTGCCGGTTTATCGTATACCGGAAGATTATCTGCGCGCGTGTGTCGACAGTCTGCGCGCGCAGACATTGAAAGAAATAGAGATCATCCTGGTGGATGACGGATCACCGGATGCGTGCGGAGCCATTTGCGATCGGGTTGCGGAAGAAGACGCGCGAATCCGGGTGATCCACCAAAAAAACGCAGGCCTCTGTGCTGCCCGGAACACCGGCTTTCGGGCGGCTTCCGGGGACTGGTTTCTTTTTGTGGATGGAGATGACTACCTGGACGCGGATGCCTGCCGGCAGCTGGTTTTAGCCGGGGAAAAAACCGGGGCGCAGGTGGTGCAGTTTGGGATTGTCCATGAATTTGGCTCACACGCGGACCGCTTTTCCTATCCGTTTGAGGACGGGATGGTGGCAAGCGGCCCGAAGTGCCGGGATATTCAGGTACTCTTGCTGGATTTCCCATCCAACATCGGGGATGTCTGCGGAAAGCTGATCCGAACCGACCTTGTGAAGCAGCACGACATTTGGCATGATGAAGAACTCAGGCAGGGCGCGGAATCGCTGGATTATAACCTTCGACTGTTTGAGTATGTGACAGTGTTTACCTTTGTAGACCGCCCTTTTTATCATTACCGCTATAACGGGGACTCCATCTCGACATGTTATGATGAGAAAAATGCGGAGTATATTCTGAAATGTTTTCGGAAGATGAACCGGTTTGTGGAGGAAAAGCTTCTCGCCGAAGAAAAAAATGGGGAAGAACAGGCAGCGGAAGGGATAAGACAGGCGGAGGCGTTGCGTGAAAAGCTGCGGGAAAGAATGGCGTACGTGATTGTGACCACAGCCGTCAGCGGTGTCTTTCATCCGAAGAACCAGGATAGCTGGAATGAAAAGAAAGAGAAGATGGATCATTTCCTGGCGGATCCGCTGGTGGCGGACGCCCTTTGGAATGCGGATCTGTCCAGGGTATCGCGCTTAAGGAAAATCGTCCTTGGCCTTCTTCGAAAGAGGTGGTATCCTTTGGTCTGGATGGTTGCCCAGGCCCGCTATAGACAAAAAGAAGTCAGGTGAGGCTAAAAAAGAGGAACTTTTAAGGAAAATGAAACGTGGAAAGGGGAACCGCGCATGGCGCGGGAGAAATGCAAATGGAAAAACGCATGAGAAAAATAAAGCTTGGTTTGCTGTTAACCGTCATGGCTCTGTTTCTGGCGGTGGGAAGCCAGGCGGAGGCTTCCGAAGAAAGACTCACCTGGTTTGGCGATCAGCTGAATGAAAATGAAAAGACTTTTTATGACGTATTGCGAGGCACAGACGATTTGGCAGCCTATGCGGAAAGCGGACTGGATGTGTCGGTGGGCGGACAGTATGTTGTCACCGGCGTAAGCTATGAGGAACTTGTGGATGGCAGCTATGAAGATCGGGACGACTATCAGGGAATGATGAATGCGGTCACGAATGATGTCTTTCGCGCCATGTCAGCGTTTGAATACGACTATCCGGAGGTGTTTTGGATAGGGGGAGCCGGCTGCTCTTATTCGATGGACATAGAGGATGCGGGAGACAGTTATATGCTGAGTGTTTCGTCTGTCAGTCTGACCCTGTCGGACTACTACGAAGGCGCGCGGACCGATATTCCTGCCATAGAAGCTGCCATCAATGAGGCTGTGAATGAGATTGCTGCTTCCTTTACGGGAGAAGAAGATTATATGGCGATCACCCGGGCGGTACACGATTATGTCCTGGCGCTTGGAAGCTACACGGACGATGATCTTTCCTTTGAACCGTATCATACCATCTCCGGCATCTTGCTGGATGAGTTTGGACATGAGTCCGTCTGCGAAGGCTATGCCAAACTTCTGAAAATCCTGCTGGATCGTTTCGGTGTTCCTGCTATCCTGGTTCATGGCGATGCAGGCGGAGCCCACATGTGGAATATGGTTGCCCTGGAGAATGGTTCGTGGTATCTGGTGGACGCGACCTGGGATGATCAGGATGTCCCCGTGGACGTATACCTCTTTGCCACGGCAGATACCATCGGTTTTAATGACGTTCCGATTTCGGAAGAGAGAACGACGTCCGGCTATATTTATGAAGGAACCGAGCCGGAGTTTGTTTATCCGACTCTTGCGGGCGGAGAAAAACCGGCACCGAAAGAGGAAGAGACCCCCGGAGGCGACGACATTGTTCTGCCGGAGATTCCTACGGAGGACCCGAATCCATTTGTGGATGTGGACAAGAGTGACTGGTATTATGGAGCCGTGATGGATGTCTATAAAAAGGGTCTTATGACGGGAAAGAACCCCACTTATTTTGGGGCAGAGGAGTCTTTATCCCGGGCACATTTTGCAGCCGTGCTCTACCGGCGGGCTGGATATCCTTTGTACGAATTCAGACAGGTTTTTCCGGATGTGAATGACGGAGAATGGTATACGCAGTGCGTGCTGTGGGCCTGGGACAGCCAGGTGATTCTGGGCTATAACGAAGGTAACTTTGGCCCGGCGGACTTTTTGACCCGGGAGCAGCTGTGTACCATCCTGTGGCGGTATGCCTGGGAAGAGGATGGCTTTGACAACAGCGCGCGCGCAAGCCTGGATGCCTATCCGGATGCAGAGCTCATCACCCCTTTTGCCTTGGAAGCGATTGAATGGTGCGAGGCTATGGGCATTTTGAACGACAGAAATGGATTTATCTGTCCTTGGGATGAAGCCAGCCGCGCGGACTGTGCCACGATGATCAGCCGGTATCTGAAGGCGATCGGGAAAGATCGGTAAACGGTCAGAGCTGCCATGCATTTCTATGTGCTTTTTTATAGATATGCATGGCAGCTCTTGTTTTGTTTGAACGGCAAAATGAAACTGTAACAGTTTTGTAAAAGTTTTCTGCCGCTCCCCTTTCTGTTTGCAATTCAGGGAAAAGAATAGTATAATCACATTGTATTTTTTTCTCGAGGGGACTTGGCGTAGCGAGTACCCTTCTTTGCGTAGAGAGAAATACTGGCATGGCGGCAAGCGTATGTCCATGGCGGCCTTTAAAGAAACTACTCGGCACAGGTTTCGTCATAGGGAGAATGGAGGACGGAGAGATGAGAGTGCGAAGATTGGCAAACAGAATCGGAACAGCGGTGCTTGTGGCGATGTTGGCTTTTGCCCCTTTGGCAGGCCTGATAGCCAGGGCAGAGGAAGCCCCGGTCGCAGCCGGGCTTCCAGGGGACTATAAAGAGAATTCGGAGAAGGAAAAGAATGTAACCTGGTTTGGCAATCAACTGACCGAACGGGAAAAGCTGTATTATGACGCCCTTAAAAAGGAAGAAGACCTGACGAAATATGCGGAGGAAGGCCTGTCCCTGGATGTAAAGGGCAAGTATGTCCTGACCGGTCTTTCGGAAGCGGAGGTGACCAGCGGCAGTTATGAGACCCGCGAGGATTACAAAAAGCTGATGGAAGGCCTGAAAACAGAAGTCTACAGATCCATGACGGCTTTCGAGTATGATTACCCGGAAAACTTCTGGTTCGCCGGAGCGGGTTACTCTGCGGAAATGAGCTTTACCGGCAGCGCAGACGGCTACACCATGAGTGTGGATACGGTCAAACTGACGTTTCAGGATTATTACAAGGATGTGCGGAAGGATATCCCGGATGTAAAAGCGGCTATTGACAAAGCAGTT
>JAEEGL011227164.1_pt1 | contig 10062 bp, 9 predicted proteins | sample 9134231 | NCBI WGS metagenome assembly JAEEGL01 (sample SAMN16246548, study PRJNA631951) | gut metagenome | biome: gut microbiome; feature: rumen; material: fiber-attached | host: Bos | place: Iran: Karaj | collected 2018-10 | reverse complement strand
GGAACAGGTAATATGTTTTTAGAAGTTGATGGAGATATCATTGAAAAAACATTACAACCTGGTGAAACAATAAAAGTAGATACAGGAAACATAGTTTGTTTTGAACCTTCAATGCAATATGAAATCGAAATGGTAAAAGGATTTGGAAACATCTTATTTGGAGGAGAAGGATTATTTTTAACTAAACTAACTGGTCCAGGAAAAGTAATGATTCAATCACAAAACTTTGGTGAATTTGCTTCTAGATTAATACCATATATACCAAAAGGAAATTAAGAGGAGACATCCTCTTTTTTAATGTAAAAAGATATGATATAATAAATCAAGAAAGAAGATGATGAGATTGGAATATAATATATTTATTGATTATGGATTAATAATAATCGCTATGATTATTTCTATGAGTGCTTCAAGTTTTATATCTAGTTGGTATAGAAAAACTTCAAAGATGACTAATTCAAAAGGATTAACAGGTAAAGATGTCGCAAGACAAATACTAGATAAAAATGATTTACATAATGTTAAAGTTGAACCAATAGATGGACAACTAACAGATCATTATGATCCATCAAGTAAAACAGTTAGATTATCAGAAGGTATCTATAATGAAACAAGTATCGCTGCTATCTCAGTAGCTTCACATGAATGTGGACATGCTATTCAAGATAAAGATGGTTACGTATTCTTAAAGATTAGAAGAAAACTAGTACCTGTAGTTAACTTAGCTTCTAAGTTAGGATATTTAGCCATAATCATCGGTTTAATGGCTTCACTTGTTGGATTAATAAAAATTGGTATTTTTGCCGAATTAATTATCTTATTATTTCAAATAGTAACATTACCAGTTGAGTTTAATGCTTCACGTAGAGCATTAGTAAAAATAGAAGAATATAATATGGTAACATCAAGTGAAAAAGGATATGCTAAAAAGATGTTAACATCCGCAGCACTAACTTATGTAGCTGCTGTAACATCATCATTACTTTCAATACTAAGATTAGTATTATTATTTACAAGAAGAGATTAAGGGGTATTTATGATTAATTTAGTAAAGGATATAGAAAAAGCAAATTATGTAACTCATTCAGGAACAATGCACGCTGATGATGTTTTCGCAACAGCCTTTTTAGAGTTATATAAAAAAGATATTAAACTATTTAGAACAACAAATATCAATGCTAAAGATTGTAAGAATAAAATAGTATATGATATTGGTTTTGGAGAATTTGATCATCATATGCCTGAAGCTAAAGAGAGACCTAATGGTATTAAATATTGTTCATTTGGACTACTTTGGGATAAATTTGGTAAAAAATATCTAAAACAAGAAAAAGTTGAAGATATCGACGAAGTTTTTGATTATATAGTAAAAGACTTTGTAGAACAGATAGATGCTATCGATAATGGACAATTTCCTAAAATAGAAGCAAAATACAAAGTAAAAACATTATCAGATGTAATCAAACTATTCAATCCAAAGACATTTTCTACTGAAGATATTAATAAACAATTTATTAAAGCCGTAAAAGTTGCTAAAATACTATTAGAAGAAGAAATACTTCAAGCCCAGACTAAAGTAAAAGCAAACAAAATTATTATTGATAGATTAAAAAAGAATAATGAAAAACAATATCTAATATTAAATGAATATCTTCCATTTGAAGAAACTATTCTAAATGAAGAACTAGGTAAGAATATATTATTTGTAATATATCCATCTACTAGAGGAGGATATGCTATAAAAACAGTACCTAAATCAAATGAAGATAGAACATCTAGAATGCTATTTCCATCTAAATGGAAAGGACTAAGAGATGAAGAATTAGAAAAAGTATCTAAAATAAATGGTTTAATTTTCTGTCATAATAGTTTGTTTATCGCTACTACAACATCTCTAGAAACAGCTATTGAAGTAGTAAATAAAGTAATAGAAAAAGAGGTATAGTATGAAAAGAGTATTAATAAAAAATCTATTTAAAGTAGGAATAATAATCTTATTTGCCTGTGTATCTACTTATTTGATTTATAATAAGTTTCATAATGATAGACACGTAGATTATTCATCTGAATCATTAGATGTTATCTTTAGAGAAGAAACTGGAGCTAAAATAACTTTAGATAAAGTAACACCATTAAATGATAGTGTAGGCCTAGCCTCTAAATCTTATGATTTCACTATCGTAAACAATTTAACAGAATCAGTAGAAGCAACAATCAAATTAGTTCAAGATGATGAAGTAATTGCTGAAGATGGTTGTGCTGAATCACAAATTCCAGATAAATATATAAAAGTAGCTATCAAAGACAATTCCACATTAAGTGATATTCATACTATAAATGAATTAATAGATGGAGTACTTCTAACTACTACATTAAAACCTCTTGAAACAAGAAACTTTAATTTAAGAATTTGGACATCAAATGAAATGAAAGAGACTAACGAAGAACTTCACTATCATGGAAAAATTGAAATATTAGAGAATAATAATATTCTAGCTAGGAGATAATTATGATTGATTTAAACAAATTATATGATCGTAATATTGATAAAATAGAATTAAATGAAGAATACACAATACCTTCAGAACTAATAACTGACGAAAGGATAAAAAATCTTACGCCAGTGAAAGTAAAAGGGTTTATTAACTTAGTTCAAGATGATGATTTAGAAGAGCAAATCTACATTAGTTGTAATATAACTGGTAGGATGATGTTAGAAGATTCTATATCATTAGAAGAAATACCATATGATTTTTCTATTGATTATGACGATTATTTAGAAGAAAATTTAAAAAATAATGAAAATAGACTTGATATATTTCCATTTTTATGGGAAAATATAGAACTGGAAGTCCCAATAAAATATACTAAAGAAAAAGATTTAGAAAAATTTCATGGAAATAATTGGCGAGTAGTTTCAGAAGAAGAGATTGAATCTCGTGAACCAATTAATGAAAATAATCCGTTTAAGCAATTATTGGACGATTATAAAAAGGAGTGATTAATAATGAAGTTAAATATCCAACTTTTTGCTGTCCCAGATCATAGAGTATCTAAGACAAGAAAAAGAAAAAGAAGATCTCACATGGCATTAGAAGTACCTGGAATGGTTAAATGTCCAAATTGTGGTGAAATGATTAAGGCTCATAGAGTATGTCCTAAATGTGGATATTACAAAGGTGAAGCTAAATTAGAAGTAACTGAAGAAGAATAAGAAAATGACAAGTAGAAATATTTGTCTTTTTTTATTATAATAATATTGGTGATGAATATGAATTTTTCAAAAGATAAATTAAACATAGTAGTAACACCTAATTCTAATAAAATGAAATTATTAGATAGTTTTAATAATGATAAAGAATTAGTTAATATAAAATTCATGACTAAAAAAGAGTTTATTGATAATTATTACTATTCATATGATGATAAAGCGATTCTTTATCTATTAAAAAAATATAAACTAAATATCGATATCATAAAAGTATATTTACGTTATATGAATATTATTGATATCAATAAAGATTATAAGTCTAAAAAGATTAATTTCTTAAAAGAAATAAAAAAAGAATTATTAACTAATAATCTGTTGATAGAAAACTCTTATTTTAAAAATTATATTAAAAATGCTAATCTTATTACTCTAAATTATAATGACTTAGATTTATATGAAGAAGAAGCACTTAATTTAAAAATTGAACCTAAAGAGATAAAATATTCTCATGATGTTTATGAATTTAATGCTTTAGAAGAGGAAGTTGCTTTTATATGTACTAAGATTATTGAACTTATTAATAGTGGAGTAGATATAAATAAAATCTTCATCGATGGAATAACTTCCGATTATTATTACACAATAAAAAGAGTATTTAATTATTTTAATATTCCAATTAATCTAAGTAATAGATCAAAGATTTATTCTACTAAAGTTGTTCAAGATTTCATTAATACCAATAAATTAGATTTAAATAACAATCTAGATCTTAATAAAAAATTATTATCTATTAAAAATAACTTAGTAGATATAGAAGAAGATTCTTTAGAATATAAAGAAATCTTAATAGATAAAATAAAAGGAACTAATTTCTCAAAAGAAAAACTAGATAATGCCATCAACATGATTGATATAAGTGAAAGAGAAATAACTGAAGATGAATATGTATTTATTCTAGGTTTTAATATGGATGCATTTCCTACTATTGATAAAGATATAGATTATATTTCTGATGATGAGAAGAGCGAACTACCTCTATATAAAACAACATATAAAAATATAAGAAGAAAAAAGGCTCTTATAAATACCTTATCTAAAATAAAGAATCTGACTATCTCTTATCATTTGACATCACCATTTAATAATTATTATCCATCACCAGTAATAGATGAATATAATTTTAATGTGATTAAAGATACATATATTTCAAATGAATATTCTAATCTATATAATAAAATTAAATTAACTAAATATTTAGATTTATATACTACTTATAATGAAGAGTATATTGGTTTAACTGAATTATTAACTCATTATAATATTCCATATAAAACATATTCAAATGAGTATGATAAGATTTCTGAATTTACTAATAATATGAAATTACCATTAAAGTTTTCTTATACTTCAATTAATAATTATAATGAATGTCATTTTAAATATTATTTAAGTTATATTTTAAAGATTGACGATTATGAATCGACTTTTGCTGCTTTTATAGGATCTTTATATCATGATGTTTTATCTCATGTCTTTGAAGATAATTTTGATTTTGAAACATACTATAATGATTATATAAAGGATAAAGAATTATCTAATAAAGAGAAATTATTAATGGTTCGTATTAAAGAAGAATTAAAAAAATTAATTGAAATAGAAAAATCTCAATTAACTTTAACTGAATACAAAAATTCATATTATGAAAGACATCTAAGTATACCTTTAAATAAAAAAGTAGATGTATTATTCCATGGATTCATTGATAGAGTTTTCTATAATGAAGAAGATAATTTTAATTATGCAATCATGGATTATAAGTCAGGAACAATAGATACTGATATTTCACCTATGAAATATGGTCTTCATCTACAATTACCAAGTTATTTATATTTAATAGAAAGATCAAATGAATTTAATAATCCTAAGTTTACTGGAATCTATTATCAAAATATTTTATTTGATAGACCAACTTGGTCATTAAAAGAAAAAGATGCCTCAAAAGTTTATAAAGATAATACTAAGTTAGTAGGATATTCTACTGATGATTTAGATAGATTATCTAACTTTGATTCTACTTATACAAAGAGTGAATTGATAAAATCAATGTCTTATACTGATAAATTTAATAATAATACTAAACTATTATCAGATGAAAATGTAGATAAGATGGTGGATTATACTGAAAAAGTAATATCTCATAGTATCGATAGTATTATTGATAGAGATTTTAAAATTAATCCGAAGATTTATAAAAAGAAAGATATTTCATGTAAATATTGTAAGTTTAATGATATTTGTTTTAAGACCAATGATGATATTGAATATTTAGATACAGTAGAGAATTTAGACTTCTTAGGGGGTGATGAATAATGGAATGGACAAAAGATCAATTAAGTGCCATCAACGAAGAAGGAACAAACATTATCATCTCCGCAGGAGCTGGATCAGGTAAAACAGCAGTCTTAACTGAAAGAGTATATAGAAAACTACAAAGTGGAGTTTCAATTACTAATCTTTTAGTTTTAACTTTCACTAATGCAGCTGCTGCATCTATGAAAGAAAAGATAAGAAAAAGAATAAAAAAAGAACCATCTCTAAAACAAGAATTAGAACTTATTGATAGTGCTTATATTTCTACATTTGATTCATTCTCATTATCTTTAGTAAAGAAATATCATACTTACTTAAATATAACTAATAATATTGAAATAACTGATGATGTAGTAATTAACCTAGAAAAGAAAAAGATTCTTAATTCTATCTTAGAAGAAAAGTATTCTAATCCTACTAAAGAGTTTAAAGAACTAATTAATAATTTTTGTTTAAAAGATGATGATAATCTTATTAATTGGTTATTAAATATCTATTCTAAGATAGAATTAAAATATGATAAAGAATCCTATCTAAATAACTATTTTAAAGACCATTATAACGATGAAAATATCAAACTAATATTAGACAACTATCTAGAATTAATCATCTATCATATCCAGAATATGAACCTAATTTTAGATGATATTAAATCATCTTTTGATGGAGATTATTATACTGATGTTTATAATACAGTATCTAATTTATTAGATTTAACTGATTATGAAACCATAAAAAATAGTTTAGAAATAAAACTACCTTCAGTACCTAAAGGTACTCCAGAATATCAAAAATCTATTAAAGAAAGTTTAAAGAAAGAAATAGATACTTTAAAAGAATTATGTATCTATGATTCATTAGATGAAGCTAAAGAAGAATTTCTAAAAACTAAATCTAATCTTGAAGAAATAATAAATATCTTAATAGAATTAAATACTAGATTAACTAAATATAAAGAAGATAATAATGTCTATAATTTTACTGATATAGCTCATTTAGCTATTAAAGTAGTAAAAGAAAATGATGATATTCGTTATTCTCTAAAAAATTCATTTAATGAAATATTAATAGATGAGTATCAAGATACATCTGATACTCAAGAAGAATTTATCTCATTAATAAGTAATAATAATGTTTATATGGTAGGTGATATAAAACAATCAATCTATCGTTTTAGAAATGCTAATCCATATATATTTAAAGATAAATATGATTTATATAGAGATACTGATGAAGGTATAAAAATAGATTTATTAAAGAACTTTAGATCAAGAAGAGAAGTATTAGAAAATATAAATGATATCTTTAATCGCGTTATGTCAGATGATATAGGAGGAGCAGCATATAAAGAATCTCATAATATGGTTTTTGGTAACTTAGCTTATGAAAATGAAGGAGCTAAAGATAATAATTATTTAGAAGTAATTAATTATAATTTAGAAGATAAAAAATATACTAATTCAGAGTATGAAGCTTTTGCGATTGTAAATGATATCTTAGCTAAACTAGAATCAAAAATCAAAGTCTATGATAAAGATGCTAAAGTATTAAGAAAAGCTAATTATAGTGACTTCTGTATAATGATAGATCGTTCAAAAGACTTTGATTTATATAAAGAGATATTTACATATTATGGAATACCTCTAACTATTGTTAAAGATAACACTTTAACTAATGAAGATGATGTATTTGTAATATCTAATTTAATAAAACTAATTATTAAAGTTAAAGAAGATTCTTTAGATAATAGTTTTATTCATTCATTTATCTCAGTCGCAAGATCTTATCTATATAGTTTATCTGATAAAGATATTTATGATATTGATATTAATAAAACATATAAAGATACAGATATCTATAATAAATGTTTAGAATTAACTAATTACTTAGATATTCTTCCTCCAGAAGATTTCTATGAAAAGATGATTGAAGCATTTAACTATGAAGAAAAACTAATCACTAAAGGTGATATAGATGATTATCTAATGAAAGAAGAGTATATCTATAATCTGATTAAAAACTTCTCTAAAACAGGTAAAACTATCTATGAATTTTCTTCATATTTAGATGAAATATTTGAAAATGAATTAGACATTAGTTTTAAAACAAATGATGATACAACTAACTCAGTAAAATTGATGACTATTCATAAATCTAAAGGATTAGAATTCCCAATATGTTATTATTCAGGTTTATCATCTAAATTCAATTTACCTGAGTTTAAAGATAAAATTTATTATGATAATAATTATGGAATTGTACTTCCTAAAGTAGATGATTTCTATAAAGATACTATTCTAAAAACTATTACTAAAAGAAATGGTATTAAAGAAGATATATCAGAAAGAATAAGACTTCTATATGTAGCTCTTACTAGAGCAGAAGAAAAAATGATTATTTTACTTCCTAATAATGAAGATGAATCTGATTATTCTCTAGTACCAGATTACTTAAAAGAAAAATATTCATCATTTGAAAAAATATTTAGTAGTATCAATCTATCTCTAAGTAAATATAAACATGAAGTTAAAATAGATTTATCTAAAAAATATAAATCTAATAAAAAGACTAATCATTTTGATAATTTAAAATTAAAAGAGGATAACTTAGTAGTAAATGAAATCAATATAGAATCTAAGATTATAGAAGATAAACATTTCTCTAAAGAAAGTTTAAAGATTAATACTAAAGAACAAAAAGAATTATTATCATTCGGTACTAAAGTACATGAAATATTAGAAGTAATAGATTTCTCTAATTATGATTTATCTCTATTCAATATAGATGATTCTATAAAAGAAAAGATTACTAAGTTTATAAATAGTGATCTAATTCAAGATAATTTAAATAATAAGATGTATAAAGAATATGAGTTTACTACAAAAGAAGATGATGAAAATCTTCATGGAATCATAGATTTATTAATAGAAAGGGAAGACTCATGTATTATCATTGATTATAAATTAAAAAATATTGATGATGAAAACTATGATAAACAACTTAATGGATATAGAAAATATATTGAGAATAAAACTAAAAAAGAAACAAAATGTTACTTATACTCAATAATTGATGGTATATCAAGAGAAGTAAAAAGAGATGAATAATAATCATCTCTTTTATAAAGAATAAAATAAATTGCTTTTTTTGTTGTTTTATGTTATAATATGCCCAGTCAAAAAGAGGTGAAATTATGTATATAACTGATTTATTTAATTTTGTAAAAGATGTATTTGACAAAGATAAAAGAGTTAAAATTGTTAATCAAGGAGATAAGATTATTTTCGCAATAATGGAAAGAGATGATATTATCAAAAAATCAAGTTCTGAAGATGTTGAAATCAATGTAGAACCTGTTGTTACTAATAGTAGAGAAGCTAATGCTGAATTAAGAGGTTTTGCAAGAAGAATGCAAGAAAGAAATGCTACAACACCTGAAAATAATGGTTATACTCCAACAGCTAGTATGACTAAGGAAGAACAAATAGAAGAATTTTTAAGAAGAATGGAAAGTGAACCTAGTCAATCTAGTCCAAAAACTAAGACAATCAATAAATAAAAGTTGACTGTAGTACTCATTATATGATACAATTACTACGTTTGAAGCCTCTAGCTCTCAAACCGCATTGAAAAGGTTCTAAAAAAGATTAAGTCTTACCTTAAAAGCGAGTCTTAAGATTAAAAAAGAAGGAGGTATATTAATGAACGCAATTATTAAAGTTGGTGGTAAACAATATAGAGTTACTGAAGGTAGTGAAATCTATGTTGAAAAATTAGCTGCTGACGCAAAAGATACAGTTAAATTTGATCAAGTATTAATGATTGATGACAAAGTAGGGAATCCTTATCTTACAAATGCAACTGTTGAAGGAGAAGTTATTAAGAATGGTAAGAATAAGAAGATAATTGTTTATAAATATAAACAAAAATCACGTGCTAACCGTAGAACTCATGGTCATAGACAACCATATACTAAAATTAAAATTACAAAGATTGCTGCATAATGATTAAAGTAACAGTAACAAAAGATAATAAATCTTTTTCAAAAGTAATAATCGATGGACATGCATTATTTGATGATTATGGAAAAGACATAGTATGTGCATCAGTTTCATCTATTGTTACAACGACAGTAAATGCTTCTCTAAGTTTAAAAGAGGATGCATTAAAATATGAGTATATGGAAGATAGTTTTGTTATAGATAATATATCTAAAGATAAAACTACACAAAAATTAATAGGAAATATGGTTAGTTTATTAAAAGAACTAGAAGAGAATTATCCTAAAAACATAAACGTAAAATAAGGAGGTAAATATAATGAAATTAATGAAATTAAATATCCAATTATTTGCCCATCATAAAGGTCAAGGATCTACATCAAACGGTCGTGATTCTGCCGGACGTAGACTTGGAGCTAAAGCAGCTGATGGACAATTTATAACAGCTGGATCAATTATATATCGTCAACGTGGTACAAAG
>JAEEGL011016766.1_pt1 | contig 10062 bp, 7 predicted proteins | sample 9134231 | NCBI WGS metagenome assembly JAEEGL01 (sample SAMN16246548, study PRJNA631951) | gut metagenome | biome: gut microbiome; feature: rumen; material: fiber-attached | host: Bos | place: Iran: Karaj | collected 2018-10 | reverse complement strand
TCAGCTCAGCGTAGTTGTCACGGAAACTGCACGCTTCCGCCGTACAGCCCGAGGTATTGTCTTTCGGATAAAAGTAAATGATGGTCTTGCGGCCCTTTCCGATGAAATCTTCCGACTTCACGGCATTCCCGTCCTGGTCCAAAACCTCGAAAGACGGCATCCTGTCTCCTATTTTCAGCATATTCATTGAGTTTTTAAATCCTTTCGATAAAGATAGTCAAAAAATGGCAGTCTGCCAGTCTCAAAGGCGGAAACAGTGGCAAATATTGCGGGCCCACCTTGCTTAAAGGTCCAATGTCTGGACCTTTACGCGGGAAAATAGGGTCTTTTCCAGCGTGATGTCCCAGGTTTTGGACCTTCACGCGGGTTTAGGGGGAAATATCCTTTGGTTTAGGAATCAGGAAGAGAGTCGTTCCGCCTTGTAGGTGAACCCCATAAAGAGGATGGAGAGGAGGCTGGCGGCGATCAGCAGGATGAAGGTGGCGTTCCATCCGAAAGACTGCGCCACGGCGCCGATGAGCCAGTTGGCGAGGAGGAAGGTCCCGAAGAAATAACCGAAGAAACCGGTTAGGCCGGCTGCCGTCCCAGCCGCGTTCTTGGGCGCCAGGTCAAGGGCCTGGACCCCTATCAGCATCACGGGCCCGTAGATGAAGAATCCGATGCCGATGAGGCAGACCATCACCACGGCCAGGTTGTCGATATACATCCAATACAGCACGACGAACACCGCAACCACTGCCATGAAGATCATCGTCGGGAGGGCGCGCATGCCGTGGAAGACCTTATCTGACAGCCAGCCGCAGATTATCGTTCCCGGGATGGCGGCGAATTCGTATGCGGAGTATGACCAGCCCATCGATTTGATGTCAATGCCTTTTTCCGTGAGCAGGGTGGGGGCCCAGTCCAGGCAGCCGTATCGGACCATATAGACGAAGGCGTTGGCTATGGCTATGTACCAGAGGAACTTGTTGTTAAGGACATATTTGAAGAAAATGTCCTTGGTGGAAAGGGTTTCCTCATGTTTCTCGGAGTAGTTTTTGGGATAGTCGTTCCGCCAGGCTTCGATTGAGGGAAGGCCGCAGGACTGGGGGGTGTCCCTCAGGAGTATGAAGGCGAGTATGGCTATTAGCAGTGCGACGGCCGCAGGGAAGGCGAAGGTGCCTATGAGGAAATACAGTTCGGTGTGGGCGCCGTAGAACCAGCTTCCGAACCAGATGGCCCCGTAGGTGGCCATAAGGCCTACAAGGCCTCCGCCGACGTTGTGGGCGCAGTTCCAGATACTCATCATCGTGCCCCTCTCGCTCACCGAGAACCAGTGGGTCATCACCCGCCCGCAAGGCGGCCAGCCCATTCCGTTGAACCAGCCCGCGAGGAAATTCAGGATCCCCATCACGACTATTGCCAGCGTCTTGTGCTCGGCGCCGATGAACTGTATCGGCACGATCATGAAGAACATCGCGATTGCCGACAGGATAAGTCCCAGCGGAAGGAACACCCTGGCGTTGGAACGGTCCGACACGCTGCCCATCAGGAACTTGGAAAGGGCGTAGGCGGCGGCGTTGAGGCCCAGTACGAAGCCGAGTTCCATCTTCGCGAAACCCAGAGGGGCCAGGAAAGGGATGGCGAGGGAGAGGTTCTTCCGGACCAGGTAGAAGCCTGCGTATCCGATGAAGGCCCCGGTGAAGACCTGGAGACGCAGTCTCTTGTATCTGCCGTCTGCGGCGGGACCGGTTTCCGCCGGTTTGTACGCCGGTTGTCTGAGGAATCCTAACATCACTTGTTCTTTGAATCAATGCAAATAGTGACCGGTCCGTCGTTTACGAGGGCGACTTTCATATCCGCTCCGAAGACTCCGGTTCCTACCTTTTTGCCTATGGCTGCCGAAAGGGAATCGCAGAAACTTTCATACATCGGAACGGCCTTTTCGTGCCCTGCCGCACCTATGTACGACGGCCTGTTGCCCTTCTTCGTCGACGCCATCAGTGTGAACTGGCTGACGACGATGACGTCCCCGCCGGTCTCCGTCACACTCAGGTTCATCACGCCTTCAGCGTCGTCGAATATCCTCAAGGCCGCCACCTTTTTCACCAGATAATCAATATCTTCCTGCCCGTCTTCGTGCCCTACTCCCAGCAGGACCAGAAGGCCGGGCCCTATGGCGCACCTGACCGCCCCGTCTATCGTGACTGATGCTGACAGAACCCTTTGTACAACCGCTCTCATATCCTTTTTTCGCTTTGGAACGAAGATAACCCTTTGCCGGGACATTTCAAAACCGTAGTCGCAGATTCAGGTACTATCCAAGCCGTATTCTCTCGTTTTTTCGTATCTTTGACATTGTCACTGAACAAATATTATCCTATGGGCAACACGATTGACAGGAGATCATTCATGAAGAGGCTGGCGGGGGCGGGGGCCCTGATCGCCACTTCGCAGCTCCCTTCGTGGGGAGAGGACAAGCCGGAAGTATTTCCCGAGAGGGGTGGGTATGAACGCCTTACCATCAGTTACGGAATAGTTGAGATAGGGCTGGAGAAGCCTTTTTCCATACTTCACCTGTCGGACACGCATCTGACGGCTGCATATCCCCACGAGAACGAGAAGAAGCAGGACCTCTGCACGAGGCGGACGAAGACCTTCGGAGGACGGCAGGAGGAGGCTCTGAGGGACGCCCTTACGTGGGCGAAGCAACACGTCGACTACGTCGTCCATACCGGCGACCTTATCGACTGGCAGAGCGAGGCGAATTACGACCTTGTGAAGAAGTATTTCGGCGAGGGTATGACCGGTTCTATGGGGAATCATGAATTCAGTCCCGATATGTGGATGAGCGAGCCGAAGGAGGAGCAGACCGAGGCGTACAAGGACCTTTCCCGGGCCAAGCTCCAGTCTGTATATCCGTTCGACATCAGTTTCCAGTCGCAGGTGGTCAACGGGGTGAATTTCATAACCCTGGACGACGTGTACGGCTATGTGGTCAAGGACCAGGTCAGCAGGTTCAGGAAAGAGGTCAGGAAAGGCCTCCCGATCGTCCTGTGCATGCATGTCCCGTTCTTCACGGATAACATCTGGAGGGCCCAGAGGCGTTTTTGGGGCGATGAGGGCAGGATGGATTACAGCGGACTCCCGGAGATCACGGGAGAGTACAAACTCCAGCGGGAAGATCCCGTGACGCGTGATTTCATCTCATATCTTAAGAAGGAACCTTTGCTGAAGTGCATCCTTGCCGGTCACGAGCATATCACGGTCGAGGACCAGTTCTCACCGACCTGCCGCGAATTCCTCGTGGCGGGAAGTTTCCTCTTCCACGGCAGGGAAGTGCTGTTCATTTAAGCCTATTCAACAATTTCTGCGAAGCGTACCAGGGCGGTGATGCTGTGGTAGGTGCAGTTCACCCAGGGATAGTCGTCATCGAGGTCGTCAAGAGGATACTTGAGCAACGCGGTGTTGATGTAACCTGAAGGAATCTGCGTCCTGACGATGGCGTCGACCAGCGCCTTGGCCTTGGCGAGGGCCAGGAGGTCTCCCGTTGCTTGATATATCTGCATCCAGGCCATCGCCACGCCTGCGTTGCTGGCATCGACCGGATACCTCCATTGATATTGCTCATAGACGAAAGGTACCATTTCCTCAACGCCGATGATGGCCTCCTGGACCCTCTCATGTTCGAGACGTTCCGTCCAGTATGTGAACTGGTCCTCGGTAAAGCGCGCCATCTCGAGGGATGCTGCGATATCCTTTTTGGACGGCCTGGGCTTGCTGAGCAGGTACTCGATGCAATACCTTGCAGTACAGTTCGTAAGGTTTAGGTAGGGTTGCAGTCCTTTGACAGGCACGTCCTCGAACTGTCCGTTGAAATTGAACGTTACGATCGTGTTGTCCCACAGCCAGGCTTCTCCCTTTTCGATCATCCGTTCGAATCCTTTCACCTTGTATTGATCCTTTAGCCGGCTTGCAAGTATGAGAATGTCGGCGGACATACAGGGAGCGTCAATAAAAGGTTCTCCCGTATAATAATCCACCTTCATTGGCCAGGAGCCGTCTTCCGCCTGCCTCGAACGATAGGTCTCGGCGATATGGCAGGCGTGGTCGAAATACTTCCGTTCTCCGGTATTGTCGTACAGGTCAAGCAAGGCATCGGCGGCAGAGACGGCCTCGACGAACATTGTGTAACGGCTGTTGTCGTGAACCGTACCGGCGAGCAATCCTTCCTCGTCTATCTTTTTCGTATAGTATGTCGGAGGAAAATAAGCAAGGGGTTCCTCCTCGGGAAGGGAATTCTCAATAAGGGCATCGGCAACGTTATGTGCAATTTTCAGCGCAGAATCCCTGGATTCAGGTTTGTTCTTCGCAAGGAAACATTCGTTCTGGATGATTCCGCTCCATATCTTGCAGGGATATGCATTGTACAGATATGACAGGTCTGGATCTGTACCTTCAAGCCATAGGCTGCCTATATAGGTATGAATCCATTCCGCCGCCTTGAGAGCCGCTTCCATATATCCTGTTTTCGGCTCTTCATAGGGTCCGGCGAAAGGCTGGCATTTCGTGAATTCCCGGACTGCCGGCTCTCCCACAGGCTGTTTCTCCTTATCCACGGCCTGGACCTCAAGGCGGACCGGGCCGTACGGGATGTCGTTCCAAATCGGAGATAACGCCGCGGTGGGGGTGTCCGCCGTGAAAGACTTCGTCACGTCCCCGGCCGTGGCGGTAAATACGTACGAGCCGGCTCCTTCAACCTCGTCAAGGTCAAATACCGGAGCATATATGTACCTGAAGGCGAACTTATTCCAGAACGGGACCTCTCCTTTGACTCCCGGGTGGACCGGTTGCAGGATTTCCTGAAGGGCCTGCTCTTTCAGCGCCCCGTAATCAAGCGAAGACAGGTCGACTTTCTTTCTTGAACAACTGCTGAAGACAATGCCGGAAACGACAACAACCGACAGCAGGACGAAACGGATATATTTTTTCATATTCAGATGATTAATAGTTATCAATAAGGCCACCAGGAGGGGCGTTCATAGGTGAATGATGACCGTTCCTCGGCCCAGGTTTTGTCCACGAAGACGGAGTCCGCCCTGTCAATGTACAGGATGCCGTCGAGATGGTCGCATTCGTGCTGGAAGATGACTGCGGTGAATCCTTCCACGAGTTCGCGGCGGGATTCTCCTGTCTCCTGATCGAGATAGGACAGGACGACGCCCGTGCGGCGGGGGACAAGGCCCCGCATCGGCGGTACGGAGAGGCAGCCTTCAGGACCTACCTTGATGTCTCCGTACAGGCTGTCCAGGCGCGGGTTGACATAGCACTCGAACGGCTCCCCGGCCTTGTCCAGCCTCTGGACCCAGATGATCCTCCGGTTGATTCCCACCTGCGGAGCGGCTATTCCCACACCGTCCTGCGAAGGGTCCGTCACGGTCCGGAGCATCTTGTCTTTCAGAGTTCTGAATTCCCTGGATTTCAGTTCCTTCCGGCTGATGTCACGGCTGGGGGCGCGCAGGATGGCGCTGTCCTGCGGCAATACGGTGATGTACATCAGGGAATCGGAACGGTTGATGATGGTGCGTTCACGGGATGTCCAGGGCCTCCCGCCTCCGTGTATCAGAAGCAGGTAGACACAGACGAGTGCGCAGGTAATGGGTACGGCCTTTTTCATCGTTTCCCTTTCTTTTCAAGCAGGAGAAGGCAGACGGAGAAGTTATCCACGGTCTCCGGTACGGCATCCAACCTGTCGTTCTGGTGCGTTTCATCCAGCAGGAAACTTTCCTTGACCTCGTATTTTCCGAAGTCCAGGCCTATCTTCCAGGGGTCTCCTGAGATGTTGGAAACCAGAAGGGCGGCCTTTCCGTCGCCGTCGGAGGCGCCGCAGAGATAGATGCCTTCGCCGGCGTCGGGGACGGCCACGGCCTTGCCCAGTTTCCGCAGTTCATTGAACATCACGAAGGTATAGTAGGCTTTCCTGGGCTCGAAGGTGTTGTTGTCGAAGAGGGGAGCGTACAGTCCGCCTCCGACTTTGGCGTCGTAGATTTCAGCGTCATCGACTCCGGTGTTCTGGAAGCCGATCATTTCAGCCGCGATCTCCGCCGCCTGCCGGGCGCTGCCCAACTTTTTGAGGCTGGGCTCGGGTAACCATTCATTGACGGACAGTTCGGTGTCCTTGAAACCGTATTTGTCAAGGGTCTTGCGGACATACTCCATCTGTTTGACGGCGGTCGCCGGATTGGCGTATGAATGGGCCGAGAAGAAGTCCAGGGGCCATTTTTCCTTGCGGGCCCTTTCGAGGAAGGCCAGGAAGCAGTCTACGAAATACTCGAACCGCGGGCTGACGTTGGCCGCCTTGACCCCCTCTCCGGTTATGGCATAGAATCCGCTGCTGCCGTATCCTCCGATCTTCAGGTGCGGGAACTTGGCTTTCAGGTAGGTGGCAGCCGTCCCGTACAGGTCCATATACTGCTCCCAGGTGCCCCTCCACATCATATTCTCATTATCTTCCAGCCTGCCGTTTTCCGGTTCGTTCCATATCTCCCAGTGGGATATCTCCATATTGAATCCGTCGGCCCATCCCTGGGTATAGTGAAGGATGACGTGCTCGCAGATCCTGGCCCATTTCGCATAGTCCTTTGGCGGGAATATCCTGTAGGCCTTGATTCGCTGGGCGTTCTCGATGGTCACTCCGAGCCGGTAATAAGGTTCCACTCCGTTGTCCACCAGCCCCTTAATCAGATAATCCGTGAATGTGAAGTCGTATGATGCCGGGTCGTTCTCGTCGGCGTCGAAGTCCCTGAAAACGTTGGGGATATCGACATATATGTTCATTCCGTAGGCCCCTCCCACGTCGTGGAGCCGGGAATATGGGACGCCCGCCTCTTTCAGATAATGGAACAGCGAGGTGTTGGTGTAACTGTAGATCGGAGGCTGTCCCACTCCGTTGACCGGCTTTATGATGCCCACGGTCTTGTCGAAATTGATCTTCGGTTGGCCGGCGAGGAGAAATGGAACGAGGAGGAGCGATAGCAGGATCAGGCGTTTCATATAATTGATATTGAGATGTCTGTGATACAGGATATGTGGAATTCGTCAAATCTTGATGAACCGGCCTTCGCCGCTGCTGCGGATGGCGGCGAAGACGGCTTTCATCGCCGGAAGTACCTTTTCTGCAGACAGTTCGCCTCCGTCCCGGGAGAACAGCGCCCCGACGAAGGCTTCCGCGATGCCGGAAAAGGTCTGGTTGTCGTTCGTCTGGATCCTTTCTACGTCGAAATCCCTGACCGAACCGTCGCTGCCTATCAGCCTGAGGGAATGTACCGGATCGTCATATATGCGCAGGATCCCTTCCGTGCCGTAGATGATCGTGGAATTGTCTTCGGCCCCGTAATATGTCCAGCTGGCGGTCATCGTCCCGACCACGCCGTTCTCCATCCTGAGGATGCACAGGGCGTTGTCGTCGACCGAGATGGGATTCCCGTCCGGACCGGTCTTGTCCAATGTGGAGAGCAAGGCTCCCACGTCCGTGATCCTGCTGTCCAGCAGATAATCGATCAGATCGATCTTGTGCACCCCGAGGTCGGCCATCACGCCCATCGCGGCCTTTTCCTTGCTGAAGAACCAGGTGCCTTTCCCGGGATTGACGCTCCAGGTCTCGGGACCGGCGTGACCGAAGGTGGTCCGGAAGGTCAGCACCTTTCCTATCGCTCTGGAAGCTATCATCTCGCGGGCCTGGCGGTGGGCCGGGGTGAGCCTCTGGTTCTGGGCTATGAGCAGAAGCCTGCCGGATTTTCCGGCCGCATCCATCATAGCCTCGCATTCTTCGAGTGTCGTCGCCATCGGTTTCTCGCAAAGGATGTCCTTGCCGGACTGCAGGGCTTTGATCGACACCTCTGCGTGGGCGGTGTTGGCAAGGGAGATCACCACGGCGTCCACGGAAGTGTCTGCAAGCATCTCGTCGATGCTGTCATAGACGCGGCCGCCGTAGGTTTGGGCCATTTGTTCCGCCCTAGAGCGGGTGGGGTTGTAGTATCCTGCGATTTCGGCCTGGGGATGCGCGCTGAATTCGGGTATATGCCGCACCTGTGCAATCTTTCCGCAGCCGATGATTCCGATTCTTTTTTTCATTCAGTCCGTTAGGTAAGGTTTCTTACAAAGATAGCGAATATCCGGAAAATTCGTATATTTGATAGATGACCAAGATACCGATATGATTATGAAGAAATTATTGCTGATACCGATCCTCCTGTCACTGTGTCTGGGCCTGTCCGGAAGGGATGGGGGAAAGAAACTGATACCCTATGTTGACGTGATGACGGGGACAGGGGAGAGGTTCGACGAGTCGAAGGGAAACACCGACGCCGTTCAGATCGACCCCAGGACAGGGCAGAGGATAGTGCGCGCGGACAAGGGCCAGACCATACCGGCCGTGCTCGAGCCCAACGGAATGAACTTCTGGACCCCCGAGACGGAATCCACGGAAAGGAAGGGTGCCTCCCCGTTCTATTATTCCAGGGAGAAACTCACCGGGTTCAGGGCCTCCCACTGGATTACCGGAGGGGCCACCCAGGACTACGGATCCGTAACGGTGATGCCCGGCTGCGGGCCGCTGAAATGCCTTTCCGGGGACAGGGCGAGCCTGTTCAGCCACGAAGAGGAGACCGCCCGTCCGGATTATTACAGCGTCCCTCTGTTCGGCGGTGAGATTTTCGCCGAGATGACGGGCACATCACGCACCGGCATCTTCAGGTTTACCTACAAGAATGCAGGGAAGGCCTGGCTGGTAATCCAGCCCAACAGCGACGAGGCGCAGGCCACGGTGTGCGTGGATCCCGGCAATGGAGAGGTGAGCGGCAGCAATCCCGTCCACAGGATTTACCAGGGCTGGGGGGAACCCGCGGGATTCAGCGGCTATTTCAGCGTGACGGTCTCAAAGCCTGTCACAGGTGTGGGGACGTTCTCGGCTGAGGGAACGATGCCGGGGAATCTCTCGGACGGCAACCTGAAGAATCTCGGGGCATACCTGGAGTTCGACGTCGAGGCCGGGGAGACCGTGCTCGTGAGGGTTGCGACCTCTTTCTGCGACGTCGAGGGGGCGAGGGCGAACCAGCAGGCGGAGAACCCCGGCTGGGATTTTGACGCCATAAGAGACAAGCTTACAGGTATTTGGGAGGACCGCCTTTCAGCCATCAGGGTGGAGACTCCCGACGAGGTCGCAATGACCAATTTCTACACGGCGCTCTACCACGCATCCTTCCTTCCCCACGCCTTCAACGATGCCGACGGCAGATATCCCTCATTTGCCGGCGGAGCGACTGTCGAGAAAACGGACGGAACCTATTATGAGGACTATAGCATGTGGGACACCTACCGTGCCCTGCATCCCCTTCTGAGCATTCTCTATCCCGAACAGACCGGAGATATGATCCAGTCATTAATAGACAAATACCGCCAGGGCGGGTGGCTCCCTATCTTCCCATGCTGGAACAGTTACACCTCGGAGATGATCGGCGACCACTGCGCCTCCCTTATCGCCGACGCCTATTTCAAGGGTATCCGGAATTTTGACGTCGAGGCTGCCTGGGAGGCCCTGAGGAAGAATGCCTTCGACATCCCCGAGACCTATGAGGAGTATAAGGACGGGAAGGGCAGGAGGGCCCTGGATTCATATCTGAAGTATGGGTATATCCCCCTTGAAGACCCTGTGAGGGAGGCTTTCCACCGTCAGGAACAGGTTTCCCGTACCCTGGAATATGCCTATGACGACTATGCCCTGGCGAAGTTCGCCCGGGAACTCGGCCACGGGGAAGAGGCCGCCGAACTGGCCCGCCGGAGCCAGTTCTACCGGAACGTCATCGACCCCCGTACGGGTTATGCCCAGGGACGCCACGAGGACGGCACCTTCATCGAAGCGGACAACGCCTTCGACAAGGCTCCTTTCATCACCGAAGGCAAGCCCTGCCACTACACCTGGTACGTCCCCCACGACCTATACGGGCTGATGGAGTGTATGGGAGGCAGGGATAGCTATGTCGAGAAACTGGACACCCTCTTCGGCCGCAAGGAATACTGGCACGG
>JAEEGL010769070.1_pt1 | contig 10062 bp, 7 predicted proteins | sample 9134231 | NCBI WGS metagenome assembly JAEEGL01 (sample SAMN16246548, study PRJNA631951) | gut metagenome | biome: gut microbiome; feature: rumen; material: fiber-attached | host: Bos | place: Iran: Karaj | collected 2018-10 | reverse complement strand
TACGCGGGATTGTAGGGGCGTAAGTTGCCGGCCTTGTCTTTTTGCTCACGTTGAGTGTTTTTTTTAAAGACAAGAAGGTGCTTATGCCCCTTAGCTTTTTTAAATGCCGGCAATGGAGCGGTTAGGGACCCGCGTAACCCCGAAAAGCCCGTAACACAACCAACGGCTTGTTCTAGGATAACAATGAATGGTAGAGCAAACAAAGGCTCGTCCAAAAAAATCAAAAATTCAAAAAGCTCTTAACTATTAGCAAAAATAATGCTATATTAGCACCATGGTAATTTCTTCTATTGACTTAAAGGACGGACATGTTGTCCAGTTAAAAAACGGCAAAGATTTGGTTTTGCAGCGTGATGATTCAGACGCTCTCATTGATGAATTCAACAAATACGGCGAAGTTGCAATTATTGACCTGGACGCAGCTTTGCGCAACACGGACGAAAAAGGCAATACAAAAAATACGGAGCTTTTAAAGTCTCTCTTGCGCCGCGGAAACGTCCGTGTGGGCGGTGGAATCCGTGACGTAAAAAAGGCACGGCAGCTTATTTCCCTTGGTGCAGAAAAGGTAATAATCGGTTCTGCGGCCTGGAACGCCAACCGTAAGGACGGTGAGCCAATCCTTAACACGGCTTTCCTTGACGAACTTGTTAAGGCAATCGGCAGGCAGCGCATAATCATTTCTGTTGACGCAATAAACGGAAAGATTGCCGTAAAAGGCTGGACAGAAACCGCAAACATTTCGCTTATCGAAGGTGCCCGTGAGGCAGAAAAATATGCAAGCGAGCTTTTGTTCACATGCGTAGAAAAAGAAGGCTGTATGCAGGGTACGGACATGGGCATGGTAAAAGAGCTCCGCAATGCGGTAAAGTGCCGTGTCGTTGCTGCAGGCGGGGTCAATTCCCTAGAGCAGGTTGTGGAACTTGAGCGCATGGGTTGCGATGTTCAGCTTGGAATGGCCTTGTACACTGGCGTTGTTTCTCTAAAAGACAGCTTTATAGAATGCCTTGACTGGAAAAAAACAGACGGAATGATTCCCGTTATTGCCCAAAGCGAAGCTGGCGAAGTGCTTATGATGGGCTATGCCAACAAAGATGCCTTTGAGCGCACATTCAAAGACGGAAAGCTTACCTTCTTTAGCAGAACACGCAATACTCTCTGGACAAAGGGAGAAACAAGCGGACACTTCTTGCAGCTTGTTAAGCTCCGCGCAGACTGCGACCGCGACACTGTTCTTGCAACGGTAATCCCCCACGGAGGAGCCTGCCACACAGGAAGCTGGACCTGCTTTACTTCTGAACCGGATGCAAAGAGCAACATGGAAAGGCTTTACGCAACTATTGCAGACCGTTTTGCAAACCCCAAGCCCGGAAGCTATACCGCAACCCTTAACGACAAGCGTGTTCGCGAAAAGGTTATGGAAGAAGCGGAAGAACTTACCGAAGCAGAAGGCAAGGACGAAGTTATTTGGGAAGCCGCAGACCTGCTTTATTTTGTAAGCGTCCTTATGTACAAAGAAGGCGTTTCCTGGAAAGACGTGTACAACGAGCTTGATAAAAGGCATAAAGAAAAGTAGTTTCTGGACGGTGCTTTTTTAGGCTCTACCAATTTATTTGTTGGCTAATTCGACCGAACAGGCCTTTGCGTCACCGCCGTTCCGGGGTTCCGGGCATCTCGCCCTCCATTGCTTTCGCAACCAGCCTTGCGGCTGGCCCCTCCATGGCGGCGTAGGACTTGCCCTACAATTCTGCATGTTGCTAAGCCGCCATCCATGGCTTGCTACTTGTTGGCAAGAAAAAAGAACATTCTAAGCTTATTCCCTTAAAAAAAACTTTATCACAGACGAAAAAGCTCTTTTCTAAGGCGTTGAATTGCTTTGCAGACGCTTGCTAAGCGTGCAAACTGTTTACAAAACAAGCAATTTGTATCATAATATTCTGAAAAATATATCATATAACAGAACAAAAAGGAGAATATGGGAAAATAGTGCAATAATTTGTGGGGATATTTATATAAATTTTTACACCGTTTTGGATTTTTTTCCTTGACAAATTAAGCGACTAATCCTAAACTGAAAGTATGGACTTAAGAACTGTATTAACACCAGAAACCGTAGAGCTCCACTTGAAGGGAACTACTAAAGAAGAAATCATTGATGAACTGCTGGAGATTCTTGTAAAAGCAGGCAAAGTAACAGATAAGGCTGCTGCCAAAGAGTGCGTTTTGGATCGCGAGCGCAAGATGTCCACAGGCATGAAGCATGGAATTGCAATTCCGCACGGAAAGACGGATACAGTATCTGATTTGGTTGCCTGTATTGGTGTTTCTGACAAGGCTGTTGACTTTGACAGCTTGGATCAGGAGCCATGCCGTATCTTTATCATGACTTTGTCTCCGGTAAACAAGACAGGTCCCCACCTTCAGTTCTTGGCAGAAGTAAGCCTCTTGTTTAAGTCTGCCGACAAGCGTGCCCAGATTCTGAACACTCAGGACAAGGCAGAAGTTGTTAAGATTTTAACAGAATAGAATCATATTCTATACGCTTCTATAGCAAGACTCCCTTGGCAACAGGGGAGTTTTTTTGTCTCTTGTACATTTACTTCTTATCCAATGGTTTTGGAAGGCAATTGCATTTTTTGCTAATTATAATGTAAAAATATGTTATGTGGACGCCCGCACTGGGGCGCTTAGGAGTAAAAATTATGAACAAAAACGTTTTCAATATGCCAAATCCAGTTACAATTATGGGGCGCTCTTCAAGTATTACGAATTCTTTTGTAAATGGAATTATCCCTGTAATTGAACCTACTGAATCGGAGATAAGGGAAGCATTAAAAATCCTAGAACAGAATGAAGATGATGTTAGATGTGTTTATTGTGGAGATAAAAAAACAGAATGGGATCATTTGCATCCTTTAATCATCAATAAAAAACATACTGGATATATTACCGAAATTGCAAATTTAGTACCAGCTTGTGGTAAATGTAATCAATCAAAAGGAAACTCAAATTGGAAAGAATGGATGATAAGTAATGCTGAAAAGTCTCCAAAAACAAGAGGAATTCCTGATTTAGAAAAAAGAATTCAAATAATTGAAAAATACGATAATTACTTTAAGAAAAAAATAATAAATCTTGAGGAAATTGCAGGTAAAGACCTTTGGGAAAAATATCAAAGAGCTTATGATTCAATAATATTTAATATGGAATCTGCACAAAAAATAATGGATGAAATTAAAGAAAAAGTCTCTAAACAAAATGGTTCATCAAATTTACATATGTCTGATAGACCTAGAAAAATATTTGTAGTAAATCCATCTAAACAAAATACTGAAACATTTAGCTCACAAAATATTATGAAGGTAGAACAAATAAAAAACATAAATCATCCTTCCACTTTTTGGGATAATTTTGAAAAATACTTAATAAAAAGAGGGTATAAAGAATTTACTCCGTCTGGACTACCTAGTACAGCTCCTCAATATAGAATTGCAGTATCAGATATAAAATCCTACGAAGGTATGTCTTTAGAAATATTTTGTAAAAATATAGATAGTATTATAAACGAATATGATGTTGGAGGCAGAAAACAGAGTCTTGGAGAACGAGGCCATAAAACTTGGATAAATGCTTTAAAAAGATTCAAGGAATATTTAGTATCAATCACATAACAAAGGTTCGTAGCCGACAGCGGGTCAAGCCCGCTGCGGTACAACCAATTGTTAGAAATCACAGGAAATCATAGGGGCTTTTTTTTTCTCTGCAAAAGTGTATAATCTTTGCCATGAAACTTGAACCGCTTTTTACAAGTAAAGACAACAGCCTCTTTGCCATAGACGGAACTGCCGTTTCCACAGAAAATTGCAGCCTTCTTAGCGCAAAAGACCTCACTGCATCTTCACAGCTGCCGGCAGACAACAAATGTCCGCTGCTTGTTAGCATTTCCTGGGAAGAGATAGGCCTTGACGAAACAAGCTACAACGAAGAGCTTTTGGCAAACCTTAGGGACTATCTAAAAGTGCTGGATGAAGAAAACCGCTTTGCAATCATAGTTCCAGAAGCCGGAAAATCTGGCCTTACCGCTGCCCAAAAAGACGACTTTACCGCCAGCTGCAAGCACTGCGCCCGCCGCATAAAGGACTGCAAAAGCGTTATTGGCTTTGCAATCCCGGAAGAAGCAGATGCCGCAACTTTCATGGAAGAACTAAGCCAAAAACACGCCCACTACATCTACTTCAGCAAGAATGACGCAACTTTGTTAAATTCTTCTGTGGTAAAGATTTAGATAAGAAAAATAAAGGCATTATACCTACGATTTGGAATTTACAAAAAAAGTTTTATCTTCTTTTAGCATTAGCTCTTTACAATAAAATTGGGGTTCTTAGGCATATCGCGATACGTTGAGCGATATGGCCCCTAAGCCGTGCCGGATGAAACGGTAGCAAGGCGTTCCGTTGAAGAGGGGGTAAAGGGGAACTTGCAACGAAGTTTCCAGCAGGGAAAACCCTCGCTTCGGAGTAGGCAACTTTTTTAACGTTAAAAAAGTTGCCGCCCCTTTAGATAAGGAAGTACACGCTAAAGAAGTGCAGCACGCTTGCCGCAAGCGAAAAGAGGTGGAACATTGAATGTGTCCACTTGAATTTCCGCAGGATAAAGAAGCCGCAGCCAAGGGAATAAACAATCGCACCTGCGAGCATAAAATTCTGGCTTCTTTGCGTAACCTCTATCTGCCCGCAAAGCACCGCCGCAACCAAAATCCATCCAATCAAGAAGTATGTAAAGAAAGAAAAAGTCCTAAGCTTGGAGCCAAATACGGAATAAAGAGCAATAAGGACTGCCGTAACAGCCCATATTGTGGCAATCAGCATGCCGGTATGGCTCTTTGTACCCAGAAGCAGGAAAGGTGTGTATGTACCCGCCAGCATAAGATAAATTGCATCGTGGTCCAAAATAGAAAAGACTTTCCTTGCCCCATAGGGGGTGAGCGCATGGTAGAGCGTAGACATTGTGTATGTTATAAAAAGCATTGAGCCAAAAATCACAAAGCTTGCCACGCAAGAAGACCTGTCCATTCCAGCCGGGGCGTAAAAATAGGCCCTGACCGCAAGAAGCACTATAGCCGCTATGCTAAGACCAGCCGCAATTCCGTGGATTATGGAATTGGAAATTTCCTCTCCGACTGTAAAAGGCCTTGGTTGTTTTGCGTAATATGCAAGACGGGCGTTGCGCCGCTGAATCCTAAGCGTTCTTTTGTGCTGCTTTTCGGAATCTTTTTCCTGCTGCCTTTCCGGATTTGCCGCATACTGAATCTTTATGTCGTGAATTTTTTCCTTAGCCTGCTTTTTTATAGTCTTAATGGCATACTTTTTCTTTGCCTTTATAGATTTACGTGAAATTCTTTTTGAGATGTCAGCCATAGAGATGCCTCCTTTTTTCTCAATTATGCCACACAAAGTTTAATAAATCAATCTCATATTTTTTCCTAATTTTCTTATACAGAGAAACCAGAAGTAAGTTTTGGGTGCGGCGGAAGTCAAGGACGACTGAAAACTCGCATTGGAGCGGAACGTACCCGGCAGCGTAGCTTCAAGCCGCGTAGCGAGTTTAATTTCCTATTCCGCGACACCGCTGGTTTTCAGACGGATTTGACTGGGAGCCACACCCAAAACTTACTTTCGAGTTCCTGCTTTATGCTTCTTTGAAATCTCTAAACTGTATAAATATTTATACCGATAAGAAGATTATGCGTAAAATATTCATTAAAATCGGCTTAATTCTAAGTGCAAATATTTGTATTGCCCAGGGCAATTATCTATATAAAATTCCAGAAGCATCTGAACTTGCAAAGATAAAGTCCAAGGAAGAAGTTGTTTCTACCTCCAAAAACCTGATTGTTGGTACGGACACAGGCATTTACAAAGTGTCTTCCAGGGGAGCAAGCAATGCTGTCTGGACGGGCGGAAATGTTACCCAGATAGTTCACACTGATGTTACCGACCAAGACGGAAACCTTCAGGACAAATGGTATTTCGTCACTTCAAAGGGAATAATTTCTTCAATAAATTTGCTTGATTTTGCCGAATGCAACAATGGCTTGCCCTTCCTTACGCTAAAAAAATACGACGGAAAAACAAAGTCCCTTTACAAGCAGCCTGCCCTCTTAAAAGACCTTGCCGCAGACCCCTTTGACCCCAATATTCTTGTTACCGCAACAAAGGATGACGTCTACCTTACGCGCGACGGCGGCCAGACCTGGAAATCCATTTCTTCAACAAGCAAATACACAGCCGGCATAAAGGCGGTTGCTGCCTGCCACATGCCTGTCTACGAAAAGGACGGCAGTATTTCCGGCACGGAACTCGTTGTTTTCATGTCTCATTCAATCTACGGATTCAGCTACTACCGCGCAGATGCAAAGAAACCTGCATGGACGGATGTTTCCGCAGGCTTTGTTGCCTTGCCAACATCAACCCCGGACGAAGTTAGCGACATTGTTCCCGTATTGTGCAAGACAAAAGACGGCAAAGTCTATGCAGACATTTATTGTGCCCAGAGCTTCTTGCCCAACATCTACCGCTTTGACTGGAAGGCCCGCAAGGCTGTAAAAGTCTATTCCGGTACGGAAAAAGCCGCTACAATCGACAGTCTTTGCCAGGCCAAGGACGGTCTCTTTTACGTAGGCGTTGGAAAATTCGGAAAGATTTCTCTTGGCACAAACGAAGCCTTGGATTCAGCAGACCAGACAAAATCCTGGAGAAACCTGCTCTATTCAGCCGGTGCAAATGTAAACACTGCATATATTCCGGAAGACTACACAGGAGTTTCTGCCCTCCAGTTTAACGAACTCTGGCTTTTAAAGCCTGACACATGCCGCAGCCCCTATTCAAGAATTGCGGACAATAAAAAAGCTGTATACTGCTCTGCATATTCGGTTAGAAACCTTCAGGGAATCAACCGCTACAGAGACCTTATCAAGAAGAATAAGTTGAATTGCCTTGTCGTAGAAATGAAAGACGACTCTGGAATGATTCACTTTGACCCAAAGAATCCAAACGTAAAGGCAAAAGATCCAGTTAGCCAGTACAAGATTAATTTTGATGAATTTGTTCCTGAATTCAAAAAGGACAATGTGTATCTTGTAGCCCGCGTCGTTGTCTTTAAGGACAGGAACCTTTCCCTCTACGGAAAAAAGCAGTACGCGGTTTGGAATGCCTCAACAGGCGCTCCCTGGATTGGCACAAGGGGTACGGAAGAAGTTAAGGATGCAGACGGCAACGTTACCGGAAGCAGAACCCTTTACTACGGCGAAAATTGGTGCGACCCATATTCAGAAGATGTTTGGGAATACAACGTTCAGATTGCAAAGGAACTTATTGAGCGCGGCTTTGACGAGATTCAGTTTGACTACATCCGCTTCCCAACCGACGGCTTGAACTTGCGCCAGGCAAGCTACCGCTGGAAGGATGCAGGAATGGACAAGGAAAGTGCCCTTGTTTCCTTCCTCCGCTATGCCCGCGAAAACATAAATGCCCCAATAGGAATTGACATTTACGGTGCAAACGGCTGGTACCGCTCAAGCACAAGAACAGGCCAGGACGTAGAGCTTATGAGCGACTATGTTGACGTAATCTGCCCCATGTTCTATCCGTCACACTTTGAGCAGAACTTTATGGAATACGCACCTGTTACGGAACGCCCCTACAGAATTTATTTCTACGGCAGCTACCGCAATACAGTAATTGGCCGCAACAAAATAATCGTGCGCCCTTGGGTTCAGGCATTCTATCTTGGCGTGCGCTATGACTACAAGTATTACGATGCAAACTACGTTAAGCGCGAAATCTTTGGAACACGCGACGGTTTGGACCGCGGCTACATGTACTGGAATAACAGCGGCCGCTACCAGGACATCTTCCCCGATCCGGGTGATAGCGATTCCCCCTGGAAGTCAAGCGAAGCAACGGTTCATCAGGCAACCCCTGCATTCAGCACGGCTGGAATAAAAGCAGAGAAGGAAGCAGAACAAGAGGTTCAGGGCGAAAAGACAGAAGTTAACTCTGAGCAAAAAGAGCAGGACAAGCCCGCAAAAGCAGAGGAGCCTTCAGCAAAGCTTAACAAAAAGAAAGCTCCCGCTTACGGCAAAGAACACGACGAAAAGATAATATCCATTCTGGATACTGTTTTGAATCAGGAATGGGAACAGGGTCGCTACAGCAACTCTTCATCCGATTCAGTTCATAAAGGAAACTATTAGTGACAAACTTGGGCTATACCCCCGAGGAAGCTATTGCGGCAATTGCAACACCGCTTTCCCCAGGAGCAATCGGCATTGTGCGCACAAGCGGGAAGGGGTGCATTCAGCTTGTAGCAAAAATATTTTCCCGCCCCAATGCCCTGCTTGCTTCATCCCCAAATTCCCTTGTCTACGGCTGGCTTCTTGACGGCACAACCAAGATAGACGAAGTGATGCTGGGCGTCTACAAAAGCCCAAAATCTTTTACAGGCGAAGACATGGTGGAAGTCTACTGTCACGGCGGAGTTTCCGTTGTAAAGGCTGTGCTTTCCCTGCTTTTAAAAAACGGATTTCGTCAGGCAGAGCGCGGCGAATTCACTTTTCGGGCCTACATAAACGGCAAGACCGATTTAACAAAGGCAGAAGCGGTAAGGGAAATCATAGACAGCAAAACTGACGGTTCTCGTGGAAGGGCTGCCGGCCGCCTTGCAGGAAACCTTTTTGCAGAAATCGATTCAATCAAAAAACTTATAGTAGACACCCTGGCCGCCATAGAAGTTCAGATTGAATACCCGGAAGACGAAGAAAACATATCCGACACTTTTGACGAAACAAATTTGCTGGAAGCCGTAAAAAGACTTCGCACCCTGTCGGACTCTTGGAAAAGCGAAAAGCTTTATCAGGACGGTGCAAGGCTTGTCTTGTGCGGAAAAACCAATGCCGGAAAATCAAGCCTCTTTAATTCCCTCTTAAAAGAAGACAGGGCAATCGTAAGCGACATAGAAGGAACCACCCGTGACTGGCTTGAAAGCTGGGCCGACTTTGAAGGAATCCCTGCACGCCTTTTTGACACGGCAGGCCTCCGCAATACGGAAGACAAAATTGAAGCCGCTGGTGTTGAGCTTACAAAAGACTTGTCCAGCGAGGCAGATGTAATCTTATACCTGGCGGATTCCACCAAGGAATTTGGAAAAGAAGACATTGACTTTATAAAGAGCCGCAAGGGAAGACCGGTGATTTTGGTTTGGAACAAATGCGACTGCGAAGGTTCAAACCCCTTGCCAATCAATCCCCTTCCCGGCGAAAGCGATGCCCTTTGGCAGAAAGCCGTTTGTGTCTCTGCAAAAAAAGGAAGCGGAATAGCAGACCTTGTTTCTGCCGTAAAAGAAATACTTGTGAACCTTGCCGGAAAAGACAGCGGAATGCAGGCAGGCCTTGGCAGTGAGCGTCAGAAGGAATCTGTTGCGGAAGCCCTTGAACGCGTGGAACATTCACTTACCGTTGCAAAAGAAGGATATTCAATGGATGCAGTTGTTCAGGACTTGGAAGACAGCCTTGATTCTCTTGGAGAAGTTACCGGGGAAGTTACGCCGGATGATGTGCTTGGTTCAATTTTTTCCCATTTCTGCGTAGGAAAATAAAAGCCAAGGTTTTTGTTGAGGGGGAATGTTCATGCCAAAAATAATCGATTTTTCTGCACCCGAAGATGAATTTGAGTCAATCCTTGATATGGAAGACGAAATGGAATTCCAGCCAGCCCCAGAACTGGACATGCCCTTTTCAAAAAAACTATTGGACGAACTTAACACAGTGGGATTCAAAGTCTTTGTTGAATACTACAAGGATTTTTCCGACCTGGATAGCGACGAGGCTTACATAATGCAGCTTATGAGCGCAAAAGAAACCTATGAAGAATCTGTTTGCCAAGAAAAGATTGCTGCCGCAAAAAGTATTATTGCCCAGGGTTTAGGGCGTGAGGCTCTGCAAATTATACTTTGTTCAAACAAGGTTGATTCAAAGACGGTTCAGCTGGCAGAGATTCTTCTTCAGGG
>JAEEGL010181074.1_pt1 | contig 10062 bp, 8 predicted proteins | sample 9134231 | NCBI WGS metagenome assembly JAEEGL01 (sample SAMN16246548, study PRJNA631951) | gut metagenome | biome: gut microbiome; feature: rumen; material: fiber-attached | host: Bos | place: Iran: Karaj | collected 2018-10 | reverse complement strand
TGGCACTGCGGACACGGTGCTGATCTCGGACTACTTTGGCGTGGAAACCGGCAAGAAGGTCAACAAGATTGTAAAAGCTAGCTGCCATGTTCACAAGAGCGCCCATGTCAACGCGCCGATCATCGAAGAATACCCGCTGACGTTGGAATGCAAGGTCAAGTCATGGGATGTGGAGACCGGCTATCTCATCGGCGAAGTGGTAGCGTCTCAGGCAGACGAATCCATCCTGACCAATGGAAAAGTTGACCTGGGCAAGCTGCGCCCGATCATCTTTGATCCGTCCTTTAACGCCTATCGTGTCATTGGGGAAATCGTCGGGAAAGCATTTGGTGACGGTTTGAAGCTGAAGTAACGGAACAAGCATTTATACATATCTATCTCCGTCTTGCGACGGTTCATGCTTTGACTTTCGCAGGGCGGGGATTTCTTTCTTTTGAGGAGATGATGCCGAAGAATGAAGTTGAACATCATAGTTCAGCATCAAATGAGGCTGAACATGATAGGTAAAAAGAAATGGAGTAGCAATGGCGGCTTCTCCACTTCTTCTCTATATCCATGAGATTCCTGTTATATAAGGCTTATTTTACATGGTATCAGCATGCTTTTGGGTATCTTCTCTGCTTCGCATGATAGTATCACCTGGATCGCCGCATCCGTGATCTCCCAGGTATCACAGGGATCATTCTCAGCGAAGGTGTCCACCCAAGCTGTCTTTTTCTCCAAATCGAATTGAATCTCGCCCCACTCCCCGCTGTTGTCTACCTGATAAGCGTAGACAGCGGCGGTTATTTTTTTGTCTTCATGCTGAGTGGAGATTTGCTTGAGGCGCACGCAATGAAGCTGGCCGAGCCTGACCAATTCCAGCAGCAGGTTTTCGAGAGCCCGTTTATAGGCCCGTTCCGCGCCGGACGCCCTGCTGCCTTCAAACAAGGCTGCCACCGCTTCCGCTGCCGCCAGGCCGCAGCCAGCTTTTCAGCAGCTGTCTTTTCTGTATATCCAGTTTGCGCCGCAAACAACCGGATCGTTTCTTCGGTATTTCCCTGGCATTCCGAAAAAAGCTGCATGATGCGCCGGGCATCCTTATATTCCTGGAGGGAATCAAAGGAATAAAATTCCTCCTGCATGCGAAACCGCAGCAGCGTATCAGTGATATACCTGTGAATATATGTGATGAAGGTCGTTCCCCGGTTCGGATCATAGGCCGGAAATCGCTTCAGCACTTCGATCCTGCATTCCAGCTTCAGATCCATGAACCGCTCCGGTGAAAACCAATTCGTTTCGCTGGTGAGAAATGTGTTGATCCGGTCATTGAAATAACGCTCATTCTCATGCAGATAAAAGAGAACGTATTTGATCTCATGGGTTTCCTGGGCCAGGCGGATATAATTGTCCGTCCTGCCTGGTTCCGAGCAGGGCGGCGCAGGGGTCAGCTGATAGGCGCTGTATGCATCATACAGGGTCAGCTTTTTCCGTTCCGCCTGGGATGTATGGGGCATGTATTCCCCCAATTCCCAGGAATAACCCTTCAATAAAGGTTCCTGTTCCACGGTATCCTCCGTTTATAGCAGCCGTTGGGCTTCTTCCTTTAGTGCGTTCTGCTCCATCTCTTGCAGGTAAGGGCCTTTTGCATAGGCCAAATCCGCCAATGCCCGCTGCTTTTTATCCTTGGCCAGTTTTTTCATGGCATCAGCCAATTCCTTTCTCAATGTGCCGCGGCGCACATACTGGTCAATGGTATTCATGCGACGATTATAGGGGACGATCAGCGGATGATCGGCTGCTTTTTCCCGTTCATCCCGTCCATTCATGTTCCCGATCACCCGGCACTTGCGGCCTTTGGGATCATCAATACAGATCTCGCCGCAATACTTCGTGCGCCGGGCATCGGTGGTCAGGAACCACCGACCGCAGATGGCGCAGCGCTTCGGGGCATGGCCTACGGATAAGCCCTCGAAAAAGTCCGCTCGCAGCATGCCGCCGAAGGAAAGAAAACGCATGTGCTTTTGCATCTGCATGTGACCATTATCCGGCGCTGGGGCTGCTGTGTACTGCACGGTTACATTCGCCATGGACATCCAGGAGGCCGTGCCGTCCCCGATTATGAAATTCCTGGGGAAGGATTGGTTGAACTGGGTCAGGTAGGCTTCCTTCGTGCGGGATTTGCCCTCTGCGGCTAGCTTTTCGGCAAAGGGAGAAATATGCTCCTGGTGCATCGTGATCGCGTCATAATAGTTAGCCATTGTCGAGGCCAGTGCCAGCAAATCCTGTGTCGGTACAAATTTCTTTCTCACTTCATCATTCATTTTTTCATTCTGGACGATATTGTTGAACGCCCGTATCTTTTTGAAGGCATCTGCGGTAAATGCCCGGTCCAGCCGCAGATCCAATTCCGGCACGCCGAAAAAGGTGAACGGCTCGTGCTTTGCGATCAGCTTCAGCAGCGGATGAGAAGCCTCCCTTGCGCTGCTCATGGCGGTCTTATCCAATACGCCGGTATGAAACATGGTATTGACAGCGGCAACTCGTTTACACAGCGGCAGCGCTTCTGCCAGGGATTCTTTGGGGATATTCAGGGCCTTGCAAGCAATGGCTCCGGCGGGCAGGATGCTGCCCATGTATTCAACGGTATCATCCGCATAAATCAAAGTGGTTATCTCGACTTCTTTTTTCGTGTTCATGTGCTTTACCTCACAATGCGAATATATGTTCCCCTTTTGCATTATACAACATCCTATCCAAAAAGAAAAGCCCCGTCGTGTTTTTTCTTTTTGGCCTTGTCAGCTGTTTAGCATGGTTTTTGGAAAAACCATCATAATTATGCTGAGGGAATGAACAAAAGCCTTTGGAATTGCCGCCAGCCAGATCGTGTCATGCTTTTCGTTTTTGTGCTTGTCGGCCTATTAGCATGGTTTTTGAAAATTCCATCATAATTATGCTGAGGGAATGAACAAAAGCCTTTGGAATTGCCGCCAACCAGATCGTGTCATGCTTTTCGTTTTTGCGCATGTCGGTCTTTTAGCACGGTTTTTGGAGATTTCATCATAATTATGGCGAGAGGAGATCAAAAGAAGCCTTTCGGAAGGAGCGGATGCCTATGATTGTATAATTCTTTTGTCCCGGTTTTCCCAATGCGGCAGGCGATGTGGCCTGCCTATTTTATAACGCCGCAGAAGCGGCAGAAAGAGGTACATATGACTGAACTGAAAAGAAAACCCATTCTCATCCCGATTGACCACGGCTACGGCAACGTCAAAACGCCTAACTTCATTTTCCCCACCGGCATCACGGAATACAAGGAAGAGCCCGCCATGGCGATCGATACGCTGCGCTGGGCGGGCCGCTGGTATGCCATCGGCGACAGCCACAAAGAATTCATCGCCGACAAAACAGCAGACGAGGACTATTTGAAGCTGACTATGGCAGCCATCGCCAAGGAGCTGAACCGGCGCGGGCTGACCGAAGCGCCGGTTTATCTGGCTGTGGGCCTGCCCCTGACATGGGTGGGCCAGCAGAAGGACAGCTTCATTCGCTATCTGACCCAGGTGCGGAACCTGGAATACACTTTCAACGGAAAGGACTACGCCGTGGAGATCGTAGGCGCGGAGATGTTCGCCCAGGGCTTTGCCGCTGTGGCAGATCGTCTCAAGGAGTTCGCCGGCGTGAACATGCTCTGCGACATTGGCAATGGCACCATGAATATCATGTACATCAATAATGGACGGCCCATCAGCGGCCAGTGCTATACGGAGAAATTCGGCACCCATCAGTGCATGCTGGCAGCCCGGGAAGCGCTGATGCGCACCCTGCATCTGAAGGTGGATGACAGCATCATCGAACAGGTACTTCGCACCGGTGCATCTGACGTGGACGAAAAGGTGGTCAGTGTTATCCGGGATATTGCCACGGATTATGTGGCCGGGATCATGCGCAGCCTGCGGGAGCATGAATACAACCCCATGCTGATGAAGCTGTGGTTCATGGGCGGCGGGGCTTGCCTGATCCGAAATTTCGGTTCCATCGATCCCGATCGGGTCATCATCCTGGACGACATCAAAGCCACGGCGAAAGGCTATCAGCGGCTGGCGGCCAAGGCGCTCCGGAAACGGGGTGTTGTCTATGAAGAGTGAGAACCGCGTAAGCTTCACGGTGCGACTGAACCTGAACAATCCCCATCACCGTCTGGCCTGGGAAAAGCTCCGAAGCGGTACCGGCTCCTACACGGCTTCCATCGTGGATGCGCTGACGAAGGAAGCGGCTCCCGTCCTCGGTCTCCCTGACGCCGATGCGCTGAAAGCCATCGTATGTCAGGCGGTCTCCGAAGCGATGCGCGAGCTGCCTCTTTCCGTACAGCCGGGCAGCGCTTCGGAAGAAACCGGAGGGAATGGAGAAATGGACGACGAGGATTACGACATTGCCGACGGTTTCATGAGCGCCCTGGGCTGCTGAAGGTGATACCAAAGCGGCATCAGGAGCGTGAATCCACAAAAATGCGGTATCAAAACGATACCGTTTTTTTGTAGCCGGGTGCGGGATGCAAGGGGAAGGCCCTTGCTCGGAATCCAAGGGCGAAGCGCCTTGGGCCTGGTGCAGGGCGGCAGCGCATGCGCAGGATGCAAGGGAAAGGCCCTTGCCGGGAATCCAAAGGGCAGCGCCCGTGGCCCAGTGAAGTGTTGAGCATCGACACTTCGTACTGGGTATTACCTGTCGAAATCTCAGGTGCCGGGGAACGAAAGCTACTTCGCACAAAAAAAAGAATAGTCACGAAATCAAAAGAAACGGAGGTGACGCCATGCCCGAAACAAAACAGCGGGTTTCCCGTCACAATGGCCGCGCGGGAAAGCACGGCGTCTATAACCCCAAACACAATGACCGGCAGTTCGATGTGGCTCACGCGGACAACATCGACAAAGGCCGGACGAGCCTGAATCTCTATTGGGACTGGCAGAACGGTCTTCGGGATCACGAGGCCAATCAGTCCGAACAGTATCCATCCTTCAACCAGGTGGAGCGTGACTTTTATGAGCAGCGTTACGGCGATTATCTGGCCGGGCAGGCTGCCCGCAATATCAAAGCCGGGCATGCCGGGCGAAACCGCACCGTGGACGATCTGCTGGCGGACGTTCGCATCTGCCCCGAAGAAACGATTTATCAGATCGGGAAGGAGGGCGAATGCCCTTCTCCCGATGTTCTGCTGGAAGTAATGCAGGAATTCATGGACACCTTTCAGGAACGCTTCGGGAAGCATGTTCACATCCTGGATTGGGCGCTGCATTTGGACGAGGCCAGCCCGCACATTCACGCCCGGCAGGTGTTCGATATTGAAAACCGCTATGGGGAAATCGAGCCGAAGCAGGAAAAGGCCCTGGAAGCGCTTGGCATCCCGCTTCCCTTCCCGGACAAGAAGACCAGCAAGATGAATAACCGAAAGATCACCTTTGACGGCATTTGCCGGGAGCTCCTCTTGAACATCTGCGAGGAACACGGCCTGGCTGTAGAGCGGGATGCTATCTACGGCGGCAAGGCCAATCGGGACAAAAATGATTACATCATCGAAGCCCAGCGGGAGAAGATCGTCGAGCTGGAACGGCGCAATGCGGAATTGACTGCGGACAACGAAGCCCAAAACCGGATCATCGCCCAGAAAACGGCAGAATTGGAGGACAAGCTGGAAAAGCTCTCCGACGCCGACGCGGCGCTGGATGCGGTGGCTGATGTCGCCTACAGGGAAGCGATCAAGGTCGTGGCCGTCGAGGCCATCAAAGAAGCTCAGAAAGAAGACCTGCTTGTGCTGGAAAAAGGAAAGGAAACCGTCATGTCGCCGGAGACCAAGATGAAACAAAAGGATCGGGAGCTTGTGGTCGAATGGTTTGAAAGAGCCGCCAATACGATCAAAAAGAGGGTCAAGAAGATTCTGGAAAAGGTGATGGGCGCGCTCTGCCTGCCCGCCTTCCGGGAAGCCGCCAAGGAAAAGATCAAAGAGCAGGCCAAGCCGTCGATCCACGAATTGCTGCGAACCTATAAACAGAAATCCGAGGAGACACGGACACAGAAACCCAGGCAGCATAGCTGGGAAGAGAGGTGATAAAAGTCATGAGACACAAAAAGGATGTGAGAAAACAACATGATCGATCCGATCAACACTGTGAAGCCGGATGAAGATCTGGAGCAGATACGCACCGTCATCCGATCTTCCCTGGAGAAAACGGACAAGGGCGGGACGGCCAATACGATCCAGAACTGCATTACCGTGTTTGAAAACGATCCCCTGTTTGCGGGGAAGATCAGCCGGAATCTGCTGACCGAAACCAACGATATGATCGGGGATTTTCCCTGGCAGCGGGACAGCACCCGGTTCGACGATCGGGACCTGCCTCATGTGCTGCTGCACTTCGAGCAGCACTACGGCATCCGATCCGAAAAGTGCATCGACAACGCCTTCCGGGTGGTGGCCAGTCAGCACAGTTTCCATCCCATCCGGGATCATCTGCGGAGCCTGCAATGGGACGGCGTTCCCCGCGTGCGATTCGCCCTGCGTCATTTTCTCGGCGCGGAAGTCAGCGATTACAACGAAGCCTGCCTCAGGGTGTTCATGCTGGGGGCGGTGAAGCGAATCTTTGAACCGGGCTGCAAGTTTGAACTGATGCTGGTGCTAACCGGCGGCCAGGGCGCGGGAAAATCCACCTTCCTCCGCTTCCTGGCCATCCGGGACGAATGGTTTTCCGATGATCTGAAAAAGCTGGATGACGATAAGGTTTATCAGCGGCTGGCGGGACATTGGATTCTGGAAATGTCGGAGATGGTAGCTACAGCCAACGCCAAGAGCATTGAGGATATAAAATCCTTCCTCTCTCGCAGCAAGGATACCTACAAATTCCCCTATGATCGCTACGCCGCCGATCACCTGCGGCAGTGCGTATTCGCCGGCACCACCAACAAAATGGACTTCCTGCCCATGGACCGCACCGGCAACCGGCGCTTCCTGCCCGTCCAGGTGCATCCGGCGCAGGCGGAGATGCACATCCTGGAGGACGAAGCGGCCTCCCGTGCCTACATCGACCAGATGTGGGCGGAGATCATGACGGTGTACGATTCCGGGGAATACAGCATCCATCTGAGCAAGGCGATGGAAAAGGAGCTCACCCGGGAGCAGGAGCGTTTCCGACAGGAGGACACCCTGGCGGGGCAGATCTATGCTTTCATGGAGAGCTTCGCCGGGGACAAGCTCTGTTCCCGGCAGATCTACAAGGAAGCGCTGGATCACCCGTATGATGAGCCCAAGCAATGGGAGACCCGGGAAATCTTTGAGGTCGTGAACCTGGGCATCGTCAACGGGGAGATTCGAGGGTGGCGTCCATTCGTCCATTCCCGCCGCTTTGAGAAATACGGCACCCAACGGGGATGGGAACGAATCCCGGCAGAGCAGGGGACGGATCAGGCTTCGCCCGTCAACCAAACTGTCAACCAGCCAGTTGACGATTTCCGACAGATGGGCTTTGTAGAGGTTGATCTGGACGCTGATTTCCCGTTTTGAGACACCCAGTTGACGCTTTTCAGAGAGCCAGTTGACACCCTGGTTGACACTGAAAACCCTTATTCTGTAAGGCTTTTCGCCCTTTTGTCAACCAGTTAACTGTCAACTGAGGAAAAAACTTTATATCACAGCCGGGCCATGAAAAAGCAGCAGAAAAAAGATTGCAGGCCTAGTTGACAGAGCCAGTTGACAAGCTGGTTGACACGCCGATGCGAAAGCAAGAATCCATCGGCGTGTTTCTTTTCCGGGGAGCCGTCGTGAAAGGCGGCCCCTCATTTTCTATCATCAAATATCAAAGGAGATTTTTTATGCTAATGACCCCGATCCTGTCCGGCGATACCGGACAAAACTGTACAGAAAAATGCCGCGGCGGGCCTCAGCTCACCCTGACCGTCGATCAGATGGCGAAGGCCATGAATATTTCCCGCAACACGGCCTACGAGCTGGTCAAACAGCCCGGTTTTCCCTGTTTTCACGTCGGCAAGCGCATCCTGGTGAATCGTGACATGCTGCAAGCATGGCTTAACGACCAGTGTTCGCAGACGGCGTAAGAGTTTTACACTTTAAAGCGTTGACAGGCCTGGTCAGGTTGGATAGAATATAGATGAAGCCTGACAACTTCAACCTGACCAGTGCCATTGTCAACTCCATTGACCATGAGAAAAGGAGTTACAATGACAGAAATGAAGAACAGCGTCCGACAGCGACCCAACGGGACCTGGGAAGGACGCTACTACGGTGCGGATGGCAAGCAGCACTCCGTATATGGAGGAAGCAAAAGCGAGGTGAAAGACAAGCTGGCCGCCAAACGCACGGAGATCAGCCAGGGCGTTTCCATCACGGAGACCGATCTGACGGTGGAGCAGTGGGGCCGGGAATGGCTGGACAATTTCAAGGCGAACCGCGTCAAGCATTCGACCATGGATAACTACGAAACCTATTTCCGGCTGCATATCGTTCCCTACATCGGCGACATCAAAGTGAAGGATCTCACCACCCTGAACGTTCAGCGCCTGTACCTGCGGCTGGAAAAGAAAGGATTGTCGCCTAAGAGCATCCACGATGTCCACGGCATGCTGCACGGGATGCTGGAGAAGGCAGTCAAAATGGAACTGCTGCGCAGGAACGTGAGCTGCAACTGTGAGCTGCCGCGGGTCATCAAGCATGAAATGTATCCGCTGAGCAAGGAAGAAATGGGGCAGTTCATGGAGCTGGCGAAGAATGACAAGTACTATCTGATGATGCGCTTCGATTTCTTCACCGGCCTGCGGGAAAGCGAGCTGATCGGCCTCAGCTGGGACTGCGTGGACTTTGACAAGCACACCCTGCGGGTGTACCGCCAATTCGTCCGCATCGCCTCCGGCCCGGACAAGGGCAAAATGATGTACGTGCCCCTGAAAAACGGCAAGGAGCGCACGATTACCCTGACGACCACGGCCATGAATGTCCTGCGGGAAGCCAAACGCAAGCAGAGCGAAATGCGCCTGCGTGCCGGCAGCAGCTGGGAGAACGAACATAACATGATCTTCACCCGGGAGAACGGGCGCTTCGTCCGCTTCAAGACGCTGTATGTCCACTTCAAGGAGATCGTGAAGAAAATGGGCCGTCCCGAGGTACGCTTCCACGATGTACGCCACACCTACGCCACGCTGTCCCTGCAAAGCCACGTCGATCCTAAAACGCTCTCTGAAGCCTTGGGCCATGCCACAGTTGCTTTCACCCTGGACGTGTACGGCCACAGCAACGAAGATATGAAGCAGGAGGCCGCCGACAAACTGGAGCAGCTGATTTGCCAATATTGAATAGCGGATTATAAAAATACAGTCGTCGAGCCGATTTCGGCCGCCGATGCGGTGACAGTCCGAAATTCAATAATGGTACTAACGATGGTACTAACGGAAAATAAAAGAGCGGAAACCCTTGTAAAATAAGGATTTCCGCCTGGTGGAGCATAGGAGACTCGAACTCCTGACCCCAACACTGCCAGTGTTGTGCGCTACCAACTGCGCTAATGCCCCGCGAACAGGAAATAGTATAACATAAGCCGGGCAGTTTGTAAAGGGGTAAAATGAAAAAAATTGAACAATGAAAATTAACGATAGTGAAGTGCAAGTTACTATTCACCTTAGAGATCATGGAATGGCTGGGAATAAGACAAACCCCGGGAAAGTATGAAAGGGCCCGCAGGCCCGTTCATCAACAACCCGCAGGCGGCGGCATGTACGTCGCCGGGGCCCGAAGCGCCCGGAAAACCTGCCCTTGGGCTGGTTTTCAGCGGAGGGCGGGCCGGAAGGCCCCGGGCAGGCGGCTGAAAGCCGCTTCCTATATCAATTTCTGGCCGTAAAATGAGCGTTTCCGTAGGAAATGCCATTTTACAAGAAATTGATGCTTCGACTGAAAGACTGGCTTTGCCAGACTTTCAGTCGCTATTCAGCGTTAGCTGAATAGTAATTCCCGTCCATCCGCATCACCAGTTTTTCCACGTGCCGGCGGGCGTAATTGGCCTGGGCTTCGGCCTGGGCCTGGGAAGG
>JAEEGL016233312.1_pt1 | contig 10063 bp, 7 predicted proteins | sample 9134231 | NCBI WGS metagenome assembly JAEEGL01 (sample SAMN16246548, study PRJNA631951) | gut metagenome | biome: gut microbiome; feature: rumen; material: fiber-attached | host: Bos | place: Iran: Karaj | collected 2018-10 | reverse complement strand
TCCGCAGTTGTTTTTCCAGGCAATTCAGGGAAGGTTCAAACCCGCTACTCCTGAAACGATCAGAAGCATCATAAGACGGATTTTCGAGAAAGACAACATAAACGGCTGGTGGATTGGCACGCATGCCATCAGGCGTTCCGTGGGATCCCGCCTTTACAATGCAGGTAATATGGTTCAGATATTTTTTTTTGTAATAATCATTACTTGACACGTAACAACAATGTCGTTACAATAAGAATGTATGGAGGTGCCGTTATGGAAAAAACTGCAACATTAAATTTAAGAGTAAATCCTACACTGAAGCAAGATGCGGAGTATGTATTGAGCCGTCTGGGTATCCCGATGTCTACTGCGGTTGATATGTTTTTGAATCAGGTCGTTCTTGTTGGCGGAATACCCTTTGCCGTCACTTTGCCCAATGCGCCTGAAAGCATCGATGCAACAAAGATGAGTGAAGATCAGATTCATGCCAAGATACAAAAGGGATATGAATCGTACAAGGCCGGACGAACACAGAATGCTGCAGAAGCATTCAAACGATTTCGGGAGAGCCACAGCTGATGGATAGGTACGTAGTTAATATTACGGATGATGCACTTGCCGATATTGAAGCTCTATATGAGTATATTGCAAAGAAGTTGCTTGCTCCGGAAAATGCAATGGGGCAGTATAACCGTATCGCGGATGCAATACTGACATTAGATACTTATCCTGATCGATTTGGCTTGTTTGAATGTGAGCCTGAACATTCTATGGGTATTCATCGGATGATAGTGGATAATTATCTGGTTTGTTATGTCGTTGATCCGGGTGTGGTTACCGTTACTGATGTTTTGTATGGTGCATCGGATGTGCATAAAAGGCTTCAGGATCGCCATATACTAAAAAGTAGAGGAGAGAACATTGATAGTTAATGATGAAAATAAATACAGCCAAAGGGGAATTAATAGGGCGGAAATAAAAGGATATGGTGTATGTATTTTTGAACATCATGTTGAAAACGGGGATTATGAGGGGACATGCATTTTTATTTCACATAGGAGTTCTGATAAAAAAGAGGCATCAGCAGTATCACATTATATTCGGAATTGTGGAATAGATGTATATATTGATTTAGACGATAACGGTTTGCAACTTGCAACAGTAAAAAATGATGCACAAGGAATAGTTAATCATATTCAAGATGGATTGAAAAAGAGTACACATCTCTTAGCTTTGTTATCAGAAGATACGAAAGAATCATGGTGGGTTCCGTATGAAATTGGGTACGCAAAAAAAGCAGGGAAAAGCATAGCGTCGTTAATGCTTAAAAAATGTATTGATGATTTTCCCGACTATTTAAAAATTGAAAAAACGATTGAATATGTAGATGAGTTTTTAAAGTACGTCGGTGAGGTAAAAAAGAAAAAGGAAAAATATGGCTGCATATTCTCCGAACAATTAAATATTGGTTTGCCAGATTCAGTAATTCTTGAAGAATATATACGGACATAGAATAAAATTCTATTAAAAGGAGCTTATAATGTTTATGGAAGAAAAAAGAAAAGTGTTTATATCTTATCATCACATGGATCAAGACGACGTGAATAGATTTGTTTCAGAGTTTTCTGATGTGTTTATTCCTAAGACTGTTGGTGTGAAGGATGGAGATTTTAACTGCGACAGTCAAGATCCGCAATACATTATGAGAAGGATAAGAGAACAAAAATTGCAGGATTCTACTGTAACAATTGTTTTGATAGGTAGTTGCACTCACAGTAGAAGATATGTTGATTGGGAGATTAAAGCATCTTTACAGCAAGGACAAACATTGCCAAATGGATTGATTGGTATCAATTTGAAATATATGGGAGAGACAGGAATGGCACCACAACGATTGGCAGATAATTTAGGAGCAAATAATTCGGGGTATGCACGTTATTATGTATATCCAAAATCTGAGCAAGAACTGAGAAGATGGATTGAGGACGCGTACCAAGCAAGAACTAGTAGGAGAAACTTGATACATAATTCAAATGAAATGATGCATTATAATTCTAAATGCAAGGTACATGGGATAACACATTAGGAGGAATAATAAAATGAAGATATCTGATTTGTTTGAAAAATGGGAACTTAGTAGCCTTAAGATAAATGCTAAATTCTTGGAAATGGAGTTTAATGCCAATCCAGAAGATCAGGAAGCAGCTTGGGAATTATATGTTGAGTTGATTACACGTATTGTTACGCAACGCTTGCCAATAAATGATGGAGATGAAAAGGCAGCATTAGAGAGTGCTTATAGTTTGTTCCCGACGACTCGAGATATTCTAAAAAGAAAAGGAAGAAAGTGTGACAGCTTTTCCAAAATTGCTGTTGTCGTTTTGAATCAGGTAGTTAGACCTTTTTGTTCAAAATGGCATAAACTTGAATTACAAGGGGCTTTCAGTAATGAGAAAAAATGTCGAGAGTTTAGGGACGAGTTGAACATACTACAGACAAAAATGAGAAGATATGCGGCTATGCTAGCTGAAATTGCCCAGGTCGAAGATATGATGTATATAGAGGATGTATAAAAATGTTCGCTTGAGTAGAATATATTAGACAATATGTAATGACCTCCAGTTTGTAGGTTCGTGGATTTACCTGTATACTACAGATTGGTAAAATCAAGTGGTAACAGGGATTACCGCATACAAAAGGAGGTCATCAAATGAATTATAGCACAGTTTACGTAGGAATGGACGTTTACAAGGAATCTTTTTCTCTTTCCAAAATTGAAATCGTTAATTCCACCATCCTATCCCGCAGTGGAATTTACCATTTCACTGGAATTTACAATTTCAAGTCAGCGTTTTTTAAGGTTTTTTAAGATGATTTCCGCCGAAAAAAGACTGCCGCACTAATCTTATTGCGACAGCCCCTTGGCTGTTTTCCGATACTACGAATGGCGCCAATGCAAGTGCCCTCGTGTATTCATTAGTTGAAACTGCAAAGGCGAATGGCATAGATGTATACCATTACCTGAAATATCTGCTCCTGAACACCCCTACAGAACAGACACCGGATGAAGAGCTTGAAAAGCTCTGTCCCTGGGATCCGGAATGCCAGAAGGCTCTGGAAAAGATGCAGGAGGAACACCAAAAAGCCATCCTCAGTTCAATGTGATCCCGATCTCAACCATATGTGAATTGTCAAGGTGCTCCGGTTCTGATGTGGAACCGGGGTATTATAATGGGCTTACGTCCTTTTACCTATAGTCGGGCAGGTGGTTATACCGCCAGATTATTTTGCGCTTACGATACTGCTGGCTTTCCGGCTCTTCGGATTGGAAACAGGGCAGAGTCTCAGAGATTAACTCCCGGTCTTGATCCTCCGGTTTTCATGGAATGATTATTGTTGCGTGCCTTTATCTATATGCAAAATAGTACTTATTGTCGCATATCGGCAAAAGGAAAAAATTGCCAATGCGCGTTTGATATATGAAATGAGGACTGTGGATTCATCCTCATTTCATTGTATACTGGCTATCTGGCTACAAGCATGCTTTTCTGGACTTCCTGAATAAGTTGGATGGGGTAGTCACAAAAATCTGCGATTGCCTCGGTTTTTTTCCCCTTTCGGAGCATTATAGTAATCCTATCGCGCTGCTCTTTGTCAACGCCTTCATCTCGACCAAGTTCTCTGTTTTCCAGATCTCTCATCATAAGTGTCATATATTCTCGCCTCCATATGGCTGAAGGGAAGAAGCATGAGCCTTTCCCTGTGACCATATCATACTATTTTATCAGTAAATCTGCCATATGAATTTATATTCCAGAATTCTTCATCTTTGTTATGTTGATGAAAAGGAACGGTCTGTGATAGTATAAGGTTGAGTTTAGGAGGGGCATGTAAAGGAACCAGCCTGATCTCTGTATTTGCCGGATCAAAAAAAACAGTAAAAAGATATTTGTCGTGAGGATGATGTGCAGATGGATAACAGCAAGCGTACAGAGAAAGCAGTAGCATTTATCATTTCTTTCATACTCGCAATCGAAAGCCCTGTTTCAGTCATCGCTGCCCCGCAGGGATATCCACGCAGCGAGGGAAGCCATATGTCAGTAGAATCCCCTGATGTTGAGGCTGGTCTGACTCCAGGGGAAGAAATCCAACCGGATAACGCAGAAACTACATGTGCTGAAGATGAGGGACCTACGGACGGACAGACCGTCAGTGGGAACACAGCGGCTGTAGAGATAACGGAGCTACGCGATGAAAGCATAAAGGCTTACGGGATGTCAGACCACAGCGTAAGGGTCTGTTATTACCCCGAACCCGTGAACTACAGGAACGATGAGGGGGAGTGGGAGACCATAGACAACCGCCTCCATTTTTCAAGCCCTGACAATTTCTCCCCCTATCGTGGCTACAGGAACAACGCATCCGGGTACAGGGTGCAGTTCGCGGAGGAGGCCAACGAAGACAGGCTCTTCACTATAGGTGACGGGGCAGGGAGCCTGTCCTTCAGGTACGTCCGCGATGGCAATAAGAACAAGCCCCTTCAGACAGAAGCAGCCGCAGGAGCTGCTACGTTAGTCCCGGATGGGAAAGATGGAGTCAAGACTTCCGGCATCAAATCCTGGAGCCGGAGGATCAGGCTTGAGAGCAATGAGGGATCCGGCGAAGGAAACAGCATCCTCGAAAATTACGGGGATAATGGAATGGGTGTTTCCGGCAATGCCCTGCCGGGAACCGATGATGAAATACCCCCTCTTCCCCAGCCGCAGACTGTCTGGTATGAGGAGATTGAAGAAGGGGCCAGCTTCAGGTATGACCTGATGGGCGAGGGGGTCAAGGAGAGCATCGTGATCTCTTCCCCAACCGCGCCGGAGGAGTATATCTTTGACATAGCCTCTAAAAACCAGACCCTTGAGCTTACTGACAACGGCGATGTGGTATGCAGGGCGGACGGTGCGGGATCCTTCATCATCCCGTCGCCGGTCGTGACGGATGCTGCAGGAGCAAAAGACAGTGGGGCGCACTACGTGGTCTCAAAGAATGCTGATGGGGCGTACCGCCTCACTCTGTGCCTGACACCGGACTGGCTTTCCGACAAGTCGAGATCCTTCCCGGTAGATGCGGATCCCACCATAGAGATCTACAGAAAGTACGCCTCGATGGACGCGCTTGGTGAGTTCGTGAGCGTGGGGTCTGACGACAGTATAAGGAAGCAGAACCTCTATACCGGCATTGATAAGGTCAGGAATGAAAAGAACGCGCTGCCCGAGGACAAAAGGGTGGAAATAGCCGTGCCTGATGATGAGGAAGAGGAGGATCCCCAGGACACTGACACGGAGACACCGGACAATGATGCCGGGATCCATTACAGGACCTATATGAAGTTCAATCTGCCCGAGATACCGAAAGGGAGCGTTGTGACAGGTGCGAAACTTCGTCTCAAAAGCACGAAAAAGTCCGGTGACCAGCAGTACTACTATGCCGTCTATGCGGATACGGACAGATTAAAGAAAAAGAACCGGGGGCTGTCCGGAATGAAATGGAGCGGCCAGCCGATAAAACCATCCGGGACCATCAGCCTGTCGGAGCTCGACATCATAGATTATGGGAACAAGGGAACGGACGAACTCGACATTACCGCCGCCGTGAAAGGTTGGAGTGACGGCACGAGGGAGGACGACTGCCTGTGCCTGATAATGTCCAACGAGACAAGCGCGGACATCGGGAAGAAAAAGAAAAAAGGCAAGACGACGGAAGAGATAAAGACGGGCATGAGGCAGATCGAGCCCGCAAAGAGCAAAAACAAGCCGTTCCTGACTATAGAGTACAAGGACTTTACCGGGACCGAGGACTATTGGGGCAGCCATACACAGACTGCAGGAAATGCCGGCACGTCTGCTATCAATGATTTTACCGGCAGGCTCACTTTCGTGCACCAGGACGCTGCAAGTGCCGGGGAGAGAATGCCTCTGTCACTCTCGCACGTTTACGACGTGGCTTTTGGCGAAAGGGCCGATGACCTGAAATGGCAGACTGCTGAAAAAGGAGGCGCCTTCGGTCTCCATTGGAGGCTTTCCACGGATGTCAGGCTCCTGGTTCCAACAGGTGAAACAAAGGTTGAGGACTATCCATACGTCTACATAGATCCTGATGGCACAAAGCATTATTTCAAGAACCAGAAAGTGGTCTATTATGCCAATGGGATCAAACAGACCGCGCAGAAGAAGGATGACGAACACCCTGCCGCAGCCGATGAGGATGGGCTGGGGCTTTTTGTGGTGCCCGTAAAGGATGGGAAGATAAAGGACGAGTATCCACTGAAGATAGTGGACAAGAGCTCATCTACCTCCATGTACTTCGACAAATACGGATACCTTGGCATGGTGGCGGATTCCAACCAGCGCGAGGATGGAAAGAATGCCGAAAAGAAGGAAAGGAACGCCATCAGGTTCGAGCACGAGAATGCGGGATACAATCCCGGATATGACGGGGAAAAGGCAAGGGCAGAAACCGAGGAACTGAAGGCCATTGCCGTCTCCATCAAGGAAACAGCGGGAGATGTCGGGGGAAGCATAGAGAAGGCTAAAGAAGCAATGATCAGGATAAAGACGCTTCAGGAAAAAGCCCTCGTGTTCAGTGTCAGCTACAAGGCTGCCCATGCTCTGGACCTTGCCAGAGGATATATGCAGGACATCGTTGACAACACTAACATCAAAAAAGACAAGGTCAAAGAATTGTCCGGGAAGGCGGAGAAGGAACTGGCAAAGATACTTGATGAAAAGTCAGGCACAGACTTTGACATCCATCCCCGTAGAACGACATCCGTCACGGATGCGGCCGGGAAGAAAGCTGTGCTCAGTTACGACGGTGACGGTCATCTCATTTCCATGACCGACCCCTCCGAGGATGATGAGAGCATAACCTACTCTTACGATGATGGCAGACTGACGGAGATACTCCACCCTTGCGGGATCAGGGCCACATATGTCTACTGGGACACAGACTGCCTGTCAGGCGTGATGGATGAATGTGGGTCGGCACTCATTTATAATTACGATAGCCAGAAGAGGATATCCAGGGTGACCGAGTACGCGTTCAAAACTGCGAACGGTTCCGGGAAAAAGCTGAAAAAAACGATGAAGAACCTTTCGGACGAGGTGGCCAGGACGCACAAAAACCCAGGAAGGAAAGGCAACAGGAAGACCACGGGGCAGACCATTTACGTGAGCTATGACAACTATAACGAGACTGCCTACAGATTTTCAGGGAAGGATGACCAGCCAGGCAGCAAAGACGACATAGAAAACATATACTGCTTTGACAACAAGGGGAGGACAGTAAACGTATACACGAGGAACGCCCAGACGAAAAGGGTCTCTGACGGACAGGCCTGTACCTATGCTGACAAGGCTGATGAGGGGGATGATGCCGTAAACAAGATAAAGGACTCTGCAGTGCTTGGCTCGCAGGTGGTCAATTATGTAGCGGATTCAGGGTTCGAAAAGAAAAAGAAGGATGATGCCAGGTGGAGATCATATGCCGGCACTAACACGGCGGATATATCCACGAAGGAAAAATATCTCGGGAAAAAGAGCGCCCACCTGAAGCTCAAGGCTTCCACCAATCAGGACGGCATGCCATATTTTGAGCAGGAGGTGAAGGTTCCTTTCACCGGCATATATACAGCTTCCGTGTATGTCAAAACAAAGGACTTTTCAAAAGCCCATGTGGTCATGTCCGCGGCATCGAAAAAAGTGGCGGTAGCCTCCGGCTCAGACGGTGAAGCTGAGGCCGGTGATCTGACCGATGAGAAAGGGGACGGTGCGGAGGACGATCCCGATGAACCAGAAGAAGATGATGAGGAGGATAACGGAGAACCGGATGAGGATTCTACCGCTACAGATTCTGAGACGCTCGAATATGACGCGACCACTCCTTCAGAAATAGATGATGGCTGGAAGAGGCTGGAAGCCAGGATAAAGGTAAGCAAAGGGCAGGCTGTGACCATCCGTCTGGGCCTGTATGGGGATGGTGGCGAGGCCTTCTTTGACTGCGTGCAGGTCGAGAAGAACGACCTTGCGAACAAGTACAACCTCCTCCCTAATTCAGGCTTTGAAGGGAATTACGCGTCCGGTAAGAGGGCCAACCTCATTCCCGAAGGCTGGGCGTACACAAACAGCCAGGGGGAAGTGGATGCAGCGCTGGTGACAAATGAGGACCTTGGCTCCGACAGCAAGGTTATCGAGGGGAAGAAAGCCCTGTGCATCCAGGGTAAAGAGGACGAGAAGAAGGTACTGGTCATAAACCCGAACTTCGGTACCGGCAACGCATCCTACACCTTTTCCTGTTACGTCAAGGCAGACTGCGCCCCTGCAAGAGGAAAGAGGAAGGTGGGGATATACATTCAGGGCGATATGCCCGAGTTTGACGAGAGCCTCGACCCCGACCTCGTGGAATACATAAAGAAGAACATAAACAAGGACGATATCGCCCCGGCAGCGTATGCGGAGATAAACACATCGGTAAGGGGCTGGCAGTACGTTTCCATGGCCCTTCCAGGCAGGAACTGGAACGGGAAGCTCGTGGAGATACATTTCGACTATGAATGCGGGAGCCTCTGCGTGGACGCCTGCATGCTCACCAGAGACGGCGTGGACGTAAGGACCTATTCGTCCACGGGAAAGCTCCTGACTTCAAAGGGCAAGGAAAAGGTCACAAAATATGCAACTGACGAAAGGGACCGCACAAAGAAGGCCATCACGCCGGGCGGGGCAAAAAAGGAACTGAAGTATGACAAGGAAACGAATGACCTGTTAAAGGAGACGAACACCTTCTCGCAGCCTGGGAACAAGGTGAGCAAGACCAGCTACACGTACAACGAGTTCGGGAACGTCATACAGACGGAGATCACGTGGGACAATGGGAAGAAACTGGTCACGGACAGCGAGTATGACAGTGACGGGCGATTCGCCACATCATCAAAGGACAGCAGGGGTGGCGAGATAACCTATGACTACGATGTTGCCAACGGCACGCTGAAAAGCGTTACTGACGCGGAGGGAAAGGCTACTACCTACGAATACGATGCCTATCTGAACCCGACACGGGTGGTCCTTTCCGGGGCAGGTGGTGAAACTGCCGGCAGCGTGGGATTCGCATATGATGACGTGAAGCATTCACAGCTCAGGAAGATATCCCTCACGGACGAACTTGGCTATGCCTTTGGCTACGATGCCTTCGGGAACGTGACATTCATTGGCAAGGGAAACAAAAGCCTCACGGAAAAGAACTACAAAAAGCTCGCAAAGTATTCTTACAACAGCTTCAACGGGAAGCTGAATTCCATAGAATATGGGAACGGCGACAAGGCGACGCTCAAATACAACGACCTGGAACTTATAAGCGAGAGAAACTTTGGCAGTAAGGACAGGCTGCGTTATGAATATGACAGCAAGGGCAGGCTTTCAAGGATCCATGATGACAAGACATCCCTTACGTACAGCATCACTTACGATGCCGCGGAGCGGGTAACCCATGCGTCCATATTTGACAGGATTAATAATAAGGACGTGGTCGAGTTTTCGAGTCATTACGACAAGGCGGGGAGGCAGTCGGCATTCGCATACTATTATGATAAGAAGGCCTTCAGGTCCGAGTACGGCTACACCTCCGACGACAAGGTGAGCGCTGTAACCCTGCCTACGGGCGGGTATCTGAGGAGGATATATGACAGCATAGGCAGGACCTGTACCGAAACCTTCACTCCCCACATGAAAAAAGCCACCGGCGAGAAAAAGAAGACGTCCACCACGGGAGCGGAGGTGAAGACTACCCTGAACTATCTGGGCACCGACAGGGAGGGTCACGATGGCATAGATTCCGGGAAGGATTACAAGTACACCACGAAACTCCTGGCGGGGCTCACCACAACAGTCACGAAGGGCAAGGAAAACATTGTTGCAGTATCTGATACGCTCTCCTATGACAAGGTGGGAAGGGTGAGCAGATACAATGCTATTGATTACGAATATGACGTCCTGGGGAGGCTGACAAAGGCCGCGGACACAAGTACCGGGGATTCCTG
>JAEEGL015682676.1_pt1 | contig 10063 bp, 7 predicted proteins | sample 9134231 | NCBI WGS metagenome assembly JAEEGL01 (sample SAMN16246548, study PRJNA631951) | gut metagenome | biome: gut microbiome; feature: rumen; material: fiber-attached | host: Bos | place: Iran: Karaj | collected 2018-10 | reverse complement strand
GTGCGGCCACGGAGAGCGGAGAGTGCGACACACCCCACCCTTCGGGCACCCCTCTCCAAGAGGGGAGGCGCAGTGCGGCCGCGGAAAACGGAGAGCCGCATAAAGGAATTATGACAACCTACGACCTTAAGGAGGCTGTGGAAATGCATCTGCCGAGGGGACGCGAGAACAAAACGCTGGCAATGATTTTCCAGGCGCTGCGGATTGAGGTGAACGGAGAACTCGAGGCGCTGCAGATGATGCTGACCCAAGCAGTGGAGATACTGAACCCTGGCGGGAGACTGTGCGTGATGTCGTATCATTCGCTGGAGGACCGGATAGTGAAGAATTTCTTTAAAGCTGGCAATTTCGAGGGTGAGATCAAGAAGGATTTCTTCGGCGTTCCGCAAGTGGAGCTGAAACTGGTGAGCCGCAAACCCATAACGGCATCGGAGGAGGAACTGATGGAGAACAACCGCGCGAGGAGTGCAAAACTGAGAGTAGCGGAGAAGATGAATTAAGAATTAGTTATGAAAGAAAACAACGATAATAAGAAGAAAAGCAGTTTGGCTAAGGTGCTGGGCGGTGATATGCTTGAGTCGGGCGTCGTGCTGAAGCAGATTCCGCTACTGCTGCTGATACTGGCTTTCTGCCTTCTGATGGTGAAGATTCGTTACCGCGTGGAGAGCCTGAACAAGGAAAAGGAACGTATGCAGAAGGAGGTGAGCTACCTGCGCGAGCAGAGGGTGCAGATGCAGAAACAGTATCAGGAGTCGATACGCATTTCGCGCATCGACCAGGAACTGGACACTATCGGTGTGGGATTGGTGGCAGGACCTCCGTTTGAGTTGAAATTGTAAACTGAACTATATATAATAAATTCAATAAAATAAATTAAAACCCTTTAAACCTTAAACTACATAATAATATGGCGAAGAAGGACCGCATAACATCAAGAATGAAAGTAGGGATGCTTTTCCTGATTCTCGTTGGAGGATTTGGAATTGCTATACTGTGGTCGACAATAAAGGTTATGTGGGTTGACGGCGACGAATGGAGGAAATATGCCGATGAGCTGAGCAAGGACTACAAGACAATGAAGGCCCACAGAGGCGACATCTACTCGTCGGACGGACAGGTGCTGGCCACTACGGTGCCCGACTGCGACCTGTATCTCGACTTCAGCCGCCATCCTGAACGCGATAAGCAAGGCAAAGTAAAATACAAAAAAGGCACTAAAGACACCCTTTTCACCACCTCCATAGTGGATTCGAACTACTACAAATATGTTGACTCTGTATGTATTATCCTGCACGAAGCCTTCCCGGATTCGTCAGTAACGACGTTCCGCAGCATCCTGGACAGCGCCCGCTTCGGGAAAAAGATGAAGAAATACAGAGGTTGTGCAAAGATAAAGCTGCACGTGCCCTATTCCGACTGGGACAAGATATGCAAGATGCCGGGATGGAGACACGGTGTGGTCAAAGAGCGTGAGGTGATAAAGGTGCGCAACGGCGTCGAATACAGGGAACGCGAATCGGTGATACACGACACACGCTCACACACATACGGCAACCTGGCGGAGAGCTCGATAGGGTTCTACATCCCCAAGGAGAAGAGGTACACCGGTCTGGAAGGATATTACGACTCGATACTTAGCGGCCACGACGGAAAGGTGCTTTGCCGCCGTTTGACCCGAGGCTCGTGGATACCTATGAGAAGCGGCGGAAACATTACGGTGTCGGATACTATCAGGACCGACTCGGTGCCCGGATTCCCTGTTATCGACGGTCAAAGTATTGTGGCCACAATCGACACAAGACTGCAGGACATTGCCCACTACTCGCTTGAGAAAGCACTTACACGATATGGCAGCTCTGCAGGATGCGCAATTCTGATAGAGGCAGCTACGGGCAATGTGCTTGTCTGCTCGAGTCTGATACTTGACACCGCCGACAAGAGCGGCATAAAATACCGTGAGATGCCCTACCGCAATGTAGCTGTGACCGACTTGTACGAGCCCGGCTCGATTTTCAAACCAGTGCTGCTGACAGCGATGTACAACGACCCGAGTTTCACCCTCGACACATCGATGCTGCTGCCTGTCGGCCAGAAGCGGTTCAGTATGAACAGTAAGGTAGTTATGGACCACGGCCTTCCCAACGCAATGTACCCGCTGTGGAAAGCTGTCGCCGTATCGTCGAATGTTGCCTTTTGCGAACTCGCCTGGCGTTTCTACGGGAGCCGCAGAGACAGCCTCTTTGCACAGGTGAGCCACGTATTCCCCTTCAAAAACCTGGACCTTGACATTGTCAACGCCGAAAACAAATGCATCACCCACTCGCTCAGATACGACAACGACTTCCTGCGTTTCTGCTACGGATACATCACCGCTGTGTCGCCGCTGAGAATGGCCACATTCTACAACGCTCTGGCCAACAAAGGAAAGATGGTGAAACCGCGATTCTGCAAGGGTGTGATAGTAGATGGAGAACTTGAGGAACTGCCTGTTCAAGTGATAAACGAACATATCTGTTCCGAAAAAACAGCAGAGACGCTACGCGATATGCTGATAGGCGTGGTGGAGGAAGGTACAGGCGACAATATCAAGAACGACACCTACGCAATAGCCGGCAAAACCGGTACCGCCGTTACATCGCCCAACGCACCGACCAGCAACGCCACTTTCGTCGGCTTCTTCCCTGCCGACAAACCGAAATACACCTGTCTGGTGATGATGCGCGACATTAGGCTGTTCGGCCGTAACGCAGCACCGGTGTTCCAAGAACTTGCCGACTGTGTAGTTTCGCTCGACAAGGAACTCGACTGTCGTCCGACAATGATGAAGCTTGGCGAGATAAAGAAAAACCAGAAAGGCAGCAAGGGAATGCAGTATACATTGCCAACGGTGACAAAAGCTCCGCAGGCCGAAGTAAGACTTGTGCAGAGACGGTTGGGGCTGGATCGCAGCAACGTGACCACCCAGTCGGTGTGGTGCACTTTCCGCGACGGTGTGGACAGCCTGAACCAGCGCGCCGAATATATAAAATATGACGCTCCGCAACGCCAGGTGCCCAACTGCTACGGAATGACGATAAAGGACGCACTGCTGCTCTGCAGAGGACTCGGAATCGACGTAACCTTTGAGGGATACGGCAAAGTTGTGGAACAGACACCAAAAGCAAAGACTCCTATAACAAAAGGGATGCGGGTACATCTGAAACTGAAAGCAAAATAACAAACCAAAAAGAAAATGAAACTGACAGATATATTAAAAGGAATTAAGTACAAAGCTTACTGCAACGGAAGCGAGTGCACCGCCGACAGTCGTAATATCGACAACGTAACGTTCGATTCGCGCAAGGTCGGCAAAGGCACTGTCTTTGTGGCGCAGAAAGGCGTGCACGTCGACGGCCACAACTACATCGATATGGCTATCGAGAAAGGTGCAGAGGCCATTATCTGTCAGGATTTGCCCGCCGAACAGCCCAAAAGCGTAATCTTCATACAGGTAGACAACTCCGACATAGCCTTGGGTATTGCCGCCGGCAACTTCTACGGCAACCCGTCACACAAGCTCCAGCTGGTTGGCATTACCGGCACCAACGGTAAAACGACAACCGTAACCCTGCTACACAGAATGATGAGAGAGTGCGGTGTCAACGCAGGACTGATATCAACCATCGTGAACCGCATCAACGAGGAGGAGATTGCCGCCACCCATACCACTCCCGACGCCGTCGAACTGAACCGTCTGCTTGCAATGATGGTTGAGAAGGGCTGCGAATACTGCTTTATGGAGGTGAGCTCGCACGCCATAGTGCAGAATCGCATAGCAGGGCTGAAATTTGCAGGTGCCATCTTCAGCAACATCACACACGACCATCTGGACTTCCACAAGACGATGGCAAACTATATTGCAGCCAAAAAGCAGTTGTTCGACAGTTTGAGCGAGAACGCTTTTGCTCTAATAAACATCGACGACAAAAACGGTCGCGTGATGGTGCAGAACTGCAAGGCCAGAATCAAGACCTACAGTCTGCAAACCGTTGCCGACTATCGTTGCAAAATAATAGAAAGCACCATCCACGGGCAGCAGCTAGAGTTGAACGGAAAGCAATTCTGGACTCCGCTGGTGGGTCGATTCAATGCTTACAATATCACAGCAATTATAGCCACCGCTATTCTGTGCGGATTCGACGAAGACGAGACTTTGCGCATCGCAAGCAACCTGCATGCGGCTCCCGGCCGGTTCCAGTATCTGCACGGAAAAGGCGTAACCGCAATCGTGGACTATGCCCATACACCCGACGCACTACAGAATGTGATAGACACAATAAACGAGGTTCGCGAACTGAAACAGAATCTGATTGTCGTTGTGGGCTGCGGTGGAGACCGCGACCCACTGAAACGACCCATAATGGCCCGCATAGCCGCCGACGGATGCAACCACCTGATACTTACATCCGACAATCCGCGAACAGAGAACCCCGACACCATCCTGGATCAGATGGAAGCAGGATTGACACCCGAGGAGAGGTCTAAGACCGTTCGTATAACCGACCGCCGACAGGCGATAAAGACTGCAACAATGATGGCCAGAGAGGACGACATAATACTTATCGCCGGCAAAGGCCACGAGACCTATCAGGAAATCAACGGAGTACGTCACCATTTCGACGACTGCGAGGAAGTAAACAAATTGTTAAATTGAAAACAGACTGAACAATGCTATACTATCTATTCACTTGGTTAGACAAAACCTTTAATTTCCCGGGGGCAGGAGTTTTCCAATACATCTCCTTCCGGGCCGCTATGTCGGTGATCACATCGCTGGTCATAATGCTTATTTTCGGCAAGCCGTTCATCAAATGGCTGCGTAAAAAACAGATAGGCGAGACAGTGAGAGACCTGAAACTGGAAGGACAGAAAGAAAAAGAGGGCACTCCGACAATGGGAGGACTTCTGATACTGGCAGCCATAGTGATACCCACGCTTCTCTTTGCTAAACTGGACAACATATATGTGCTTATAATGCTCGGCACAACCGTTTGGCTGGGATTGATTGGCTTTATCGACGACTACATCAAAGTGTTCAAGAAACACAAAGAAGGTCTGCGAGGCAAATACAAAATAATCGGTCAAGTGGTGCTGGGACTTGCTGTCGGCCTGCTGATTATGTATCACCCCGACATAACCATCAAGGAGACATCGTCGGTCGAATCATACGTTGCATCGCACAATGTGAACATCGAGGACAACTACGACAGAGCGAAGCGCGAGTTTTCGCAAGACCCTGTAAAATCGACAAAAACAACCATTCCGTTTGTAAAAAGCAACGAGCTCGACTATGCCAAGATTATCACCTGGATGGGCGACTGGGCAAATAACTGGGTGTGGCTGGTTTATGTATTAATAGTGATATTCGTTGTAACCGCGACATCGAATGGAGCCAACCTGACCGACGGTATCGACGGACTGGCGACAGGAACGTCGGCCATCATCGGCTCAACATTGGCAATACTCGCCTGGGTGTCGGGCAATATCATATTTGCCAACTATCTGAACATAATGTTCCTGCCCAACATTGGAGAACTGGCGATATTCATCACAGCTTTTGTCGGTGCCACGTTGGGATTCCTGTGGTACAACACCCATCCAGCTGAGATATTTATGGGCGACACCGGCTCCTTGGCCATCGGCGGTATCATTGCCGTCTTTGCCCTCCTTATCCGCAAAGAGCTGCTTATCCCCATCCTTTGCGGAATCTTCCTGATGGAGAGTGTGTCTGTCATCATACAGACAACCCATTTCAAACGCACCAAAAAGAAATATGGTGAAGGACGACGAGTGTTCCTTATGGCCCCGCTGCACCATCACTACCAGAAAAAAGGCATAAAAGAAGAAAAAATTGTAACCCGGTTCTATCTGATCGGTATCTTACTGGCAATAATCAGTATTGTAACCCTGAAACTTAGATAAAAACTTAACTCTGAATAAACATCTTTGAAATATGTACGAAGCATTAGCAACACAAGGTCGTGAAAGAGTCCATACCGGACTTGCCGGCATCGACAGTGCCAAATTGAAAAAACTGCGCAACACCCATTTAAAAGAGTGTTTCAATCTGATTGACGAGATGCGCCACAAGCTGGAATTTGTAGCCCGCATAAAAGGCGTGTCGTTTATTGACGATGCAGCGTCGCGCAGTCCTCTCTCAACGTGGTACGCTTTGGAAACTATAGAAGGCAAAGTGATTTGGATTGTAAACGGCGCCGTCAACAGTATTCAGAAAGCTGCCGAGTTCAAACGTCTCAAAGCACTGGTTGAAAACAAAGTAAGAATGATTATATGCTTGGGCGACTGCTCACTGTATCAGACCGTGTTCGGCGATGTGGTGAAAAACATCATTCCCGTTCAGACCATCGGAGAGGCCGTTAACAAAGCATTTTACAGCAGCGATGAGAATATGAAAGTCCTCTTCTCGCCGGCAGCTGAGAACGGCATCTCTTACGAATCACAAGGAGAGTCATACAAACACGAAGTCAACGAATTATAAAATGTCACCGACAAAAACCAACATATCGCGCAAACTGCTCAACCCCTTCAAGGGCGACAAGGCTATTTGGCTAATATTCACAATATTGGTCATCATTTCACTTGTCTCTGTTTTCAGTTCGATAGGCTATTCCGCCATCATAACCCATACAACACCGGAAAAGGCCTTTGTGCGTCATTCGCTTTTTGTCATTGTCACATTCATTACGGTAATATTGTTGTCGAATTTCAACTACCGCAGTTTCTCAAACCTTTCGTGGTTTGGATATCTGCTGTCGGTGGCGCTGCTTATAGCGGTTCTTGTAATTGGACACAAGACCAATGACGCCGGTTCGGGTATGAGCCGCTGGCTTATGCTGCCTGGACATATTAAATTCCAGCCCTCAGAGTTGGCAAAGATCGTGGTGATTGTCTATCTGGCCCGCTTGCTAACACAGGAAAAAGACAACCTGAAAGAGTGGTCGACATTCCGTAACATATTAATACCCATTTTCATTATCATTGGTCTGATTGTATTTGACAACCTGTCAACTGCCTTGATTATCTTTGTTATATGCTTCATTATGCTCAGGCTGGCACCCATAAACACAAAACATTGGCGTCTGACGATACTGGCACTCATCATTGTAGGAGCCATCGCACTTCCGTTCCTGTCTCGTTCCGGAACGTGGAGCACCCGTGTTGACAGATGGTTGCATTTCGACAGAACCGAGATTTCGCAAGAGTCGATGGCTAGAATGGCTGTTGCATCGGGCAAATTCTTCGGTGTCGGTGTCGGCTCCACAGTGCAGGCGCGATTGATGACACAAGCCAACAACGACTTTATCTATGCGATAATCATTGAAGAAACAGGTATGCTGGGCGGGGCAGTTGTTTTCCTGCTTTATGTGTTTCTATATGTAAGATGTATAAAAATAGCACTGCGGTGCAAGGGTGATTTCGGGCGAATGACCGTAATCGGATTAGGAACCCTGATCTTTATTCAGGCGGCGATACATATGAGTGTATCGGTGGGTGCACTTCCAGTCACAGGACAGACCTTGCCCTTCATCAGTTCGGGAGGAACAGCCTATTTGTGTATGGGACTGGCACTTGGGGTGATACAGGCTGTAGCCTACGACGTTAACAAAAACGAGGCAAAAGCAAAACTCAGCACAGTTGCGCCCTCGGCAGAGGAGCCAACAGACATTATTGAACCAACAACACAAACGGAAGGAGAATAATTAAATGAAAGTAATAGTCAGCGGAGGAGGAACCGGCGGTCACATTTTTCCCGCCATCGCAATTGCAAACGCCGTCAAGAACAGATATTCTGACGCCGAGATCCTGTTTGTCGGTGCCGAAGGACGTATGGAAATGGAGAAAGTTCCAGCTGCAGGCTACACCATAAAAGGTCTGCCAATAGCAGGACTGCAGCGCAAACTGACTATCGGCAACATCATCAAGAACCTCCAGCTGCCTTTCAAGATGGCCAAGAGCCGTATTATGGTAAAGAAAATCATACGCTCTTTCCAGCCTGATATCGTTGTCGGTGTTGGCGGTTTTGCCAGCGAGCCCACCTTGAAAGCCGCTGTCGCTATGGGCTACCCCACCCTTCTGCAGGAGCAGAACTCCTATGCCGGACTTACAAACAAGATGCTCTCAAAATCAGCCACCACCATCTGTGTTGCCTACGATGGTATGGAGCGATTCTTCCCAAAAGAAAAGATTGTCTTTACCGGCAACCCAGTGCGGTCAAGTATTGAAGATATGGATGTTACAAAAGAGCAAGGTCGCGCTAATTTCGAATTGAGAAACGACAGCCGTGTAATACTCATTATCGGAGGAAGCCTCGGTGCACGAAGCATCAACCAGATGATGCTCAAGAGTCTGCCTATGGTCGACGATCTGTTTGTAAAAAACAACATCCAAGTCGTCTGGCAAACGGGCAGTTATATGTATGACGAAGCTGTCGATGCCGTTGTAAAAGCCAATGCCGGCGAGACGATAAAAGTCCACAAGTTTATCTCCCAGATGGATATGGCCTATGCAGCCGCCGACATAATTATTTCGCGCGCTGGCGCTATCGCCATCAGCGAACTCTGCATTGTAGGCAAGCCCATCATCCTCATCCCTTCGCCCAATGTTGCCGAGGATCATCAGACAAAGAATGCACTTGCTCTTGTCGAAAAGGGAGCAGCCTTGATGGTTCGCGACAACGAATGTGGCGACACAGGGCTGCAAACTGCAATCGACTTGATGGGCAACACCGGGCAACAGTCCGAGATGAGCAAAAACATCCTTAACCTTGCACGTCGCAAAGCCGCCGACCGCATCGTTGATGAAATCGAAAAAATACTAACTAAAAAATAGAACCCTTTAAACCGTTCAACCCTTAAAACCTTTTCAACCTTTCAAACCCTTTTAACCTTTATAACCTTTCAAACCCCTTAAACAATCATAATGAATTACTACTTTTTAGGCATCGGAGGCATAGGAATGAGCGCCATCGCGCGTTTCTTCAAGCAGAGCGGACACACTGTCAGCGGCTACGACCGTACTGAGTCGCCGTTGACCCGCCAGCTTGTCGAAGAGGGTATTCCAATCCATTACGACGACAATCCCGACCTCATTCCAGCCAATATCGACCTCACCATATACACCCCGGCTATTCCACAGGACAACAAGGAGTTTCAGCATTTGCAGCAGAGTGGCTGTCCTATGAAAAAGCGCTCGCAGGTGCTTGGCGAACTTACACGGGGCAAGAAATGCATCGCCGTCGCCGGTTCGCACGGAAAAACTACCACAAGTGCTATGATTGCCTACCTGCTCAGTAAGTCAGACTTTGGCTGTTCAGCTTTTCTCGGCGGCATTTCCAAAAACTTCGACAGCAATCTTTTGGTCAACACCGACAGCGAGTATATCGTTGTTGAAGCCGACGAGTACGACCGCTCATTCTTGCAGCTCCACCCCTACTTTTCGGTCATTACCGCCACCGATCCCGACCATCTTGACATCTACGGCACCCACGAGAAACTCATTGAGGCGTTCGAGCAATATGCCAACCAGACATCGCCCGACGGAGCGCTCTTTGTCAAAGAGGGACTCGTAGAGCACCATCACGACCACGAAGAGGAGGAAGAGCACCATTGTCACCATCTCCATATCGGCGAGGAAATCAAATGCTACACCTACTCTGCCCGCTCCATCGAGCCCGACTATTACGCCATCAATGTGCGCAGCTACAACGGCAATATCTATTTCGACCTCCGCACACCAGGCAAAGTGCTCTATGATCTGGAGCTGACCGCCTCCTGCCTCTACAATGTTGAAAATGCCGTTGCCGCTGCCGCCGTCGCCCTCGCTTGCGGTTTGGACGAATACCAACTCCGCAACGGGCTCAAGACCTTCCAAGGCATCCGTCGCCGCTTCGATGTCCGCATCAAAAACAAGGATTTGGTCTATATCGACGACTACGCCCATCATCCCAAAGAGATTGCAGCAACCATCGAATCAATCAAATACCTCTACCCCGACAAACGTATTG
>JAEEGL015318909.1_pt1 | contig 10063 bp, 8 predicted proteins | sample 9134231 | NCBI WGS metagenome assembly JAEEGL01 (sample SAMN16246548, study PRJNA631951) | gut metagenome | biome: gut microbiome; feature: rumen; material: fiber-attached | host: Bos | place: Iran: Karaj | collected 2018-10 | reverse complement strand
GATGGACGCAATCGACGCGACGACCATGATATCGAACATCAGCCCGGAAATGCGGGTCAGCAAAAAGTCGTTGGTATACGAACGGTGGACAAACCCGGTCTTCTTGCCGAACTTGAAAAACGACTTGATCACCGTCGCGGCGAGCATGCCGAACAGGAAGTTAAAGCCCCAGATCAGCGGCTTGACCGTGTTGACCAGCAGCTTCACGCCGCTGAGATCGCACAGCGCGGACAGCCCCGCCATCAGCAGATACGCAAGGCCATACGCGACGAACACCAAGGCGAACTGGACGGTCAGCTTATCGAGCGATTCCGAAAGCGGGATCTCGCCGCGCGTCGTAATGACCGCCGCGGTCAAATCCTCCTTTTCCTCGGCGTCGATCTCGCGCTTCGTGCCCTTCTTGGCCGCGATGTTCAGGTAGATCACGCCGCCGATGCTGGCCGACAGGAATCCGCACGCCGCGACCGACAGGCCGAAGCTCGACCCGTGCTCGAAGCCGTACTGGTTCATAAACGTCGTGCCCCAGTTGAACGCCTGCCCCGGGCCTTGGCCGTAGCCCATCGGCAGCAGGATGCCGGACGCCGCCCAGCTCCCGATCACGTAAAACAGCCCGATCGTGATGAGCAGGCCCACAATGCCCTGCACCAGATACGTCGAAACCGTCAGCAGCGAGGAATTGAAGATATCCCGCCGCGCGGCCTTGCCGTGCGCCTTGTCCGCGCTCTGAAACGTCATCGCCACGACGCCGAGCCCAAGCCCGTGATACGTCAGCGCCTCGATGGACAGCGACGGAATCAGCGGCGCGCCCGCGGCCGCCTTCCAGATCGCCATGCATGCGAGCATCAAAAAACCGCCGATCACCGAGCTCGGAATCAGCGATTTCTTCAGAACCGGAATCGAGCGCCGCAGTCCGTTCGCCAGCAGCATCGCGCCGAACAGCAGCGAAAGCGTCAGTAAAAAGTCCCAAACAGAGTAGTCCCAAAACTGAATAGCGGTTGTCATAAAAATTCTTTTTATTCCTCTATTGTTCTATTATATAATACTATACCGTATTTTCGCAGGTACGTCAACAGCAAACCGAAAAAACCGGGGAAAATCGCAAATTTTCTCGAAAAGATAGGCTTTTTTACTTGACGAATACTTTTTTTACTGATATAGTATACCAAAATCTACGACCACAAAAATCCCAGCCATTCGTAGATTTTCGAGGAAGACCCATGGATGAATTAACCCAACTAATCAAGAAGGAGATCAAACGACAGTACCGCAGTGTGAGGCAGTTTTCGTTGGCCATCGGCGTGCCGCAGTCCACGATCGTGACCGCATTGCAAAAAGGGATCGGCGGAACCTCGTTCTCGACGATCATGACCATCTGCAAGGTGCTTGGCATCAAGCCCGTCCTCGGCGAGCAGGGCATATTTCTGGATCGGGAATCTCGTCAGCTTCTCGAACGGTATATGCTGCTGGATGAGCGCGGCCGTCAGACCGTGCTGGCGCTGACCGAGGTGGAGGTGCTTCGCGCCACGGCGGACCCGCTTTATGACAATCTTCTCAAGCGTGCCGACGAGGTTGCGCAGCCGAAGGCATAAGGCGAGCTAACCGAATAGCAGTTTTGACCTGTGCGGCGATTGCTGCCCGCGATGGGTTGTTTGCGAAACGCTTTTCTTCCGAAAAACGCCTCTGCCGCCCCAATCATTTGCAAAAAGACATTCCTGCAAAGGGATGTCTTTTATCGTTGCCGCGCGGGACACGGCAAGGGAGGCGGCGCAGGCGGGGCAAATTTTCGGCGTACCGGTTGACAAAACGCTTGGAATTGTTTACAATACGAAAGGTAAAACCCCCGGGAAGAGGGACAGAATAAGGAGAAGAACATGGTATTTGAAAAGGTTTCTCAGATCATCGCAAACCAGCTCGATCTGGACCCCTCCGAAATCACGATGGACAGCCATCTGATTAAGGATCTGCGCGCGGACTCTCTCGATATCGTCGAGCTCGTCATGGACATGGAGCAGGAATTCGACGTGGAGATCCCCGATGAAGAGCTGCCCAAGGTGCAGACCGTCGGCGACATCGTGCGTTACATCGAAAAGAAATAACGAAAGGCCGTAGGCCGAAAGCGCCCGCACCGATCAACGTGCGGGCCTTTTTTCAAGCGTCGTTCCGAAGCCGCTCCTGTATCCAATGAACGGCTTGGAAACGGCACCCGACTTAGATACGGAAAGAATATGGAAAAGAATCTGCTGCAACGATCGGAGCGCCTGGCCGCCTTGGAAGCGCGGCTCGGCTATGCTTTCCGAAACCGCGCGTATCTCGAACGCGCGTTGACCCATTCCTCCTACTATAAAAGTGAAAAGGGGCGGCGCGAGCCGCAGGACAACGAGCGCATGGAGTTCCTCGGGGACGCCGTGCTGGAGCTTTGCGTGTCCGAGGCGCTGTTTTCGCGCTTCCCGCACATGCAGGAGGGACAGATGAGCAAGACCCGTGCGAGCATCGTCTGCGAAAGCGCGCTGTTCGAGGCCGCCAAGAGCGTCGAGCTCGGCGCCTGCCTGCTGCTCGGCCACGGCGAGGATCTCGGCGGCGGGCGCGAAAAGCCGTCGATCCTGTCCGACGCGTTCGAGGCGACGATCTGCGCGATCTACCTCGACGGCGGGTGGGAGCCGGCCAAGGCGTTTGTGACCCGCACGGTGCTGCCGCTGCTGGACTTTGACGCGCACCCGACGCTCGAAAAGGACTACAAGACGCGCCTGCAGGAGCTTGTGCATCACAAAACGCACGGCAAGCAGGTGCAGTACCGGCTTTTGGACGCGACCGGCCCGGATCATAAAAAGGTGTTCACGATGGCCGTCGTGCTGGACGACGAGGTCTTGGGCACCGGCGAGGGCAATTCCAAGCAGAGCGCGGGGCAGGCCGCGGCGCTCGACGCACTCAATCGCATGGAGAAAAAAGCATGAGACTCACGCGGCTCGACATATCCGGCTTCAAGTCGTTTGCCAAAAAGACCGAGCTGCAGTTCGGCAGCGGCATCACCGCCGTCATCGGCCCGAACGGCAGCGGCAAGAGCAATATTTCCGACGCGGTGCGCTGGGTGCTCGGCGAGCAGAGCGCAAGGGCGCTGCGCGGCACGAAGATGGAGGACGTGATCTTCAACGGCACGCAGACGCGCCGCGCGCAGTCGATGTGCGAGGTCACGCTGACCTTCGACAACAGCGATCACCTGCTGCCGACGGACTTTGAAGAAGTCGCGGTGACGCGCCGCATGTATCGATCCGGCGAGAGCGAATACCTTTTGAACGGCAAGGGCTGCCGCCTGAAGGACATATTGGAGCTGTTCCGGGACACCGGCATCGGCAAGGACGGCTATTCGATCATATCGCAGGGCAAGGTCGATGAGATCCTGTCCAATAAATCGAGCGACCGCCGTATCGCCTTGGAGGAGGCGGCGGGCGTTACGCGGTACCGCGCGCGCAAGGAGGAAGCCGAGCGGAAGTTAGAGGCGACCGAAAAGAACATGGAGCGCCTCCTCGATCTTCTGAACGAGCTCGAAGCGCGGCTCGGCCCCCTGGAGGAGCAGAGCGCGACGGCGCGGACGTTTTTGAAGCTGCGCGAGGAACTAAAGGACCTTGACGTGAACATGTTCCTCTACCAGACCGACCGGCAGAAGGAACGGCTGGCGACCCTGCGCGAAACGGTTTCGCAGCTCGAGCATGAAATCCTGATCAACGCCGAAAACGACATGCGCCTTTCCGAGCAGTCCTACGCCTTGGAAGCCGCGGTGCGCGGGCTCGACGATCAGCTGGCCGCGCAGCAGAAAACACTGATCGACATGCTCTCCGGCGTGGAGGCGCACGTCGGGGAAAGCAACCTCTTGATCGAGCGCCGCGACCATGCGCAAAAGGAGATCGAGCGCGTCACCAAGGAACGGGACGCGCTGACTGCCGAGGTCGCCGCGCTTGCCGAGCAGGTCAAAACGACCGAACTGGACGAGACGGCGTTCCAAAGCCGCCTCGATATGGACGCCGAGATCGAGCGCCAAAGCGCGGCGCTGGCCGAAGCGGACGCGAAGATTGACGAGCGCGAAGCCGCCGTGGAGACGGCGAAGAACGCGATGATGGAGGCGATGAACCGCCTTGCGGACGCCAAGAGCGACCTGAGCCGCTTTGAAACCATGACCGCGTCCCTAAAGACGCGCCTTGCCGCGCTGGACGGCGAGGAGGCCGAAGCAAGGCACAAGGTCGATGCGCTCGAAGCCGAGCGCGCCGAGGCGGACGAAAAGCAGCGCGCCGTGCAGGATAAGCACAACGAGCACCTCACGGCGATCAAGGAAGCGAAGCACAACCGCTATGCGCTCGAATCCGATCACCTCGCTTTGCAGGCCGAGCTGCGATTGGCCGAGCAGAACGCGGGCGCGCTGTCGAGCCGCGAGCATGTCCTGCGGGATATGATGCGCTCGCACGAGGGCTATCAGAACAGCGTGCGCAGCGTGATGCAGGCGGCGGATCAGGACGAAAATTTGGGACGCTGCATCATCGGCCCCGTGGCGGAGCTTTTGCGCGTGCCCAAGGAATATGAAACGGCCATCGGCATGAGCCTCGGCGGGGCGATGCAGAACATCGTCACGAACACCGCGGAGGACGGCAAGCGCGTGATCGAGTATGCGCGGCGTCACGACCTCGGCAGGGTCACGCTGCTGCCGCTGTCGATGCTGACGCCGAACCCCCTGAACGACAGGGAACGGCGGTTTTTGTCGTACCCCGGCGTCGTGGGCTTGGGCAGCGAGCTGGTCGATTGCGACCCGAAGGTAGACGTTGTGGCGGAATACCTTCTCGGCCGCACCGTGATCGTGAAGGATCTGGACAGCGGGATCGCGCTGAAAAAGCAGTCGAAGAACGCGTTCCATATTGCGACGCTGCTCGGCGACTTTTTGGCGACCGGCGGCACGATGACCGGCGGCAGCGTCAAAAAAGCGAGCTATTCGCTGCTCGGCCGCGAGCGCGAGATCGAGGAGATCGCGGCGCAGCGCAAGAAAGCCGAGGACACGGTAAAGGAAAAGCAGCAGGCCATCGACGAGCTGGCCAAAAAGATTCTCCTTGCCGATACGCAGATCCAGGCGTTTACCGACGAGAGCCACGCGGACGAGCTGGCGATCGTGAAGCAGAACGAGCAGCATGAAATCATCCTGCGCGATCTGCATGACGCCAAGCAGGCGCTGTCCGACCTCCTGGACGAGCGCACGGACATTGCGGACAGCCTGCGGGATATCGAAACGCGGCGGGCGGCGAGCGCCACGATGCAGCGCGATATCGAAAAGAACAACACGACCTCCCGCACCGAGATCATCGCGTGGACGAAGGAGCTGACCGGGCTTCGCGCCGCGCGTGAAACGGCGAACGAAGCCTTGACGGAGATCAAGATCAAGCGCGCCGAGCTGCGCAAGGAGGACGATGCGCGCGAGGCCGAACGGCACCGGCTGCTGCGCGATCAGGCGCTGCATGAGCAGCGGATCGAATCGTTTGCTCTCGAATTGAACGCCCTGCGCGAGCGCATCGACGGCGCCAACGAACGCCTTGCCGAAATGGAAAAGGGCATTGCGGGCGAAAAGGACGCTTTGGAGGCCGCCAAGACCGAGCAGAAGCGGCTCGAGGACGAGCGGCGGCAGGCGAGCGAATCGCTGTCCCAATACCGGCAGCAGCGCGACAGCCTTGCCGAAAGCTACCGGCAGGCCGGGGAGCGCAAGCACAAGAGCGAGCTTGCCATCGACCGCATCGAGACCGAGTGCCGCCAGTATGCCGACCGCATCTTCAACGACTATGAGCTGACCTACGACAACGCGCTGCCGCTGCGCCGGGAGATCCCGATTGCGGCGACGAACGCGCGCATTGCGGAATTGAAAGCGGAGATCCGCGCGCTCGGCGATATCAACGTGTCGTCCATCGAGGATTACCGCACGGTGTCCGAGCGATACGAAACGCTGCACACGCAGTACGGCGATCTGGAAAAGGCAAAGGCCGATCTGTATACGCTGATCGGGCAGATCACCCGGCAGATGGAGCAGACGTTCTCCGCAGAGTTCCAAAGGATTCAGGAGAACTTCCGCGACGTGTTCGTGCAGCTGTTCGGCGGCGGACAGGCCGAGCTGCGCCTCACCGACAAAAACGACGTATTGAACTGCGATATCGACATTATCGCGCAGCCGCCGGGAAAGAAGCTGCAGCTTTTGTCCCTGCTCTCCGGCGGCGAACGCGCCTTGACCGCGATCGCGCTGCTGTTTGCGATGCTTCGGATCAAGGCGCCCGCGTTCTGCGTGCTCGACGAGATCGAAACCTCGCTCGACGAGGAGAACGTTTCGAAGTTTGCGGAGTATCTGACGCGCTATTCGGACGAAACGCAGTTCATCATCATCACGCACCGCAAGGGCTCCATGGAGGTTTGCGACACGCTTTACGGCGTGGCGATGGAGGAAAAAGGCGTCAGCAGCATCGTGTCCGCACGGTTCGGGGAGGACGCATGAGCGCGGACAAGTCGATTGCGACGCTGATCACAAGTCCGGATTTTCCATACCTGCAGCCGTATTTCTACAACCATCCCTACGCGCTGCGCTGTGCGCTCGGTGCGGGCAGCGGCAGGGCGTTTCGCCGGACGGCATTCGCCCGCGCAAGGGAGATATACCGTCTTCTGTTCCCGAACGGGCCGGACGCGTTTCTGTTCTCGGTGCAGCTGACCGACTACTGCATAAGCGGCGCGCCGGAGAACACCATAGAGGGCAACGAGGCCGAAAACCGCCGCATCCTGCGGGATGAGCGCGAGCAGCTGGCGTTTTTGCTCGATTGTCAGGCGCGTTACCGGCATGTCGTTGTGCGCGACCTCTCGACCTATGCCGAGCCGGGCAGCGACGAGGCCGACCGCATCCGGCGCAACCGCGTCGTCTGCTATGCGGACGGAAAGCCGATTCCCGGCATAGAGCTGCTGCATCGGCAGATCACGGAGCGCGGCGCGCACGAAATCGGGCTGGTTTCGTTTGCGAACGACTGCATCCTGTCCGTCTACGACGACCGGGGCTGCGATGTCGTGTTTGCGTCCGCGGCCAAGATGAAAGCCATGTACCCGGCGCTGGAGCCGTATTTCCTCGCGTATGATCTTGCGGAGATGCAGCGCCGGTTTGCACAAAAGGAGATTTGAACATGGAAAATAAGAAAAGCTGGTTTACCAAATTAAAAGAGGGCCTCGGCAAGACCGGCAGCTGGTTTGCGGGTCTGTTCGGCGCGGAGCGCATCGACGATGCGTTCTACGACGAATTGGAAGAGGCCATGATCCTGGCCGATATGGGCATGGACACCGCCGAAAAGCTGCTCGATGAATTAAAGACCGCCGTCCGGCGCGACAAGCTGACCGCGCGCGATGAGGCCAAGACCGCGCTTGTCGGGCTGATCGCGGACACCGTGCGCCACGATACGGATTTTCTGGCGGACAACGGCCCCTGCGCGGTGCTGATCGTCGGCGTCAACGGCGTCGGCAAGACCACCACCATCGGCAAGCTCGCGCATCTGTATAAGGAAGCCGGGCGCAAACCGATGATCGCGGCGGCGGATACGTTCCGCGCGGCGGCTGCCGAGCAGCTCGGCGAATGGGCGGCGCGGTCGGACTGCCCGATGGTGCGCCATCAGGAGGGCGCGGATCCGGCGGCGGTCGTGTTCGACGCGATTGCGTCGTATAAGGCCAAGGGCTGCGATCTGCTGCTCGTCGATACGGCGGGACGGCTGCACAACAAAAAGAATTTAATGAACGAGCTTTCCAAGATCCGCCGCGTGATCGCCCGCGAAATGCCGGACATCCCGTGCGAGGTGCTGCTTGTATTGGACGCCACGACCGGGCAGAACGCAACCGCGCAGGCCAAGGCGTTTATGGAGGTCTGCGACCTCACCGGCGTCGTGCTGACGAAGCTGGACGGCACGGCCAAGGGCGGCGTCACCGTGCAGATTCACGATACGCTGCGCGTCCCCGTGCGCTTCATTGGCGTCGGCGAGGGCATCGACGATCTGCAGCGGTTCGACGCGGACGAATTTGCTAAGGCGCTGTTGTGATATGAACCGGTATGTTGTTGCGCTCGGCATGTTCGACGGCGTGCACCTCGGCCACCGGGCGCTTTTGCAGCGCGCGGCGCTTCTGGCCCATGCCGACGGCGATACGGCTGCGGCGTTCACGTATGCGAACCACCCCAAGGAGCTGTTTTGCGGCGACTTTCGCTATCTCACGGACGCGGCGGAGCGCGCGGCTCTGATGCGCTCGGTCGGGATCGACCGGGTGGAGACGGTGCCGTTCACCAAGGACTTTGCCGCCATGTCGCCGGAAGCGTTTGTGGACTGGCTGCTTGCCCGCATGGACGGACGGATCTCGACCGTCGTGTGCGGCTATGACTACCGCTTTGGCGCGGGCGCCAAGGGCGACGGGGCGCTTTTGACCGCGCTCGGGCAATCGCACGGGTTCGGTGTGGAGATCATCGGCCCGGTGCAGTACGGCGATGCGCCGTGCTCGTCCACGCGCGTGCGCAAGGCGCTGACCGACGGGAACATTGCGGACGCGAACGCGATGCTGTGCCGGCCCTACGCGATCACCGGCCCGGTCGTGCATAACAAGGCCATCGGGCGCACGATGGGCTTTCCGACCGCGAACGTCGATCCGGGCAAGCGGCTTCTGCCCAAGGACGGCGTGTATGCGACGGCGCTGCTGCACGGCGGCGCGTGCTATGCGGCGGTGACGAACATCGGCACGAACCCGACGGTCGGGGGAGAATCGGTGACGCTCGAAACGTTCGTCCCGGACGAAACGCTCGACCTGTACGGCAAAACCGTGACCGTGCTGTTTTTGGAGCGGATCAGGGACGAGAAACGGTTTGCGTCGAAGGACGAGCTGGCCGCCGAAATCGCACAAAATGCGGAGAGCGCGAAAAAAGTTTTCAAAGAAGCCGAAAAAAGTGTTTACAAGTTTGCCCGGCTGTGGTAAACTATATCGAGTTTGAACCGCAGGCCGGGCCGATGCGAAACTCCGACGACCGGCGCAGTCCGCGGGGATAGAAAATCAATGGAGGAACATCATCATGACGAAACAGGAAATCATCACCAAGTATGCTCTGCACGAAGGCGACACGGGTTCTCCCGAAGTCCAGATTGCTCTCTTGACCGAGCGCATCAACCACCTCAACGAGCACCTCAAGCTCAACATGAAGGACCATCACAGCCGCCGCGGCCTTTTGAAGATGGTCGGTAAGCGTCGCGGCCTTCTCAACTACCTCAAGGAGAAGGATATCGAGCGTTACAGAGCGATCGTCGCTGCTTTGAATCTCAGAAAGTAACGAGCCAAAAAGCGGGGGCTTTTCCCCGCTTACTTTTTTTGCCCGCAAAGCAGCATAGAAACAGGCTTTAATAAGAAAGATAATATAGAAAAAGAGGAAACACAATGCAAAGAATCTTTGAAACCACAATCGGCGGCCGCAAGCTGACCGTCGAGACCGGCAAGTACGCCGAGCAGGCGGGCGGCAGCTGCCTCGTTCGCTGCGGCGGAACGGCGGTCATGGTCAACGCCACGGTGGCCAAGGCCCCGCGCGACGGCGTTGATTTTCTGCCCCTGTCCATCGAGTTTGAAGAAAAGCTCTACGCGGTCGGCAAGATCCCCGGCGGCTTCATCAAGCGTGAAGGCCGTCCGACCGAAAAGGCCATCCTGACCTGCCGCCTCATCGACCGCCCGCTGCGCCCGCTGTTCCCGAAGGGATTCTACAATGACGTGCAGGTGATCGCCACCGTCCTCTCCGTGGAGCAGGACGTGCAGCCGGATATCCTCGGCATGATCGGTTCTTCGATCGCGCTGTCGATCTCCAATGCCCCGTTCATGGGCCCGCCCGGCGCGGTTGCCGTGGGCATGATCGACGGTGAATACATTCTGAACCCCGACCTCAAGCAGCGCGAGCAGAGCCGCCTGCAGCTGACCGTCGCCGGTACGAGCGAAGCGGTTATGATGGTCGAGGCCGGTGCGAACGAAGTGACCGAGGAGGAAATGCTCGGCGCGATCCTGT
>JAEEGL015232294.1_pt1 | contig 10063 bp, 7 predicted proteins | sample 9134231 | NCBI WGS metagenome assembly JAEEGL01 (sample SAMN16246548, study PRJNA631951) | gut metagenome | biome: gut microbiome; feature: rumen; material: fiber-attached | host: Bos | place: Iran: Karaj | collected 2018-10 | reverse complement strand
TTGTTCTCATCTTCCTGAGGCTTAACACCAAGAAGTTTGCATCCGTTGAATCCGCTCATCTGATATGTCTTTCCATCAGAACCTGTGAATGTAGGAAGCTTAGCGCATGCATAGTTGTCGCCAAGGAAATCCTTAACTGTTCCAGCATCCCATGTTCCATCGATAATTGCTGCATAGTTTACAGCATCACCTGCTGAAGAACCAGGCTGGAATGCCTTAGAACCAGCAAGTTCAATCATCTCGTTAAGAGCTACAAGACCCTTATCTGAATCGTAGTCCATAGTGCATCCTGTGAAGTTACCATCGTTGTCTGAATCAAATGTAAGTGTGCAGCCTGTTCCGAAGAAGAAAGCTACCTGATACCAGCCTGTAAGATCCATGTAGAAGTTCTTGCCTGCTGCTTCGCACTGCTCAAGGATTCCCTCAAGAGTAGAAGGATCTGTTACAACGCTCTTATCGTAGTAAAGGAAATATCCGTTATCAGCTGTCATAGGATATGAGTAAAGTGTGTCACCAACTGTAGCAGCTACAACTGCGCCTGCAGCGTTCTGTGACTTGATGGCGTCAACGTTCTCGGGAGCTACTTCCTCAAGAGCACCTGCAGCAACAAGTCTTGCTGTCTGGTCCTGAGCGAATCCGTAGATATCAGCGCCTGCTGTAACGTCTGTGATCATATTGCTGGCTGCATCACCCTCACCTACAGCTTCAACAGTAACTGTATAGCCTGCGAACTGAGGATTGGCTGCAATAAAGTCTGCAACCTGCTTGTTAGTGAAATCAACAACTGCGTCTGCAACCCAGATCTTGATCTCGCCTGTGCCGTAATCTGTAATCTCTTCAGCAGTCTCCTGAACAGCCTCTGCTGTCTCCTGAACTGCTTCTGCTGTCTCCTGTGCTGTCTCCTGTGCTGTCTCCTGAACAGTATCTGCTGTTTCCTGGACGGTCTGTGCTGCTTCCTCGCCGCAGCCAACAAGAAGTGATGTGCTCATTGCTGCTGCAAGTAAAACTGATACCAATTTCTTTTTCATATTATTCCCTCCATAAAAATAACTTGGTTGCGCAACTTGCGCAATCGGTTGCTCTAATAAAAAGTGTATGACTTGTGCATTATTTTGTCAATTAAGCACTTTTGATGATATAACGTTTGCGTTTTTATACATATTGCACATTGACATTTTGCATCGGAATCGTTTTCGGTATCGTTACCGGAAACGTTTTGCGCAAGCGGTGCCACCCAGTATTTTCCTGTAATACGCGCCATCTTGAGCAATTTTGCCACTTCCCACCATGTCCATTAACCTTTGCATTAACTCCGGTATCGATATTACGACACCGTTTCCGGCAAGCTTATCAAGTATCGATGATGCTGTAGTAGGGATAATATCTATAGTTTCAAGGATTTCATCCTCTATAGTTAATACTTCTTCGTCAATATAATCAGTTTCCTCTTCTATAAGAGCGTTTTCGTCGTTTTTATCACTATTTCGTTTATTATAGTCCCGGTTTCTTACTTCAAAGAGTTTTTCCAGGATATCCTCTGTCCCCAATACTATCCCAGCGCCCTGACAGATGAGCTGATTACAGCCGTCACTGAGCCTGTCGGTAACTCTTCCGGGGAGAGCCACAACCTCCTTCCCCTGTTCAAGAGCAGTATCGACCGTAATCTGGGTTCCGGACTTAAGCCTTGCTTCCACTACAACCACCACATCCGACAGACCGCTGATTATCCTGTTTCGCATGGGAAAGAAACCGGCTCTTGGCATGGTCCCGGGAGGATACTCCGAGATAACACCGCCATTTAGGCACAGCTCATCATAGAGGGGCTTGTTGTCATCTGGATAGCAGATATCAACGCCGCTTCCGACTATTCCGAAGGACTTTCCGCCGGCTTCCACAGCGGCCTTCTGGCTGATACCGTCAACTCCCCTGGCCATTCCGCTGATCACCTGAACTCCTGCGTGAGCAAGGCCTCTCCCAAGCTGCCTTGCCATAAATCTGCCGTACTCCGAACACATCCTTGCTCCGATTATGGCAACGCAGGGCTTACTGTCATCGGGAAGTTCCCCCTTAACATACAGAGCAAAGGGCGGATCCGGAATGTTCTTGAGCTTTTCCGGAAAATCAGGATCTATCCTAGGAATAAATCTGATCCCCAGCTTCTGCAGTTTCTCCCTTTCCTTGGCAAAATCCCAGACATTTCGGGATTCGACGAACTTCTTTGTCTGGGCCTTACTAAGAATTCCGCCCAGTTCCCTCTCATCCATCTCATATATCTCCCTGCAGCTTCTGCCGCCGCACAGGAGCTTGTCTATGGTTCCGCGGCCGATCGTCGGAACGTTGAACAGCCAGTGGGCATACTCGTTTTCGGTTATATTTACGTTTCTGTTTTTGTCTCGTATCATTTACTCCTCCTGCTGACGCCAGTACTTGCCGTCGGTCATACGATAGCTGAGTGCCTCCATCAGATGTAACTGTGTAATATTGTCGCATGCTTCTATATCCGCTATTGTGCGGGCAATCCTAAGGACCTTATGATAGGCCCTTGCGCTTAGTTCCATGGTGCAAAAAGCGTTCTCAAGAAAGCTCTTTTCCTTAGGGGCCAGAGCGCAGTATTTTTCTATGTCCTTCGGAGACATTTCGGAGTTGAAATTAAGGCCTGTGCCCGCAAATCTCTCCTGCTGCCTCTTTCTTGCCTCAAGGACTCTTTTCCTGATGGCTGCGCTACTCTCGTTGGCGCTTTTATTTCCCCGCGAGAGATCTGAGATATCTACCCTTGGTGCCTCCACACAGATATCGATCCTGTCAAGGATAGGCCCGGAAATATGCCCAAGATATCGCCTTATCTCATTGGGAGTACATTTGCACTTGTTCTTGTCTGGATAATAACCGCAAGGGCATGGATTGAGAGCCCCCGCCAGCATGAAATCCGCAGGATAGGAAAAGGTCCCCTTGGTTCTGACTATGTTTATCTTCCTGTCTTCTATGGGTTGTCGCAAAAGATCCAGTTTTGCTCTTGAAAACTCAGGCATTTCATCGAGAAATAAGACTCCCCTGTGGGATAAAGAAATTGCGCCGGGATGAGGAATGCTTCCACCTCCAGTGAGTGCGGTCTCAGTTATGAGATGGTGCGGTGCCATGAAGGGCCTTGCTGTGATGAGAGCTTCATTCTCTCCCAGCATACCTGCCACGGAATAGATTGCAGATACTTCAAGACTCTCCTTGAGAGACAAGGGCGGAAGTATAGTGGGAATGCGCTTGGCTACCATACTCTTGCCGGAGCCCGGAGGTCCGATAAGGAGAATGTGATGAAATCCCGCCGCAGCTATTTCAACAGCTCTTTTTACCCCTGCCTGGCCATTGATGTCGGCAAAATCGAGCTTACTCTGCCTTCTCTCCCCTTCTCTGAATATCTCATCTATATCTACAACAGTCGGAGGGATATACTCATCGCGCTCCTCTTCATCCGCAGTAAGATAAGCTACCGCCTCCTGAAGGGACGAAACTCCGATTATCTTGATTCCGTCAATTACAGCTCCCTCCCTGGAATTGGCCTTGGGGAGAATAACGGTTCTATACCCCATCTCCTTGGCCTTCATTACAATGGGCAGGGTTCCCTTCACCGCCTTGATCTCGCCGTCGAGGCCAAGTTCTCCCAGCACCACCGTATCTTGGAGAGAATCCTCTGAGATCTCGCCAATGGCCGTCAGTATGCCCACCGCCACAGGCAGATCCACCACAATTCCCTCCTTCTTGATATCCGCCGGTGATAGATTAACCGTTATCTTCGATGGCGGAAGTTTGAATCCGTAATTTTTCAGAGCAACTCTTACTCTGTCCTTGGCTTCGCGGACCTCTCCGCTCATAAAGCCAACCATGTTAAAGCCGGGTAGTCCGTCGGAAACATCCACTTCTACCTGCATCAGATAGGAGGATATACCATGGACAGCTCCGGATACAATAGAACTGAACATCGCTGTATTCACCTTTCAATTTTAGTCATGGAAATAATGTCTGCCAGATATGCAAACACTTTTTAGGTATTTATTTAGACAAAAATGCTGTTTGTTATTATAATTCATTATGTGAGAAAAGTCTAGATTAAAAGGGAGTTTTTTATGAGAGAGAAAATCAGCAAACACAGATCGGAAATCATGGCTATCTGCATTTTTCTGGTGTATTTTAACCATCTTTTCTATGAACCCGCCGAAGGTTCCATCGGCTTTATCATCCACAGAAATGCCATACTCGGAGTGGACGCCTTCATTGTATTGTCAATGTTTGGTCTCTACCATTCCTTTGAAAAAAATCCGATAACCAGTCTTCGCACCTACTGGCAGTACCTTTTTAGACGAATTCTTCGTATCTACGTGGTATATGCCCCTGTAACGGTAATGTATATGCTGATTGATAACTGGAGCATCAAAGAGCTGGTTCGTAAGCTCCTTCTTATCGACCAGTTAACTCAGTCTATATATGTTCACCTGTGGTACATTCCCTGCATAATTATCTTTTATATATTTGCACCTTTTTGCTATATGCTGGTCAAGAAGGTCAAAAATGTTCCGCTTCTGACAGTAGCTCTGTCCGTTGCGCTCTACATTTTCCTCTTCACAGTGAACCCCACAGGCCTTATCAGAAGAGATATCAATGCGATACTGACAAGAATCCCGGATGTTTTCCTGGGCTTCATGCTGGCTACCTACGATGATTCACTCAGCAAAAAAGCCAGGAACCTCTACGCGGTTCTGATAGCTGTAATGGCCCTGTTTGGAGCAGGACTTGTGTATTATGAGATCAACTACGGATTCTTCGATGCCTTCCACGCCGACAATGTCATCCACAGTAACCTTCTGGTTTCTGCAATGATAGTTGTGCTGGCACTTATATTTGACGCCTTCGACAAGCTCAAGGCCACTGCCTTCATCAACAAGGCTCTTGCCCTTATAGGCACGCTTACCCTGGAGATCTACTGTCTTCACGAATGGGTATGGAAATACATTAGCCCCATGGAGATCAAGCTTGGCAAAAGACACATTGCCTGCGCCCTTATCATATTTGTGGCTTCAATGGGACTTAACAGAATTGGCAGGTTCTTTTTACAAAAACCTGCCAAGTAAAGAACTGCTATATATTTTTATAAGATTTATCTTAACATCTTCATCTGCATATTATCAGGATCCTGGGCAAACTGGATAGCCATTTCTCTTGATATCTTCTGATCCTTGTACATCTGGATGATAGCATCGTCCATGGTTATCATGCCCATCTTCCTGTTGGTCTGCATTATGGTTATAAGCTGGTGAGACTTACCCTCTCTTATGAGGTTCCTTACAGCGCTGTTAACGTGAAGCACTTCAAAGGCAGCATGTCTGGTAACCCCGTCATTGGAGGGAATGAGCTGCTGGGAAATGATGGCTTCTATTACGCTGGCCAGCTGAATCCTTATCTGTTGCTGCTGATGAGGCGGAAATACATCGATCAGTCTGTCTACGGTATTGGATGCTCCGATGGTGTGAACCGTTGACAGCACCAGATGACCTGTCTCTGCAGCTGTGATCGCTGTACTTATGGTCTCAAGATCTCGCATCTCTCCCACAAGAATTACATCCGGATCCTCACGAAGCGCCGCCCTGAGGGCATTGGCGTAGCTGTTGGAATCCGTTCCGATCTCCCTCTGGTTAACAATCGACATTCTGTGCTGATAGGTAAACTCAATCGGGTCCTCAAGGGTTATTACATGAGCCTCCCGGTTGTTATTGATCATATCGATTATCGAAGCAAGCGTAGTGGATTTGCCGCTTCCGGTGGGTCCGGTAACAAGAACCAGGCCTCTTTTCCTGTTATACAGGTCGATGACGGTATCCGGAATTCCCAGACTGTCAGCGGATGGGATCTGAGTTGCCACAACTCTGAAGGCCATAGCTATAGAACCACGCTGTCTGAACACATTGAGTCTGTATCTTCCAACGCCGGGGATTGAAAAGGACATATCATGCTGTCCGTTCTCCTCCAGGTGTTCTCTTTGCTTCTCGTTCATGACTTCATCCGCGATCTGGCTTGTATCCGCAGGAGTCATCTTCTCATATTTGTCCATGGCAACAAGCTTGCCATTGAGTCTCATCTTGGGCGGAAGACCTACTGTGATATGTACGTCCGAAGCACCGTTGTCTTTAGCCTCTCTTAGGATATCCTCGATTCTTGACATGTATACCTCTCACTCATCATGCATAATTAATCTTGCCGACTGAATAAAGCCTCAGATTAATTATGACGCTTACAAGTGCAAAAATCAACTGTATTAAGTTAATTCATCTAAAGTATCTCCATAGGGGCCAAGGAACTCATTTACAAAGTCCAAAACCTCAGGAAGCTCCTGGTAGAGGCTCCTTATGGATTTCTCAGTGCTCTCTTTGGCTGTTCTGAACTCGGTATTTCCTGCGCTTACCTCAGCCATGCACTTGATAAGAGCTGAGAGCTTATCTGCGGCCTTTACCAGTTTTCTCATATATGCCTCATTAGGGCCCATATCTCCTTTGAATATCTTCTCGTAGGAAGGTCTCAGATCCTTGGGGAGCTTATCAAGAAGCTTGTCATCGGCAATGGCCTCAACCTCCTTGTAAGCAGCCTTGAGCTCCTTGTTAAAATATTTGACGGGAGTAGGCATATCTCCGGTGATTATCTCGGAAGCGTCATGATAGAGGCCCACAAGAGCAGCTTTGTCCGCATCCAGATTCTTGCCGTATCTGACATTTCCTATGGTGCAGAGCGCATGAGCGATCATGGCAACCTCCATGGAATGCTCGCAGAGATTCTCAGGCCTTGTGTTGCGCATAAGAGCCCATCTCTCTATATATCTCATTCTTGATATCAATGCAAAAAAGTTGTAATTCATACCTGTAACTCCCTTTATAAACGATAGCACTTAATCTTACTATCAGAAAGCGATTTAATCAAGAGTACTTTACAATAAAAAGTCAGCCATAACGGTATTGCTGACATCAAGCCCCTTGTCGGTAAGACGCAGCCACCCTTTTTGCAGCTCAAGAAGGCCCATTTCCCTGTACCCGGAAATAACATCTCCGTAGACCGCAAAAATATCCTTGCCAAACTGCCTCTCAAATTCGCTGATGCTGATTCCCTCTACAAGACGAAGCCCAAGGAACATGAACTCTTCCATCTGAGCTTTGACATCAAGTTCTTCCACGTTTTCTCTGACTGAATCCGGATTCATACTGTTTTGGATGTAATCCTCCACACTTCTTGTATTGTTCCATCTTCTGTTATCCACCATAGAAGCTGCGCCGATTCCAAGTCCCAGATACTCACCTCTTGTCCAGTAGACCTTGTTGTGTGAGCACTCATGGTCTCTGCCAAGGGCATAATTGGATATCTCATATCTGTGATATCTGTGCTCTTCAAGAAATCTCTTGGTCTCATGATACATGGCCCTGTCCACTTCCTCAGAGGGAAGATCCAGCTTCATGTCATAAAAAGGAGTCCCCTCCTCGATGATAAGACTGTAGGCAGAGATGTGCTCAGGTCTTAAGCTGACTACTTTTTTGAGGGTGTCCATATAGGAATCCAGGCTCTGCCCCGGAAGAGCGCTCATCACATCCACGTTGATATTGCTAAAACCGGCCTTCCTCGCATTCTCGAAGGTCTCATAGAAGGCCTTTTTGTCATGGGCTCGCCCGATAGCCACAAGCTCGCTGTCGTTGAGGGACTGGGCTCCTATGCTGATCCTGTTAAAGCCTGCCTGTCTGTAATTGCACAGTTTGCCGTATATTGCCGAAGCGGGATTGACCTCTATACTGATCTCAGCGTCGCTCCTTATGCGAAAGTTCCCGGCGACCACGCCTAACGTCTCACATATCAGCCTGCTGTCAACAAAAGAAGGTGTTCCCCCTCCGAAGAACACCGACTTTATTTCATAATCTCTGAACTTATCAGCGCATGCCTCTATCTCCTTTACCAGAGCGCCGAAGTATCCGTCGATCAGTTCCGGCCTTGCGTTAAAGGACAGGAAATCGCAATACAGACACTTCTTGACACAAAAAGGAACATGCACATAAATAGACAACTGTTTCATAGCTGATCTCTTAATATTTAATCTACGCTGTCAAGCTTAAGGACGCTTAAGAATGCTGACTGGGGAACTTCTACGTTACCGATCTGACGCATCTTCTTTTTGCCTTCCTTCTGCTTCTCCAAAAGCTTCTTCTTACGTGAGATATCACCGCCATAGCACTTGGCAAGAACGTCCTTCCTGTATGCCTTGACGGTCTCTCTTGCTATAACCTTGCCTCCGACAGATGCCTGGATGGGAATCTCAAACATATGCCTTGGGATCTCATCCTTGAGCTTCTCGCACATCTTGCGGCCGCGCTCATATGCACCCTCCTTGTGAACGATGAAGGACAGCGCATCCACTTCTTCCCTGTTGATAAGAATATCCAGCTTGACAAGATCGGACTTCTCATAGCCCTTGAGCTCATAGTCAAAGGATGCATAGCCCCTTGATCTTGACTTGAGGGCATCGAAGAAATCATAGATGATCTCGTTAAGAGGAAGCTCATATTTAAGGATTGCTCTTGTCTGCTCAATGTAATCGGTACTTAAGTATTTGCCTCTTCTCTCCTGGCACAGCTGCATAATGGCTCCCACATAATCAGTTGTCACCATGATCTCACCGTTAACGATCGGCTCCTCCATATAATCGATCTCGGAAGGATCCGGCAGATTGGTAGGGTTGGTAAGGTCAAATACGGTGCCGTCGGTCTTATGTACCTTGTATACAACGGAAGGCGCTGTGGTCACCAGGTTAAGGTCATACTCTCTCTCAAGTCTCTCCTGGATTACCTCCAGATGGAGAAGTCCAAGGAAACCTGCTCTGAAGCCAAAGCCCAGAGCCTGAGAAGTCTCTGGCTCATAGAAAAGAGAAGCATCATTGAGCTGAAGCTTTTCCAGTGCATCTCTTAAATCCGAATAATGAGCGGAGTCTGCAGGGTAAAGTCCGCAGTACACCATAGGCATAACCTTCTTGTAACCGGGAAGGGCCTCCTTGCAGGGATTGGCCAGATCCGTTACGGTATCACCTACGCGGGTATCCTCGATATTCTTGATTGATGCGGTAAAATATCCAACTTCACCGGCAGTAAGTTCATCACTTGCGATAAATCTTCCCGGTCCGAAATAGCCAACCTCAACAACATCCGCCTCAGCGTCGGTTGCCATGAACTTGACCTTCATTCCCTTCCTGATAATACCGTCTCTTACTCTGACAAATACGATAACTCCTCTGTAGGAATCATAGATACTGTCAAAAATAAGTGCAGTCAAAGGCTTGGATACATCACCAACCGGAGCGGGGATCTTCTCAACAACCGCCTCCAGAACCTCCTCAATACCGATTCCGTTCTTGGCTGAGATAAGAGGTGCATCCTGGGCCTCGATTCCGATCACGTCCTCAACCTCGTCCTTGACTTCCTGGGGCATTGCGCTGGGAAGGTCTATCTTGTTGATGACCGGAAATACGTCAAGGTCATGGTCAAGGGCCATATACACATTGGCAAGGGTCTGGGCTTCAACACCCTGTGTGGCATCAACCACCAGAATGGCTCCGTCACAGGCTGCAAGGCTTCTTGATACCTCATAACCAAAGTCAACGTGGCCGGGGGTGTCTATCATGTTAAGGATGTATTCCTGACCATCCTTAGCCTTATATATCATTCGCACAGCCTGAGATTTGATGGTGATTCCTCTCTCACGCTCGATATCCATGTTGTCCAGCACCTGATTCTGCATCTCTCTGCTGGTAAGGACACCTGTCTTTTCGATCATTCTGTCGGCCAGGGTTGATTTGCCGTGATCGATGTGTGCTACTATACAAAAATTTCTAATCTTACTCTGATCCACTTATATTTCCTCAATCTTATAATTAACTATTTTTTCTAACAACCTATAATAACATGACGGAGCCCAAAAATCCATTATATCTATTGACAGTTTGCGCAATTTCATCTAGAATAGACAGAGTATGTAGCATTAACTGTCCGTGTCCGGC
>JAEEGL015174591.1_pt1 | contig 10063 bp, 14 predicted proteins | sample 9134231 | NCBI WGS metagenome assembly JAEEGL01 (sample SAMN16246548, study PRJNA631951) | gut metagenome | biome: gut microbiome; feature: rumen; material: fiber-attached | host: Bos | place: Iran: Karaj | collected 2018-10 | reverse complement strand
GGCTGTGATGGGCATTCGATATGGACCGATACCCGGAAGGCATTCGTCTCGTCTTGCCAAATGAATGTCTTGGTTGACATCTTCTTGGTGTTATAACCTTCATCGTTCAGATAGATGCGTTTCAGATTACCTTTCTCCCATACGGTGGCGTTCATCCTTTCCGCCAATTCGTAGATGCTCATAGTGTTCATTGCTCCTTGTTTTATTTGTTATAGCCTTTCCATGTATTGATTGTAATGTACTTGCCTCTGTTGGTAATGCAGAGATCCATCGCATATCCATTGCAATGCGCATACCAATTGCCGAAACAGCTCGATTTGTCATTACCCTTTCTGATTGCGAATTGCTTTACTCTTTTGATGTCTTTGTCGGCAACATCGATAATGAATGTTCTGCCAATACCATTGTTAAGACATTCTTGAAACAGTTTACCGTTCTTTACTGTTACGGTCACATCCTTCAATTCCGGATGAATGTTGATGCTTAATGTTTTCATTGCTCTCGTTTTTATAAGTTTTGTGTCACTATTGACATGCGCAAATATACACTTTTTTTTTATTCGCAAAACAATTTTGTATTTTTTTTTGGAAGAAGATTCAAAAAAAAAACCGGGCAGCGTTTTCACCACCCGGCTCCATAAAACTTAAAACAATGGCACAATCTTATCTTCCTCGTTTGTCGATCAGATTGTTAAATGCAATGATGTAATCACTTTTTGCCGCAAAATGCTGTAATGCTTGAATGCGTTTGTTCAACTTGTTGAAGCGATCCTTCGGAAATGTCTTGAACGCTTCTTTGTAGGCCTCAACAAAGGATCTCTGTAAGTATTGCTTGATCGGCAATGTCATCACCAATGTGGCAAATTGATCAGCATAGATCCATTTCTCCGGCATATTGCCGCCACGAATGGCTTTTGTCATCACGCTGCAATTGCCTCCTTCGGTGAACATGGTGTATGCTTGTCCTATGTGTGTGGTGCGTAGTTTATGCGCTTCCATGAATTCATTGAATTCGGCAAAATGCGGCTTCCCGGCCTTGATGTAGTGATTAAGGTATTCCGGCAATCGCCAATTTGTCTGTGTTGTGTTCAGCATGATGATGTAGTCATCAATCTTGCTGTCCGGAATGTCCAAGAAGACATAGAAGATAGGCTTACCCAATTTCTTGCATGCCATGAATCGATTCTGCCCATCGATGAGGTAATAGTTTCGATGCACGATGAGTGGATTCGCTTCTGTAATGTCGATCTTCTCTCTGCCCTTGACGATTTTGTCATAATAGACAGCATCACGATTACGCTTCCAAAAACGAAACATTCTGTAATCATATTTCCGATATATCCTTTTAATTGCTTGTGCGCTCATGATTGTAATGTGTTAAAAATTAGCCTTTTGTTTAATCAATTCACTCAATGTCATCGACACGATGTTTGCTGACAGATCGGTGTTGCCATCAAGATCTATGTCGCCATAAACAGATGTGAATGTGTTCTCTCTCTTCGCATCTTCGATTGCAGCGATCTCCAACAATGCCGGGATCTTCGCCGCATTCTCGCTGTTCGTCTGATCCTTCAGATTGTAAGATGGTGCCTTGCGCCAATCCTTCGGCGAAAAGTTGAATAACCGGCTGATAGGAAGATCGGGGAAATTCTCATTCCACATGTCCTTGTATAGATGCAATTGAATCTCGCAACCCTCATAGAATCCTTTCCGGCCCGATTTGAAATCCACAATGGCATTGATTCGTTCATCAGAACCGATCTTTGCCTTCATGTTGCATGGACAGTCTATCATGCCGGCATAGTGCTTGATCGGATGAACAAGACTGATCTCGACAGCCAATGGCCGGACATCAAAGTCTATCACGAATTGTGCGAATGCTAATACATCCTTTTTAAGATCATCGGCATAATAGATGAAATCTGCCGCCAAATGCTGTTCGTCAATGTAGTCCTTCAGTTTTCCCTTCAGACTGTCAAGATCGTATTTGCGGTTGATCAGCAATTCCTCAAAGGCCGCATGCATGAAGGTGCCGTATGCTGCTCTCTCCATCTTGATGCGTTCTGATTCTTCCTCACCTTTATCTGCGATCCAACTAATCAAGAACGGCGATTTTGGCAGCGTTTGATTCAAAATTGTAGTCACAGATGGGTAGAATTCCGGCTGTCCTTTCTCGTCATACCGATAGTAATACCGATGTCCCTTGCTGTTCAATTGATATACCTTGTACTTTGGCTCAATCAATGCGTTCTTATCAAAGTACATTGCTGTCATTTCTTCGACAGTCATGCCCGGAAGGATCTCGGCGACCAACTTGAATTGCATCGCCGGATCCCATTCGCTCTGCATCGGCACATTGCCGACAGCGTTTGTTACATTTGCTCCCATGTTATTGCTTTTTAATTGTTTATAACTCGTATCCTAACAAGAAATTAGGTGTACATCCACATTCATCACAGATGATGTCAATCCATTCGGGAAGGAACCGCTTTGTCTTGCCCCGACAGATATTAGTCATGCATACTTGCTGCGCTCCTTCGTTCCGGTTGGGAAACAGTTTAGCCGCCAATTCCTTCTTCAAAACGGTCTTTCCGTTTAATTTTGCGAATGCGATAGCTTCATCGATTCGCAGCTTACCTCTTGGTTTTACCTTTACCATAATCTATTCTCCTATAATTTGATATTTAGATTCCTCTACCGTTCTCTGCGCTTCACAGCTTTTTTTGTCATTGCGTTCTGCCTCACGCTGCATCAGAAGATTGTTGTATTCCTTCAAATATTCAATGGCTGATTCAAGATCCACGCAATCCGGATCTTCCGCAATCTTTTCCAAAATGAATGACAGATATGCGAATCGTTCAGTATTCATCGGTCAAGAATTCCGTTGATCAAGGTTTGTAACGCTTGTAATTGCTCCTTGTACCATTTGGTCTTGTTGCACTCCGCTGTCCACCATTCGTTGAAATTGTTCACCGATTTTTGTTTGGACTCCAATTGGGCCTTCAGTTCAGTAATCTCGTTCTGAAGATTCTCGATTGTGATCTCATTGTTCACTTGCGAATTTTCGCTTTGCTTTTCATTGCTCATAATTGTAATTATTAAACGTTTTGTGTCACTATTGACGGGGCAAATATACACTTTTTTTTAATTCGCAAACACTTTATAATTTTTTTTTACATTTTTCTTCTGCTTATTGCATCGTTTCTTGCACTATATTTGTGCATCGCTTTACCAATTGCTCTCGGTTATTAGCGATCCCGGATAGAAACAGCCTATTCGGGATTTTTTTTGCCATAAAAAAACGGCCTCTGCATCTCTGCTGTGGCCGTTTTCATTACTGTTAAATATAGTTATGCTATTAGTTTACTTGACAATCTCTATTTCCTTGATACCCAATATGGTTTCTTCGCCATATTCGATGCTTTTCGCATCTTTCTTTGGGCGATAATCAAGGTTATAATACTCAATATCACCATTTTGAAACGTGATCTTGTAGGTTTTGGTCGAAACACAGCTTTGAACCAATAGTCCGGCTGCTGCAATCATTAATATCCTTGCTGTTTTTTTCATTTTGAATGCGCTTTAACTGTCTTTGAATCTTTGAATTAGCGATTTTCATGATATTTTCTTCGCTGATGCAATATAGCTCTTTTATCTGTTCCAACATTACCCGGCAATCGGCGATTTCTTCGGCAACATGGTCCGGATCGTCTCCTCCCATGATGGCATCAGCCAATTCATAGGCCTCTTCCATCAGCTTTCTTGCTTGGTGCCGGCGACCATAATGCAAGATGATCATTAATGCGCTGTCTCTGTCTATTACCATAACCGATATTGTAATCCTACCCCGATATAAGGTGTCAGCTTCCCGGCATATCCTATACCAATCTGCGCTCCTATACCGATTCTGCGCTGTTTCTCTCTTACGTATTCGGTGATATATTCCGTAGTCTGCTTGCAGTTGATGCTGATGGAATCCAATTCCGGGCGATATCCGCTTAAATAGGCTACGTATTTCGCATTTTCTGTGCTGTCTTGATAAATTGCTTGCTCGATCGGAATAATGGCCGTAGAATCGCCGGAAATGCTGTCTGTGATAAATGTGATTGATGTGTCTCTGATGGTGTCATATCGGATCACATACCGAATGATCTCTTTGGGCCGGTCCACATAGAAGGTATCCCATCGCTCAATGATCAAGGTGTCGACCATTTCGTTATCATCCTCGAAATGGTGTTTGCTGCCATAATGCCATCCTATGCCATAACATAACAACAATGCTATTACGGCCAAACAAAACTTCGATATTCGATTGGAAACGCTCATCAGAACCACGATAGCTTTGCCGCCACATCATCATTCACCATCACATCAAGATGCACCCATGTCGGCGCATCCTTGCCGTTCTCAAGACGAATCGGATATGGCAGCTCTTTGGCATTTGCCGCAATAATCTTCCGGCATTCGTCTGCCGACATCTTTGTGCTGTGGAAATCCACGCCCATACCCAAGCAATGTGCAGACAGATAAATCTTGCCTTGCGCAGTTTTCTGCTTGACGATTTCGCTGATGTTTTCCCGGAATCCACGCTGTGAATATGATCCGCCGGCCTTCCATGTGTTAATAACCATCGGAACCATCAGAATGTTGTTCCGAAGCACATACAGCGTTTCCAACAATCTTGTGTCAAACAGTTTCCATGCGTTCTGCCTCATCGCATTATAGACATCCTTTGATACCAATTCCCGAATATCAAAATGCTTCTTGATTTTCGCTATTATCTCTTGTCTTGTCATAATTTCAATAAAAAAAGGTACGGATTGTGGGATGTGTCAAACGTTTAATACATAGATGGTAATGAAAAAGTTTCCGTACCTATTGTTGCGAAGACATGATTCGAACATGTGATCTCCGTGAAATGATTCCGGTGTTTTAGGCCACTAAACTACTTCGCTGTATGGTTATTCCCATTTCTGCATCTCATCCATCTCTTTCTTGCCGTAATATATCAATCCGGCAATTAAGACAATAAGGCAGACAATAAAACCTAACCCAAAAAATGCCAATTTCCCTATCATAACAATTTGGTTTGAAAGTATTTATACATAGGTTTTGCGGCGAATGCGCTTACTACTAATTCTGCAATGGCAAACAGTATGTGTCCATCATTCAGCAGATGCCCGGTGGCCCCGATTACACACAGCGTAAATGCGGCCAATACCGACATACCCAATAATGCATTGATAAAACTTTTCATATCTAATGATTTTGTTCTGCAAATATAATATTAGTTTTTAATTCTGCAATACCCAATTTTTTGCAGCTATTGCTGATGCAATTGTTTGCTGACTCGCCGCCGGTAGATTATTCCATGCCGTTGAATTGAAGGTGACTGTTTTCGCTGTTGCGCCGGTTAGATCTTTCAGCCATGCCACAATATTGGTTATACTTGTTTCGGTGAGCAATGGTGACTGCGCTAACGATACGTTCTGCTTCATAGTCGATGCAATGCCGATTGTCACATTCTTCAACTTGGGAAGGTTTGCAAACATTGCGTTAGCGTTTACCGAAGCCAAAAGGTTTATGCTTGGTGCATAGATTGTCTCAAGTTCATCGTTATTGGCGAATATCGATTCGATGGTGGTTGCATCTTCCAGCGTTGCATTCGGAAGATTGAGTTCGCTCAACCAATTGCCGTTAGCTCCTTGTGCGCCATAACCCACAAATGCTTGTTGTGCAGTCGTTACGTTGTCGAATGTGGCATTGATTGTCATTGCGCCTTTGGTCACACCCATATCACGATAGATTGCGAATGCCGCATTAATATCTTCTGCCGAAGCGAAATCGGCATCCGACAAATATGCCCACATAGATGGTCTTGTCTGCGCAAATGCGCCTGACCAATCAACAACATTGGTTGTGTGCGTTTTATCGAAAGCCAGCGATTGCAAATAACGGTCACCATTAAAGGCATTCCGCATACTTGTGCAATTCGACAAATCTATTGCGCTTATGTCTATCGTTTTAAGATTGGTGGCGATGAACATACCCTGAATTGTTCCAACTTGTGCTGATTGGTAGCTGGGGAAAACATCAGTCATTACGAATGCCTCATCCGTATTAACCTGGCAGAAAGCACCAAAGGTGTTGTCGAACACGGTACATCTTTCAAACGTAGCCAAAGGCATATTAATGCCGCTTGGTATCAATCTCTTGCACCCAGCGAACATCTCCATTGCGCTCAAGGTGTGAGATAGTGTTGCCGATGCAAGGTTGACCGATACTAACCGAATACAATTCCAAAACATATATGCCACCTCTTTGTCGATCATTGCCATTGGCATTGATATTTGTTGGATTTTTTCGCAATGTCGGAAAGCGTAACCAAAATCAGTATTTGCCGTGAATCTTGCGGTTGGCATACTTACCGACAATAACTCCTTGCAATTCTCAAATGCTGATTGCATATCGACACACACATCGAATGTGCAGTTGGTGAAATCTGCCGCAGTGAGTTTCTGACATTGTGCAAGCGAGAAACTTGTGACATTTGTCATCTTACAAGATTCGCTGAAATCGATTGTCAATATATCTGCGGCATATGCACTGAAACTTGTCAACTTGGTGTCGTATCCATAATTGTATTCTCCGTTGATAACTGGAATTACGGCACTTTCGCCATTGATTGTAAACTCGATGGAATTGCCAATTGCCGTACCCTTGATGTAATAGTTCGATGTGGGTGTTGGCGGCACTGGTATCGGCAACGGCTCAGGCTCGACATTGCTTTGCTGATACTTTCGAATGATTGAGAACAAGTCAAACTGGCATTCGATAGATGCGATGTCATCGCTTTCCCATTTGCTGGTGATTTCGAATTGATTAGTCTGCATTGTCTTGGTTACACCATTGATACAAGTCTTGATGGTGATGTTGTCAGCCATCCTGGCAAGGTTAAGGCAATCAACTTGCGCCTCGTTAACAATCGTGCTGAAGCCTGATGTCTTCTTTGTCGTTTGTTGCATTGCGAAGAAGATGCCGTTGTTTGTTTTGCCCTCTTCCTCGACATTGTAAGATGGATGCCAAATCGGCACATCGAATATCTGCTTGTACTTGATGTGCTTGCTGATTGGTGTGCCATCTGCGGTGATGATGTCATCGAAAAATTGCCAACTTACCTCCGTATATTCGGCTGGAAGGTCACCAATGTAGAAGATGTCCGAATACCAGCTACCTATCTTGAGATAGTAGTAACCAGGATTAGTATAACCGAAGACTCCAATGTTGCCGCCTTGATATATCCATATGTGCATTGACTGACCATCGACAATGATGTCGTGATTGAGCAAGTACGGTGACAAGGTGATGTCGGCAACCTTTGTGTCGGAATTCGGCTCGTAGAGTTCGCCAACCAAAGGTGCTTCGCCTGAATCGATGATGTAGAACGGCAATATATCGTTGCCGCAGATAACGGATATCTTCCGTTGTGCGAACCAAGCCCTCCAACTTTGTGCCGCTCTTGATGGATAGAAGGCTATCGGTGATGTGTTGAAATTCATAACTATTTGATTTTAAGCGTTAATTCTTGTACTTGCAGTCGCAATGACGTGTTCTCGCTGATAATCTCGCTCATCTGCTTACGTTGTTCACGATTCTCATTACGCAATTCTTTGATCTCGTCTTGGTAGTCATTGATTCTCTTTGTGTTATCCTCAACCATCTTGATGTAGAAGTTGAGAGATTCTTGCATATTTTTAATGTCGTTTGAGTTAACCTCGCTGACATATTTCTTTCTTGCAAAGAGAAAGGTTACTCCGCTTGTGACTGCGCTTGCTGCAGTTGCGATTCCGGTTGTGATTAGTGCATCAATCATTGTCTGCTCCTCCATCTTCCGATGTTCCACGTAGAACATCATCATCTTCGGTTGGTTGTGTCGGCACATCAGCCTCATCGATTTCGTGCCATTTGCTCTCATCTTCGCTTGGTGCAAGATACACCTCGTTCACATATACAATGCCATCGGTTAATTTCTTTCCTTCCGATGCCTCAAGATGCCGTAGTTCAATGGTTTCTTTTTTCATGATTGCTAATTTATTAAAGATTCGCAACAATTATGCGGTTGCCAAATTATAATTTTTGCTTTGTAATACGCCTTGAATTGTCGCTTGTTGCTCTGCCGTCAATCCATTCCAAAATGCCGTTGACAATGTGATTGTCTCTGCGGTTGTCTGCGTTTCCAAGATGGTGACTAACGCATACAATGCATCATATGCTCCTATTGAAGTGTAATCGCTTCCCCAATCAAAGTCCTTGATTAACTTAATGATAGGATACCCATCGTTGTCTTTATCCCATATGTCGGTGCTATAGTTAGCGTAAATTCCACTACCTATTGCATCGGCTTTTAATTCTGCATCAGTTTTAGGCAATGCCGCACCTCTATTAAACTTTCTATCACTATTTTGCAAACAATCAGTAATCGTGCCGTTGTTGGTCAAGCCAAAGGCCGTGGATGGGTTGTTGGCAAGAGCATTGCAAACGCATCGATTAATAATTGCACCAGCATTATTATTTTGCGCACCAAATACACCGGTTACACTTGTGCTATTCGACCGCTTGAATGTGCCTAAAAAAACGCAGTCTTCAATTGTGCCATTGTTAGTCAACCATAACCATCTTATGCCCCAATAGTCAGCCGAAGGCCAATGATTATGATAGCCTCTTACTGCGCATCTCCGCACAATGCCTTCATTGTACTGCATCACCGCATTCGAATAGACCGTAGCTGATATTTGAATGTCTATCACGCAATCTTCAATTGTGCCGTTGTTTGTCTTGCAGAACGAGCAATTGCTATTGTGTTGATATGCCTTACCCTTGTAAAACACATTCCGTATCGTTCCATTGTTGGTTAAGAAAAATGCGACATCTCCATCACCATAGTCTCCTAACGAAGTTATGTTCAGCAAGTTACCATCGAACACACCACCAATCGTTTTGGATGGTGTGCCGACCATCGTGATAGGTTGCACAACAACGCTATTGCCGTTTGTTGCCGATGTGTATGTGCCGTAGAATTCGCTATCTTCTGCGAATAGGGAAGGTGTGTCATTCTCTATTTTAGCATAGTCTGCTTGTGTAGCAATCGGCACATAGCCATTGTCTACCAAAGTCTTCAATTGCGCCCTTGTGTATTTACCTTGTGCCGACAAAGGCAACCTCCAATTCTTGGCAGATAGTGCAGTTTTAATTACATCCGCATCTGCGCCCATATCTGCCGCAGAATATGGACTAATACGCACAAGATGCTGACTATCAAGAGAATAATCTGCAAAATTACCCAAGAATGCCAATATTGATGCCGATGCTATTGGACAATCGCTCAAGACAATGTCCACCAACCAAGTGAATGTGCCTATCGAAATAGCTGATAATGAAGTACATCCGCTAAAGGCATCGGTTGCTGATGTCAACTCGGTCAGTCCATCGCTTTCGCTGAAATCAATAGATGTTAAACTATTGCTATTCACGAAGTTATCTAATGAATAGATTTTTTTGTTTTTGTAATTTAGTTTGAATGTTCCTCCACTAACTGGACAAGTAATTGTTTCTTGTGTAATTTGCAGATTATCATCAATAAATGAAATATTAAATATTTCACTATTTGAAGTAGATGTTCCGCTAACAATGTATGTAGTAGATATTGCTATCATCCAACCTTTTGCGTTGGCTTTTGCTATGATGTCATTTTGCACCGCACCATCCAATGCTTGCCACATAGTTGTGTTCGGTGTGATGGTGTGTACACCGCTATCATAGACATAGAGATACTTTATCAGGTCATACAACGATTCGGTTGTCAGGTTCGGACAATCGCTGAAATCAAGGTCAGCCTTCCAAGTTGATGAATCAGGGCATATCAGCGTAGTCAGATTGGCGCAACCAGCGAACATATCGGTTGCCGACAACACTGCGGACATCTTCTTACTTGCGAAATCTACGGCAATGAGTTCACCGCAGTTCTTGAACATATTGTCACAACTTGTAAGGTTGTCCAGGTTGTC
>JAEEGL015046735.1_pt1 | contig 10063 bp, 6 predicted proteins | sample 9134231 | NCBI WGS metagenome assembly JAEEGL01 (sample SAMN16246548, study PRJNA631951) | gut metagenome | biome: gut microbiome; feature: rumen; material: fiber-attached | host: Bos | place: Iran: Karaj | collected 2018-10 | reverse complement strand
GCCGGAGCCGACGTGGCGGAGAGAGTCGTGAACGGACTGCCTTCCTCCGCTCTGGCGGACAAGAACAGCGTCGCGGACGGCTATATCCCGGACGTCGCCATGTCGCATCCCCAGGCGGCCCAGATCTACAGGCTCTACAGAGCCGGCATCCTGGACGGAAAGGGCGCGGATCACAGCTTCAAGCCCGACGATCAGATAAAGAGATCCGAGATCTCGGCAATACTTACCCGCATGATGGATGAGAGCGCCAGGGTCGAGGTGACCCTCGGTCCCGCGCCGGAGCCTGAAGTGCCCGGAACTCCGGAGCCGGAAGTTCCAGGAACGCCGGAAGTCCCCGGAATGTCGGAGCCGGAGCCTGAAGCGCCCGGAACGGCGGCAGAGGAGAGCCCCAGCGACCTGGAGCTCATATACCAGACTACCGGAGGGGAACTGAACTACTTTGTCCGGAGCCTGCCTCTGACAGTGGTGCCTTACCGGGGCAAAGCGCCTTACAGCTATCAGTGGTCGGTCGGCGGCAAGCCCATAGAGGGCACGCAGGAGCAGATCCTGACTGTCGATATTTCGGGCAATTATGCATGCACTGTTACCGACGCGGCGGGGGCCAGCGTCAGCTCCGACGTGATGGCGGTGACTTTCGACGCTGCCCCTCCGCTCGCGATCGCAAAGCATCCCGCGGACGCGGTAATAGTGCAAGGGGTCCCGGGTCAGGATATGACCCTGAACGTTGAAGCTACGGGCGGGCATCAACCCTATACTTATCAGTGGTATGCCATTGCCCACGCCTATCATGACGACTACCTCACAGGAGAGATCGGAGCATATAAATGCAGGATGGACGACGACCCGTTCCCTCTGAGCTTTGAGGACACACCGGACTATGCGTCCCCCACGCTGGACCTGAGCAAGCTCACCCTTCAGGATGAAGACGGGACCTCCCACCACCAGTTCCACCACTACCACCCCGGCGTGATGTATGAAGGCGCCCCCGACACGGATCTCACCGCAGATTGGACGAGTCCGTATGGCGCGACGTTTTTCTGCGTCGTGACGGACAGCTACGGGCAGAGCGTCCAGTCGGATGAGGCGGAGTTGATAGCGGTGTACCGGAACACAGTGACGGGACCGGAGGAGATGAACCTCCGTTACCGCCGGTACGATGACTACATCGCCGGAGAACCCGACGACGTGGAAGAATGGGTCCGCTGGCGCGTCTGCTGCAGGGGGGAATCCTACTCCGTTTTCTTCTACAAGGACGGCGTCGAGATCCCGGGAACGAGGAACGAAAACTTAGACCCGTCTAAGGATGCTTCGCAAAGATATCTGGATATCAGCAGCCTTGGGCCGGGCACCTATCACGCGGAGGTCCGTTTCGAGGCGAGCCCCTCTTACGGCGGGATCGAGGAGGAGACCATAAGGGGCGATGAGTTCCGTTACTTCATAGGCGAGCAGCCTGAGGAGGCCGTTATTCCGACCGGAGGCAGCGCGACGCTGAGCTTTACGACTGTCCCGCCCGGAAAGGCTCCCTTCACCTACCAATGGGAAAAGGCGGATACAGAGTTCACGAGGGTCCTGGTCGATGCAAAGCGCGTCCAAAACAGTCCGGATATACTATGGATCCACGAGGACAGGATCGATCACGGCAAGTTCTCCGACGTTGAAGGCGCGACAGACGCTGCCCTGACCACCGGCTTGCCCGGGACTTACCGCTGCCGGGTAACGGACGCCGACGGCTACGTGTGCTGCACGACGCCGGTCTTCGTTTACGAGCAGCTGAGAGTGACGGAGCAGCCGGTCTGGACAGCAAACGCGGCCCAGGAAGTGGGCTGCCGTTTCGCCGGAGGTCTCGGGGAGAACGTGGTCCATCTCCAGAAATATGTCGGTACATGGGTCGAGGAAGTGATCATGGGCGGCGCTATGGAATATGATTCCCTCGGAAATCACGTGGCGAAACCTGAAGTAGTGATCCCCGGCCGGGTAAAAGGTTCTAATGACATTGTGAGAGTCAGAACGATAAAGACCCAGTGCGGCTCAGGCATTTACCGCTTTGCGATCTTCGATGAGTTCACCGGTCAGTGGGCGTACTCGGAGTCCTTCACGATCCCGGATGACTGATACAGCATAGCGCGTATAAAAAACACGATGCCGCGTCCGAACTGTTTCGGACGCGGCGTTTTTACTGTTTGATTTTAAGGTCTTTTAATGCTTTTTCGCCGGGATACCATGCTCGCAGGGGATGCCTGTCAGGCATTTTCCGCAGCTGCCGGAGCCGTAGGTCTGCCTGATGTAGCCGGAGCGGCCCGAGCAGAGCTTGAGGTTCCGCAGATACTCGTCGCTGATGGCGTTCACTGGGCAGCGCTTAATACAGGCTCCGCAGTGGACACAGTATCCGTAGAGATCGGTGTATCCTCTGGGGTCGGGCCTGAGCCTGAGGTCGACGATCAGGCTGCCGTATCTGCCTGCGCAGCCCTTTTCGGAGATCAGGTGGCGGTGGATGCCGAAGGTCCCCAGGCCGGCGATGAAGGCGGCGTGACGTTCCGACCAGGCCGGTATGTAGTGAAGATCGTCCCTGCCGCCGCTGACGACGGGGATGTTCACGACCTTCATCCGGGGATCGTAAGAGGGCATGACGACCTCCGTTCCCGCGGCTCTGAGCTCGTCCGCCAGGGCGGTCTGTATCTCCTTCACGAGGTAGCCGTTGGCGGCCTCGAGGCCGAGATTCCAGGCCTCGCAGGTCTCGTCCGGGCAGACCCTCGCTCTGCTCCTTATCTCCTCGCTGAAGGGGTAGAATATCGAAATGACCGTCTTCGCGCCCTCCATCCATTCGCGGGGGGACATCCATTCCGGCCCGATGGCCTCGATAGCCCTGTACTTTTCCCAGAAGGGGTCGTCCGCCGCCGCGAAGCCGATGAGGGGCTCCTCGAATACCGGCACGCTGATCCCTTCGCTCGGGATCTCCGTTACGTTGTCCCGCAGTCCTTTGTATATACGCCTCAGCGCGCTTTTGATGCTCCTTTTGTCCATGATCCGGCCTCCGCTTGAAATCATCGCGTCTTTTGCTTTATTATACTAAAGAGCGCAGCGATGCGAAAGCAGTTTCGGGACCGAAGACCGATCCTGAAAGCAAAGGAGTCTTACATGGATATCAAGGACCGTCTGGCAGAGATACTCAGTCTAAGGGATGAGGTCTGCCGTGATCTTTTAAAGCCCTCCGCGCTGAAGGCGGGCGCCGGCGTTTCAAATTCTTTGGATGAGCCGGGCGAAGACCCGGACCTTACGGAGCTTTCCGGCGCGGATGAAGACGCAGAAGGAGCGTATCTTGACGCCCTGTGCCTGCTTTTGGATATGAGAAGGTCCGTAAAGCTCGCCATCAGGAGGCTGCCGGCAGGGGAGGCGGAGCTTAAGGAGCGGGGCGAAAGCTGCCTCATCCGGATCGGGCGGCTCGCGGAGCTCATCGATCAGGAGAGGATCGATCTGATCAAAAAGCAGCGGGAGATAGACGCTGATATAAAGAGGATACTCGAAAGCGAAGACAGGCATCTCTGGCCCGAGATCCAGAGGTCGTATCACGAGCGCGGCGTTTTGGCGGGGGACCTCAAGGATTATTACATGTTCATCGTCAGCGCCTCGAACGCGGGGATCAGGGAGGCGCACATGCTCGCCGCCTATCATTTCTACGCCGAGGCGGGGGATAACGGTCAGGCATTACAGAGGCTGAGGATGGCATACGACGCGTATGAGAAGCTGCCGGCGTACGCCGCCAGGGAGATAGTCCACGATATCGCCCAGATGCTCTCGCGCGGGGCGGCCTTCACGGAGGAGATGCAGAGATTGATCGACGGCGTCGTTTCGCAGGGGTACGCGGTGACCCGGACCGGAGAGGGGACCCTGGAGTGGGACGGCGAAAGACCATAAAAAACGCGGCGGAGCAGAGCAATCCGCCGCTATTATTTTTGATCGACGGGTCTCGGGCCGGGATCATTCTCCCGGGAACAGTAATTTGTAGAAATCGTTCTCGACTATCCTGTTGGTGCAGTCGAGGCGGTATCCGGCGAGGGCCTTGGTCCTCTCGACGTATTCTTCGGTCTCTTCGGGGCTCATCTCCACGCCCTCGGCGGGGGTGAACTCCTGCTTGAAGCGGTCGTACAGGCCCTTGTCGGTGCGCCAGCAGCGGGAGGAGAATACAACCATGCCTTCGGAGTCGGATAATATGTCGGTGCCGGAGAGGAGCCTGGAATCGTACTCAAGGCCCAGCAGATTCGAGACGGTAGGCAGTATGTCCACCTGGCAGCAGACCTTGTCGACAGTGACGGGCTCCTTCATGGAGGCGCTCCAGATGATGAGGCCGTTGCGGTAGACGTCCAGATCCAGGGCCTGCTCGTTTATCGCCTGGGCGGCGGCCGAGGTGCCCAGCTCTCTTCCCATCAGCTCCTCGATGGTGTCGACGTCGGTGTAGGGGATGTGGTCGGGAGCGGCCACGATCAGCGTATTCTCAAGCTTTCCGGCCTCTTCGAGCTTGTCCAGCAGTATCTGCATAGCCCGGTCGAACTCCATGACGGAGGCGATATAGGCCTTGGTCGTCTCGGAATACTCGCAGTCGGCCAGCTCATCCCTGTACTTGCTGGAGACCCAGTTCCAGGAGTAGGGAGTGTGGCCGGAGACGGTCAGGTAATAGACGTTGAAGGGCTCCTCGCCGTAGAGGTAGTCGTCGACGGAGTCTTCGATCATGAAGGTATCCTGCTGCGGCCATTTAAGATCGCCGGAGGCCGTCTTTTCGAAGTTGAGGCCCCGGGAGCAGAAGCACCACTTGTAGCCCATGTTGGGGTGGGAGCTGGACCTCTCGTAGAGATCCCAGTTGTTGTGGTAGCCCCAGTTGACGTAGCCCAGCGGGGCCAGCTGGTGGGCGAGGGTGAAGGGCAGGGCGGTCTTCAGCCTGCCGGTCCTCACCATGGTGATGGGCTTGCCGTTCTTGGGGTAGAGGCCCAGCATGTTCTGGCACTCGCCGTTGGAGGTGCTGGTGAAGTGCAGGGCAGAGTAGAAATTGTTGAAGACGAAGCCCTCGTTCATCATCTTGTAGAGGGTCGGAGTATATTTCTCGCTGACAGCGCAGGCGTCGAAGGCCTCGACGGTGAAGAAGACCACGTTGTAGCCCTTGAACATGCCCGTATATTCGTTCTTGTTCGTGGGCTCGACGGCGCCGAAATAGTCGCAGAGCCACTTGACGTCCTTGCTCTTGGTGGAGGCGGAAAGCCCCTCAAGGTCGAGGTCCATCACGTTGGGGGAACGGTCGACTGGGTCGGGCTCGGGCTCCTGAGGAGGTTCGATGACAGGCTCGGCGGGCTCGGGAGGCTCCTCCGCTTTAGGCTCGTCGAACTTGGGATTGAGCTCGGCAGAAGGCTCCCGCGCGGGCTCGGGCTCAGGCTCGGGCTCCGCCGCCAGCAGCGAGGGGTCGAAATCCCGGCCGTAGTCGGCGGGAACGAACATGTGCTTGATGTCGAGCCTTATCATGGTGAAAAGGCCCAGCTGCTGCACCTGCTCGTTGTAGTTGATATCCATGCGGTAAAGATCGCCGGGGACCATGTCGCCCTTCCAGGGCAGCTTAAGGCTCGCGAGGCCCGCCAGATGCAGGGCGATAAAGGCCGCCAGCAGCAGACAGAAGGCTCTCGCGCGTTTCTTTCCGCTCTTCTTTTTCGCGGTCCTGCTCTTCTTCGGCTCCTCCCCGTCCTTTTCCCCGGCCGCGGAGGCTTCCTCGACATAAATATATTTACCGTAAACAAGCAGAAAGATCAGCGGCAGGGCGATGAAGATGATCTGGGGGATGTGGAGCGCGATCGCCTTAAGGATCGCTCCGATGAACTGGTAGAGCTTGTTGCCGGCCGCGGTATCGAGTATGGAGGCCGGATAGTAGGTCTGAAGTATAGACTTTGCGACATATTCGACCAGGTAGACGAGAGTCACGAGCGAGGAGACGGCGCGGGTATATATGAGCCTTCCCTTCGCCTTGAAAAGGGCGGAGAAGGAGGCCAGGAAGCAGCCCAGGGAAGCGGCGAAGAAGCCGTAGACGATGAGATAGCGTACGGGGCCGCGGTCGCAGATGTGCAGCGAGAGCTCGAGCCAAAGACACAGAAGGACAAGGAAGCTGAGCTGGAACCTGTTCGTATGGGCCTTCGCCCAGGCCCGCAGGCCGCTGTCCATCTTTTTAACGCCGTTTTTCGCTCTCGTCTTTATGCCGCTCATTTTTATCCCCTGTTTTCGATACGCGCCGGTCCTGACCGGACCGGTCAATTATTATATCCCCGGGGCCTTGAAGATTCAAGCTTTTTATGCCATCTGGAGGCCATCGCCGCGGCCGGCTCCCCTGCCTTACGGCCCGGAGTCTTATCCGATACACAAAATGTCGGTATTACAGACAATTATTTCGTTAGTACGGGCTCACAAAATGGGATTTATCTGGTATAATATTTAAGCTTATTAGAGAACAGCCGTAAAAAAGGGATCGAGGCTTTATGGAAAACGAGAACAAGCAGGAAAAAAGGGTCAAGATGGTCAGGACGACCCTCGACGAGCTCCCCTTCGGGAAGCCCGAGGACTGGCCCAGTCCGGACGAGAAATTCAAAAAGTCGGCCGTCCCCGCAGGGGTCAGCCATTCGGAGCTCTACAAAGACATAGTCACCATCGCGCTGCCGTCGCTCTTCGAGCTCATACTCACGCAGCTGACGAGCATGGCCGACCAGATCATGGTCGGAAGACTGCCCGGGGAGCTGGGAGTCCAGGCTCTCTCCGCCGTAGGCCTTTCGATGCAGCCCAAGATGCTGCTGATGACCCTGGTCATGGCCCTCAACGTGGGCTCCACCGCCATGGTGGCCCGCTTCAGAGGCCAGGGCGACCAGAAGATGGCCAACCAGGTCTACAGGCAGTCGCTCATGATCAATATAGTCCTCGCCACCATCGTCATGTTCGCGGGAACGTACGTCGCCGAGCCCTTCATCAGGCTGCTCGCCGGCAAGGGCATATCGGAGACCACGATACAGTACGCGACCGAGTATTTCCGGATCCAGATGTACGGTGTGATACCCCTCTGCATGACCTTCACCTGCACGGCCAGCTTAAGGGGCTGCGGCGATACCAAGATGCCGCTCTTCTACAACACCACGGCCAACGTGGTCAACGTGATATTCAACTATCTGCTGATCTACGGCAAGTTCGGCTTCCCCCGCCTGGAAGTCACCGGAGCGTCCCTGGCCACCGTCATCGGCCAGACCACGGCCACCTGCATCGCCATGGGCCTCATGCTCAGCAGGACCCGCTACGTCTACCTGAACCTCAAGGATAAATTCACCTTCGACAAAGACATCCAGCGCAATATCATCAACATCGGGCTTCCCAGCATGGTCGAGCAGCTGTTCATGAGGGCGGGAGTGATGATCTTCACCAGGACCGTCGCTGGCCTGGGCGACATCGCCTACGCCACCCACCAGATCTGCATGAACATCCAGGCCCTCAGCTTCATGTCCGGGCAGGCCTTCTCCAACGCTTCGACGACCCTCGTCGGGCAGAGCCTCGGCAAGGGCAGGGTGGACATGGCCGACGTCTACGTGCGCCATACGCGCCATCTGGGCCTCGCCTTCGCGGTGGTGCTGGCTACGCTGTTCTTCTTCTTCGGCGGCCACGTGGTGGCTCTCTACAACGAGACTCCCGAGGTCATCAGGCTCGGCAAGCAGATACTCATGTTCGTCGCCTTCATGCAGCCCTTCCAGAACCAGCAGTTCATCACCAACGGCGGTCTGAGAGGCGCCGGCGACACCAAGTTCTCGGCCTTTACGATCATGATCACCGTCCTGATCGTCAGGACCAGCCTGGGCATACTCTTCATCAACTACCTGCACTTCGGGCTCTGGGGCGCCTGGGTCGCTCTCGTATCCGACCAGCTGCTGAGGACCGCCATGATCATCGGCCACTACAACACCGGCAAGTGGAGGTTCCTCAAGCTCAAGGGCAATCTCCCCGGCGGCACAGCCGCGAAGCAGGGGGCCTGATGAGCGTATCTTATGACGCTGTATCATTTGATATAATTTAAATGAAGCCAGCGGGCTTTTGCGTTTACATCTTGCAAAAGGCCCGCTGCTTTTGTATAATAAAAAAGTGGATATTCATCGCAAGATTTTTATATCATGAAGGAGGAAACGATTATGAAATGGGTATGCTCAGTATGCGGTTATGTTCATGAGGGAGATCAGCCCCCCGAAAGGTGCCCTCAGTGCAAGGTCCCCGCAGAAAAGTTCAATAAGATGGAAGAGGGCGAGCTGACCTGGGCCGCCGAGCACGTCGTAGGCGTCGCCAAGGGCGTCGATCCCGAGATCGTACAGGGCCTGAGGGACAACTTCACCGGCGAGTGCAGCGAGGTCGGTATGTATCTGGCCATGGCCAGAGTTGCCTTCAGGGAAGGTTATCCCGAGGTAGGTCTCTACTGGGAGAAGGCCGCTTACGAAGAGGCCGAGCACGCCGCCAAGTTCGCGGAGCTCCTCGGCGAGGTCGTCACCGACTCCACCAAGAAGAACCTGCAGATGAGAGTGGAAGCCGAGAACGGCGCCACCGCCGGCAAGACCGCTCTGGCCAAGAAGGCCAAGGAGCTGGGTCTCGACGCCATCCACGACACCGTCCACGAGATGGCAAGAGACGAAGCCAGACACGGCAAGGCTCTCAAGGGCCTGCTCGAGAGATACTTCAAGTAATACCGCCTAAAGTCTTAAAACCAGGGGGGGGAGCGTGCGCCGTCATGCTCCCTCTCTTTGCAAGATCTTGAAAGCAAAGGTTCTTTTGATGTCCCCGTTCTGGATGACAAGTGAAAACATACCGCAGGGCATGGGCTTTGCGCTCTACGGAAGGGAGCATCTGCTCTGGCTGGGAGCGATCGCGGCCTGCGTCGCCGCGCTCTGCGTAGTCAGCGGGAGGGTGAGCGCGGAGCGCAGAAGAAGGCTCTGCATCGCCCTTACGAGCGTGACCCTGGCCTATCAGATCATAGGCGATATAGTCCTCATCGCGACGGGACAGTACGCCCTCAACTACCTGCCGCTCGATCTCTGCGGCCTCGCGATCTTCGCCGAGTTCGCCTGCGCCTTAAGGCCTTCTCCGCTGCTCAAGGAGCTGGTCTACTGCCTCTTCATGCCCGGAGCCCTCGCCGCTCTCGCCTTTTCGGACTGGGTGGTCCTGCCGCCCTGGAACTTCTTCGCGGTCCGAAGCTTCGTCATCCATGGCCTGCTGACCGCCTATCCTCTGATGCTGCTGGCGGGAGGGGAATTCAGGCCCGATATAAAAAAGCTTCCCAAATGCTTCGGCATCGGCCTTCTCATGTGCGTCCCCATATACATCATCGACAAGGCCCTGGACCAGAATTTCTTCTTCCTCAACTGGCCCTCGCCCGGTTCGCCCCTGGTCATGTTCGAAGAGCTGCTGGGAAATCCCGGCTACCAGATCGGCCTTCCCCTGATGCTTTGGGCGGTGTGGCTGGTCATATATCTCCCGCAGATCATCGGGCTCTTCAGAAAAAGATAAGTAAAGCCGCGGCAGGCGGCCTTTCACGATAAAACGATCATGATATAAACAAACAAGGAGGATCCCACAATGCAGTTCAGACCCGAGAAAAAGCTGGGCTTCGGCCTCATGAGGCTCCCCAGGACCGACAGCAGCGACCCCGGCGCCATAGACGTCGGGCAGGTCAAGAAGATGGTCGACCTCTTCATGGAGAAGGGCTTCACCTACTTCGACACCGCCTGGATGTACTGCGCCTTCAAGAGCGAGAACATCGCCAAAGAGGCCCTGGTCAGCCGCTATCCCAGGGAGAGCTTCACCCTGGCGACCAAGCTTCACGCCGCTTATCTCAACGGTCCCGAGGACCGCGACCGCATCTTTTACGAGCAGCTCGAGAAGACCGGCGCCGGCTATTTCGATTATTATCTCCTGCACGGCGTCGACAGGAACAAGCTCGTGAAATACGACGGCTTCGACTGCTTCACCTGGCTCGCCCAAAAGAAGGAGCAGGGCCTCGTAAAGCACATCGGCTTCTCCT
>JAEEGL014593809.1_pt1 | contig 10063 bp, 7 predicted proteins | sample 9134231 | NCBI WGS metagenome assembly JAEEGL01 (sample SAMN16246548, study PRJNA631951) | gut metagenome | biome: gut microbiome; feature: rumen; material: fiber-attached | host: Bos | place: Iran: Karaj | collected 2018-10 | reverse complement strand
ATTATTTCTGCCATGGTAGGCCGAAGCATTACCGACCGATTCCCTAAACGAGAATCTCATGTTGGTGAAGTATGCTTTGAAGTTAAAGACTGGTGTGTAGATCATCCTGTATTTGATGGAATTAAGGTTTGCGACCACATTAACTTTAACCTGCGCAAGGGCGAAGTTTTGGGAATTGCAGGCCTTATGGGTGCCGGCCGAACAGAGCTTAGCATGAGTATCTTTGGTCATTCCTATGGATCAAATATCCACGGGCACATATATATGAATGGTAAGGAAGTTCATTTCCCTAACGTTAAATCTGCAATCAATGCAGGACTTGCATATGTTACAGAAGACCGCAAGGGTAATGGCCTTATTCTTTCTGAATCTATCTGTAAGAATACAACTGCTGCAAAACCGGAAAAGATTTCCAATCATTATATTCTGGACTTTGATAAGGAAAGAAAATATTCCGAAGAAATGGCTCAGGAAATGCACACCAAGTGTTCTTCTGTAATGGAAGACGTAGGAAATCTTTCGGGTGGAAACATGCAGAAGGTTTTAGTTGGTAAATGGCTTTTTGCTGAACCGGATATTCTTATTCTGGATGAACCAACCCGCGGTATTGACGTTGGTGCCAAGTACGAAATCTACTGTATCATCAACAAGATGGTTGCAGAAGGTAAATCTGTAATTATGATTTCTTCCGAAATGCCTGAGCTTTTAGGCATGGCTGACCGCATCTATGTTATGAACGAAGGAAGAATGATTGCAGAAATGGACGGAAAAGAAGCAACTCAGGAAAAAATCATGACCGAGATTATCAATTCCGGAAAGACCTTAGATCTTAATACAGAGAACACACAGGAGTAATAAAATGAGTGAAAAGAAAACAAGTAATGTTACTAATACATTAAAAGCAGTACTCAAGAGCAATACAATGCTTTTTGTACTTGTTGGAGTTTTGATTCTGTTTGAAATTTTAATCAGAATCACAGGACACGGTTCTATGTTTGCTCCGGCTAACGTTACAAATATTATCCGTCAGAATGCCTATGTAGCTATTCTTGCAACAGGTATGCTGCTTTGTATCCTTACCGGTGGTAACATCGATTTGTCTGTTGGATCTGTAGTAGCCCTTGTAGGTGCTCTTGCAGGTGTATTTATTGTAAACTGGGGCTGGCCAATCTGGCTGGCAGTAATTGCATGTCTTATTCTTGGTACTGCAATTGGTGCTTTCCACGGTTTCTTTATTGCTTTTATCCACATTCCACCATTTATTACAACTCTTGCCGGTATGCTTTTGTGGCGTGGTGTTGCAACAATCGTTCTTGACGGTCGCCCAATTGCTCCTTTCCCAGACAATTATCTTAAGCTTTTTGAAAGTTATCTTCCTGCTACAACAGATGCAACTTACGAAAAATATGGTGATATCGAACTGTTTGATGAATGGGTAGACAAATACACATTGATGATAACTCTTATTATCACACTCGTAGCAATTCTTGCTTATGTAATTCTTGAAATTGTAAGCCGACGCAACAAGATTAAGAAGAACTACTCTGTTTCTTCAAAAGGATCTTTCATTGCAAAACTTGTTGTTCTTTCAGTTGTAATCTTTATTATCGGTCAGTTCCTTGCCCGTGACCGTGGTCTTCCTGTAATTTTGATTCTTCTTGGTTTCATTATTGCAGTATATTCATACTTTACACAAAATACAGTTCCAGGACGATACCTGTATGCAATTGGTGGTAACGAAAAAGCGGCCAGACTTTCTGGTGTAAATACAAAGAATGTAATGTTCTTTGCTTATACAAACATGGGCTTTATTGCCGCAGTTGCCGCTTTGGTAACAATTGCCCGTTTGAACTCTGCTCAGCCAACAGCCGGACAGAACTACGAAATGGATGCTATCGCTTCCTGCTTTATTGGTGGTGCTTCTGCCTACGGTGGAACAGGTACAGTTGGTGGTGCTGTAATCGGTGCTATCTTCATGGGTGTATTGAACAACGGTATGTCTATCCTTGGTGTAGACATGAACTGGCAGCGTGCTGTTAAGGGTACTGTACTTCTTGCTGCTGTAATCTTTGACGTTGTGTCAAAGCAGAAAAAGGCTTCAAAGAAAGCATAACTTTTTTTTCATAATTCCAAAAGACTCCGTAAGGATTTTTTTACTGACACAGATTTCAACCGTCTGTGTCAGTTTTTTTATGCACGGGGTCCCTGAGCCTGTCGAAGGGCTATTGTTGATTACCGTAAATGCTTGAAGCGTTATGGAAGCCTGAGTCTATTACAACCTTATCAAGATTGTATTTGTCTACATAGGTTGGATCCAGCCAGACGGTAGGAATGTCTGTATAGCCGTTATTGATGAAAGATGTACGGAAGGTTCCTTCCGGCAAGGCTTCTTTTTTAGCGAGCTTAACTGCAAACTCTGCGGCCAGTTCTGCAAGTCTTATAATGGGTTTATAAATTGTAAAGGCCTGTTTTCCCTGAACAATATACTGACAGGCCGAAATATCTGCATCCTGTCCGCAAACAGGAATATAAATATCGGGATAATAGCGGGAGATTGCCTGAATTACACTGGAAGCAAGGGCGTCGTTTCCGCAAATAATTGCATCAGGAAAAACATCGCTCTTTAATATTCTGACCATTTCCTGGTAAGAAAGATCATAGTTCCAGTTGTCTGTATGAAAAACATGATTAATTTTTACAGGAGAATTACGGACAATTCTTTTAATGCCGTCTTCTATCAGTGTCATGTTATAATCTTCTTCGGGTCCAAGAATACAGTACCAGTTGGTTCCTGTTGTATGCCTCATCATTTGCGAAGCCATATATTCTCCAACTTTTTCGCTGTCTATGGTCATATAAAGATTGATGTCTGCATTAAGGGCCAGTCTGTCATAAGAAATTACAGGAATGCCCTTGGCCCTGATTTTTTGAACGCTTTCGCTAATAGAAGCGGCATCTTTAGGAAGTACAACAATTGCATCGGTTCTGTCCATCAGATACATCAGCTGGCGGTTTTGCTCTTCTATGCTGTTGCCTGAATTCTGGACTATAACATCGGCTCCAAGTTCCTTTGCCTTGTTTATAAAAATATCCATATCCCTCTGCCAGCGTTCAATTGCAAGAGTATCTATGGAAAAGCCTATTGTAACCTTGTTTTCGGGAAGGGGAGAAGTTACTACTTCGGAAGAGGATTGATTCTTTTTTTTACAGGCCACCGCAAAGAAGCATAAAAAAATGACTGAAAATGTTCTGATTATTTTTTTCATTTTTGTTTCTCCTTTCTGTATTCCTTTGGTGAAAGTCCATATTTTGTTTTAAAAATTCGGCTGTAGTAGTTCTGGTCGTTATAGCCAACCTCTGCAGTTATTTCCTTTATAGAAAGATCTGTTTCTGCAAGCAGCTGGCAGGATTTTTCAAGGCGCTTATCAGAAACATAGTTTATGTAGGTTTCTCCTTTTTCTTCTTTAAAAAGCTTGCTCAAATAAAAGGAACTTACACCTGCATAATCTGCTGCCATTTCCAGGGAAATATCCTGGGTAAGATTTTCTTCAACATAATCGCAGACTTTTTTTATTATAGGATTTGTGGCTGTCTTACGGATGTTCGAAATTGCTGCGGTACATTCAAGTAAAAAGCTTTGGGTAAAATCTTTAATCAGTTTTTTGTCGTTTAAGGAGCTTAAGGAAGAAAATGCATTGTCAAAGGTTGCACTTGTAAAGCTTTTATTTATTTCGCAGGTTGTATTGTTTGCAGTTACAATAAGCTCAAAGAAGGAGTTTTTAATTTTGTCCAGAGGCAGCTGTCCCGAAAAAAGTTCTGTAGTAAATAATTCAAGAAATGATTTTACGCCGTTTGAGTCGCCAGTAGAAAGCTTTTTAAGAATCTGATTTTTAAATTCTCCGTGACTTGAATTCTGCTTTGAGAATGCTGCTGGATCTGAAGCTGTCAGTTTTTTATTAGTCTGGGCAAAAACAAGTCCGCCTTTTGCATCTGTTTTATTTAAGGCAGAAAGAGCTTCATTATAGGAGGCCTGCAAAAGATTTTTATCACTCGCAATTGTACTTACGCCTGCACGAATCCCGGAGGAAATATTGTAACTCATAAGATTGTAAAACTTTTTAATCTGTTCCTGAACCTCTGCATAATCAGGCTTGTCTGAAAATATAGGGAAGAAAATTACAATACGGTTCATCATAAAGGAGCTTATAAGACAGCGGTGTTCTTTATTCAAAAGCTCATGCAGCTTCATATATGTTGCATACTGATTGTCTGAATTTATATTTGGAAAATCAAAGCAACAGAATACCCAGGGAGTTTCTGAAAGATTAAAGTATTCCAGATATGCACTTAAATCTATGGATTTTTCATTGTTGAAAATACAGGCATAAATAAAATCGTTTTCAATCATAGGAGAAACAAGGTCCAGCTTTTTATGAAGCTCCATGTCGGCGCTGAGCTTTCCCTGTTTTTCCTGAGCCAGCTGCATTGCACCCCGAATTGTTTCTATAACGACATTTCTATTTACCGGCTTGGTAATATATTTATAGGCACCAAGTTCAATTGCTGTCTGGGCATATTGAAAACGGTCAAAGGCACTTAAGATTACGAATATAATATTTGGTTTGAGTTTTGTTATTACGCTTACAGTTTCAAGTCCGCTAAGGCCCGGCATGTTTATATCCATAAAAACCATGTCGATGTTTTCTTTCATTACAATTTCAATGGCTTCGGTGCCGGATAGGGCAGTGAATACCTTTGCTTCATCTGCAAAGTTCTTGCTTATGATAAAGGAAAGAGAATCAATTACAATCTGTTCGTCGTCTGTTATTAAAATATTAAACATCTGGTACCTTAATTATAAATTTAGTGCCTTTGCCGTTTTCGCCGTCCTGTATGTCAAACAGATCATTGCGGTGAAACTCCAGCTGCAGGCGCATGAATACACTTATAAGACCTGTGCCGTTGTGAGTTGAATTGTCATCCAGAACTTCAGGTGAAAGTCTTGTAGTGCCCGATGCAACTGCTTCAAAAACTGCTTTGCGGGTCTTTTCAGGCATTCCTTCGCCGTTATCGGAAACGCTTATAATTATAAAACCGTCACTTCTTTGCACACTAAGCCTTACTTTTCCTTTTGATTTTTTCAGTCCGTGCTTAATGCAGTTTTCTACAAGCGGCTGTAATGTCATAGAAGGAATGTGCTGTGGAAAAGAACCCTCGGGAATCTCTTTTGTGAATTCCAGTCTGTTTCCAAAACGCACCTTCATTATATATACAAAATTATCTATCAAACCAAGTTCTTCGTCAATTGAGGCCGTACGGCTTTGCTGCTGAATGTTGTAACGGAAAAAGTCTGCAACCTGTTCCATAAAATAACAGGTTTTATCCGCATTTTCCATCATTGCAAGCTGGGCACCTGTATTGAGGGTATTAAACAAAAAGTGGGGGTTAATCTGATTCTGCAGGGCCCTGAGCTGGGCGTCTGTATATAAAGACTGCATTTCTACTTCTTTTTCTTTAAGGTCTGCTTCGATGCGGGCCTTTTCCCAGATGGTGTCTATGTATTCGCGGATACTGATTATCATCCTGTCAAAGGCCTTGCAAAGGTTTCCTATTTCATCATTGGAAGTACGGTTAAAGAGGGGAATATCAAAATCACCCTGGGATATTTTATGAGAAACCTCAGAGATTTCTACAAGCGGTTCCATAATGGAAGTAATTGTAAGATAAAGAACAAAGAAAATAAGAATGGAAAAAATCAGGAAGAAAAGAATGCTCAGCATGTTGGTAAGCATGATTTTATTCTGGTTATCATTGTAGCGGATGGCGTTCTGCTGGAGCCTAAGCTTATTCAATTCCAGAATCTGGCTGGTAAGATAGTTGTAGCAGTCCATTGCATATCTGTAGTTTAAGCCTGCTTCTTCTTCTGCATTTGCTCGTCTTGCCGAAATAGCCTGATTGCTGTAATACAAAAAAGCCTCTGTAAGCTGATGTACAATATATTCTTTATGGGCTACTTCATTTCTGGAAGGAAATTCCTGCAGGGTATCGTAAAAATCTTCTACCTTGATTCTTGAATTGTAAAAGGCATCAATGCTTTCAAAGGTGCGGTAATTTACATAGTTTTCCATAGCCTTTTCTGTAGAAGAAAGGTTCTGAGAAAAATCTGTAAGCTCAGAGTTTGATTTATAGGAATCACCAAGATTCTGCATTGAATTGTTAGCAAAGCGCATGGTCATAAGAATACTTGCAGCAAGCATTACAATAGCAATTCCTATGCAGAACATTATTCGCCAGCGGAGACTTTTGTTTCTGATATACTTTACAGGATTCAGTTTCATTTTTCCGCCTTTGTAATCTTTACTTCAGCTGTTACATAAGAGTTTGTATAGCCTTTGTTTCTATATTCAAAAAGTCCCTGCATGGCGGCTTTTCCAATTCTTTCAGGATCAAGAGAAAAAAGCTCTGTTATAAAACCCTTCTGTAAATAAAGCTGGCATACTTCGTTTCCACCAAAGCCCAGAAGCTTATAGGATTGGGCAGGAAACTGTTCCGAAAGCTGCTGGGCAGACATAATCGTGTCATCTTCGGTTAATGAAATAAAAATGTTATTGTCAGATTCCAGAACAAAGGAAGAAGAAATGCTTTCTATAACAGAAGAATGAATTTCAGGAATTTCCTGAAGGGTTCTCTGTACGCTGCTTATAAGGTTTGTTGTGTTTGTCGAAATTGAATCGCTTATGATGTAGACATTTCCGCCCTCCGGCAGAAGGCCTGTAATTTCATCTGCAACACGTTTTCCCATTTCCCAGTAATTTACACCTACATAAGAAATCTGCTCAATGTTAGGTGAAAACTGGCCTGTAGTGACAAGAGGAATTACCGGAGCTTCGTTTCGCTGAAGGAGGACCGTCATTTCATCCGGAGAATCTATGTAGGCAATAATTCCATCTGCATTCAAAAAAGAACAGTAATCAATAAGATTCTGCAGGGAAGTTGTGTCTGCCTGAGAGTCCGGTACATGAAGATCTACAATGGCATTATAAGATTCTTCAAGACTTGCCGCACCCTTGTAAAGCTCTGTAAGAAAGCTCTGATTTTCATAGGTTCCGGTTATGATGATATGGTAAAGACAGGTATCTGCCGGATTATATTCATTTTTTGTTTTAATTAGCGTGCGTGACTGTCTGAAGGTGGTGTAGAAAAGAATCATAAAAAAGAGAAGGGCAATTAATGTAAGGATCAGGAGTACCCACTTAATGAGCCGCTGTTTTTTCTTTTCCATATTCAAAAACGATTTTGTTTTTCTTATAATCTGCCGTTACGCTGCCACCCTTTGACAGAGAACCAAAGAGAACTTCATCAACAAGAGGATTTGCAATATTTTCTTCTATAGTGCGAGACATGTTTCTGGCTCCAAATTCCTTTGAGTAGCCTTCTTCTGTAAGATAGTCTATGCACCTGTCTGAGACTGTAAGTATGATTTTCTTTTTTTTGATTCTTTGTGCAAGCTTGAGAATTTCTTTCTGACAAACCATGCGTACAATCTTTTTATCAAGATAACCGAAGGGAACAACAGCATCCAGCCTGTTACGGAATTCCGGCGGGAAAAGTTTATTCACTGCTTCAAAAAGAGTTGCTTCGTCGTAGGCTGCATCCTGACTGCCAAAACCAATGCCTGCTCTTTCCATTTCGCGGGCTCCTGCATTGCTGGTCATTATTATTATGCAGTTGCGGAAGTCTGCCTTGCGTCCCTGATTATCAGTAAGGATTCCGTAATCCATAACCTGGAGAAGTACATTAAAAATATCTTCGTGGGCTTTTTCTATTTCATCAAAGAGAATGATTGCATTTGGATTTTTGCGGACATCCTTTGTGAGCAGGCCTCCTTCTTCAAAACCAACATATCCTGGAGGAGAACCAACCAGACGGCTTACAGAATGCTTTTCCTGATACTCACTCATATCATAACGGAGCAGGGGTTCTCCCAGGCTTTGTGCAAGGGAACGGGCAAGCTCTGTTTTTCCGCAGCCTGTAGGGCCTACAAAAAGGTAGCAGGCCTCCGGCTTATCAGGATTCCTGAAGCCGGCACGGGCGCGTTTTACAGCCTTTGAAAGAGTCTGAATTGCCTTATCCTGTCCGAATATCTGTGAAGAAAGATTTACATCCAGATAGCGCAGGGTATCCTTCTGGTCGCCTGTAACAGAGTCTATAGGAAGCTTTGCCATTTTTGCAGTTATATGACGGATTGTCGCAACATTTATCTGCTGACTCTTGTTGTGAATTTTCTGGTAAGCACCTGCTTCGTCTATAATGTCTATTGCCTTGTCGGGCAGACGCTTGTCGGGCATGTATTGAACAGAAAGGTCTACCGCAGTTTCAAGGGCTGCAGCTGCATATTTTACCTTGTGGTATTCTTCGTATTTTGGCAGAAGGCCTTTAAGAATTTTTATAGTTTCGTCCCGGCTTGGCTCTGTGATATCTACCTTCTGGAAACGTCTTGAAAGAGCCCGGTCCTTTTCAAAATGGGCTGCATATTCTTCAAAGGTTGTTGAACCAATAAGACGGATGCTGCCGTCAGAAAGGGCAGGCTTAAGAAGGTTAGCTGCGTCCATCTGAGAGCTTCCGTTTGTACCGGCTCCCATTATCATATGTATTTCGTCAATAAATAAAATTGATTTTTTCTTTTCTTTAAGTTCGTCTATTACAGAGTGAAGGCGCTCTTCAAAATCACCACGGAATTTTGTACCGGCTAAGAGGAGGCCCAGATCAAGAGAATAAATTGTAAAGCCCTTGAGAATGTCAGGAACATCTCCTGCAACAAGGCGCTGGGCAAGTCCCTGAATAATTGCAGTTTTACCAACTCCTGCGTCACCTACATGAAGGGGGTTGTTCTTGCTGCGGCGGCATAGAATCTGTATGGTTCTTTCTATTTCTTCTTCACGACCGATAAGTACATCGTAGGCACCTTTACGGGCTTCTTCTGTCATGTTTACAGCAAAACGCTCAAGTCCGCCTTCGTTGTTCGTCATCATTCCTTCAGGGAAGGGAGGGTTCTGCTTCTGGCTGTCTTTCTTTTCCTGTGTGCCGTGAACGCCCTTTATGCGGCCGATTGTTTCAAGCAGACGAAATTTGTCAAGTCCGCTGGAGCGCATATAATAAGAACAGTAATTTCTTTTTTCATCGAACATGCTCACAAGAATATCTGTAATATCAATCATTTCTGAATCGCTTGAAACACAGTGAAAAACTGCCCGGTTCATAACAGATTGAAAGCCTGCCGATTCAACAGGGGCATTCAGAAATTCCTTGTTGGCATTGTCAGAAACTACAGGAACTTTATTTGAAAGATATTCTCGAAGATTACTTCTTAAGGCTTCCCAGTCACTTCCACTTTCGGCAAGAAGGTGAGATACAAATTCATTTTCCAGAGCAACAGAAAGTACATGTTCGGGAGTAAAAAATTCGTGATGAGAGGATTTTGCCTGTGCCAGCGATTCAGACAGAATCTTTGTAAGCATAGGACTTACTTTCATCTGCCTTACAATCGACTTTTGTTTTTTTTCGTCACTCAACTTCTACCCTCAGTGGAAATCCGTTTTTCTTGGCAATACTTCTGGTAAGATTTGTGCGCGAAACAGCAATGTCGTATGTATAGGTTCCAACTACAGCACTTCCGGTATTGTGTACTGTAGTCATAAGTTGCTGGGCATCCTCCTGAGATTTATTGAAAATAGAAACAAGAACTTCTACAACAAATTCCATGGTGGTGTAGTCGTCGTTATAAAAAACAACGTCCTTTTCCGGAGGAACTTCAATTGAGACAGCTTCATCATAGGTGCTTTTTGCATTCAGCAGTTTATTAAAAATTTCGCCCATATTGTTAAATATAGCACATTTTTAAGTTGTGGGCAAATAAAAATACGTCCGTCATTGCGAGGAAAACAAGTCGTCATTGCGAGCGCAGCGTGGCAATCCATCCTTAATGTTTGCACAAAGTTCCCGATAATCATATTATGAAAAAGAAATTGAAATTAAAATTCCAGTATGATTCTCCGGTAATGCT
>JAEEGL014474212.1_pt1 | contig 10063 bp, 10 predicted proteins | sample 9134231 | NCBI WGS metagenome assembly JAEEGL01 (sample SAMN16246548, study PRJNA631951) | gut metagenome | biome: gut microbiome; feature: rumen; material: fiber-attached | host: Bos | place: Iran: Karaj | collected 2018-10 | reverse complement strand
GGTTCTATTATTTTTGGCGGCGTGTAAACCGCCGTTGTTGCATATCTTTTTAATATATCCCAATCCTGCATAGGATTTTGTAAATCCCATGCAGACTTATCTATTTCTTCAATAATTCCAAAATAGCTAGCAACTTGTGTTACACTCCATGGAAGGCTGTGTTCTACATTATGCTCTCTATTTTTAACTTTTCGATAGAGGTCGAATACATCAAAACTATCGCCACAATCTGTGTAGCAGTGAAAAAGATGCGTACTATTATAATAATATAGCTTATGTGATTCACCACAATGACATATAGTTTTACACAATAATACATCGTCTTTTTGCTGCGGCTCACCACCGAGCTCCGCCACTAAATCTGCAACTTGTTCTATTGTTAATTCGTTCTTTATCTTATCTTTATCATACATATTAAGCTACCGTTATCATTAAATCTTCTAATTCTATTACTTCATAATTATATGTTGTTGCAAACATCGGTTCAATTCTACATATTCCTCTATTAGCTTTACACCATAAGTAGATACCCTTCCATCTACCACGTCTATTCTTATATATAGAGGTTTTGACTATTGGTTCATCTAACCCTCTATTTTGTATAATAGGAGCTAGTTTTTCTCTATCTGCTTGAGTTACTTCAAGCATAATCATACCTGTATCTATTTTATCTGCAATAGACTTAGCACCACGAAGTAAATTCTGGTCTGGTGTTTCACTCGTCTGATAATCACTATTAAGCTGAGTAGCTGACATTATAAATACGTTATATTGAACACATATGTCTTTAAGTCTAATACTCATCATGAAGAGGATATTATCTTCTCTGAGGCGGACGCCGCCTGAACGACGCGTAATTTCCTCTAATACTTTCATACTTGTATGAAGATAATCAAGGAAGATATAAATGACTCCTTTATCACGAATATTTTTCTTAACTGTATTCTCAACATCTTGCAAGCTAAAATCTGGCATTGATTCAAAATATAGTGAACCTGCTTTTATAATTTGTGCTGCTTGTTTGACTCTTTCATATTCTCCAACATAGTATTGACCTGTGAGGATATGCTCTTCATCAACACCACTTATAAATGCAAGACACATTGTTTGAAGTTCTGATAAATCTTGCTCTGTCGCTATATACAATGTAGGCTGTGCAGCTCCGGTACTTTTCCAACATTCTTCTTTTAAGTCCCAAATCTGATTGCAGCCGATATAGCATGCGTCCGCCACCATACTTCTTGACTTACCAACACCAGTTGCAGCTGAACGAAGATAAAACTTTCCTAATCTTGCACCTCTTGTTATAGTGTTAATATATGGGCCAAATAAAGGATACCCAATTTCTGGACTCTCTCTGAACTTCTCTATCAGTTCTTCAATACCCTCACCCATCGGTGCAGATTCTTCATCAGCTAAATCTGCATATTTAAGTTTTATATTATCTATTTTATCATCAATTTTCTTTACTATATCAAGTAAAGAAGAATTGTCTAGCCAATCTTCTTGTTGCTGTTGCTTTTTAACATCTAATTCATCGGGATTGTATATAAAATTTAAATCCATTCCAAGTGATTCATAACCACGAAGAAGTGACATCTTTTTAAGTCTTTGATAATAATAATCAAAAGTTTGTGTTTGTGCACTCTCTTTGCAACTTAAGATATACTCTCCACCTTTGTTCTGGTCATATATAGCTTTTTTACTTGGTCTTTGAGATAAGTAATCTTCTATTGTTTCAAGAGATAAAGACTTACCGCCCAAGTGCCAAATGTTATACATTGAACCAAATACTATTTTATGAAACTCATTAGGAAAGTCATCTTCAGTAAAAGTATATTTATCTTCAATATCTAATAATGATGGATTTATAAATATATTTCCTATAACTTGAACAATTGCAGGAACATCAACATATTTACTACTCTTCATTAGTATCTCCTTTTTCTATGCTTTTGAACAATTTATGCGGCGGGCGTTGCGGTTGAGGCGCCTTAATAGTTACTTCTTTAGACGAACTATTAGCTAACTTCTCTACTCCTTGTGCTGCTCGCTGTTGAGTCTCCCATATATTATAATAATAATCATATGCTTCTTGATAAATATATGGAACGATACCAATTCCGCCATTACTTTTTTCAACATCATTACCTTTTACTTCATAGAAATAAATTAAAGTTGTTTTTATACCTTTTAATGAATATCCCATTCCTAAATATTCTTTAATTTGTTTTTTAATTAAAACCCAATTTGCTTTTTTACCATATAATTTACTAATATAATCATTTAATGCTTTTTCATCAGGGTTTTTTATGGTGCTACCAACCATTGGCACTAATTCTCCCTTAGGAAAACATTTCTGATGTGCATATCTAGTCTTGGTTGCTCTTACTCCTTGAATACTATTCAAGTCAAATGATTCTCCGCATACAGCGCATTTAACTACATGCTTAGCCACTTTATTACCCCTTTCAATATTATAATACTCTATATAATAATTATATCATAAATTTTATAAAAAGAAAAGTGCGGCAGCTGCATTAGCAACCGCCGCACCACTTAAATATTTAAATTTGTGAAAGTAAATCTTCTTTAATTTCTTCATTAATCAGATGGATAAGTTCAACTTGGTCTATTGTTGCTTCTGAAACTTTCTTACCTTTACCAAGATACTTAGTAATAACTTGAGAGATAAGTGGACCAAACTTATCTTGGTCTGTAGTCATTAACTTACTAATCATTTCTTTGCAACTTGTCATTTCAACAGAATAATCATAATTCTGTACTATTTCAACAGTTTCTCTTTCATCTGTAACAAATTCATTATTTAATTCAGCAGCTTCTTTGTCAATTGCATCTTGCACTGCTTGTACAAGTGCTTCATAACTCATTTCACACTCTGGAGCCATATACTTAAATCTACAACCTGTATCAACACTGTTATCTGTTGAACGAAGAATGAGTTTTACTTTTGCAACTCCATTATCTTCATATTTTTCAGTATAAGCGTAAATATCTGCTAAATCTTTCGCTATATTATTAAAAGTGTTTGCACAAGAAGGAATGGTCTGATTAAATTTAGTACCATCTTTTCTTGTAAATTCTTTATCTTTATCATGCGATATGAAAAATACGGCATATCCTAAACTTGTCATAGCTCTAACAGTTTCAGAGAACTCACGTTTCATTAAGTTCCAACCCTGTCCATAAGCTGCAGCTTCAGAAATCTTTGTTACTCCATTTTGAGAACAAACATATTTTTCTACCATTTCACCTGCTATATCTATTGTATCAAAAATGATAACCTTAAATTTTTCTTTAACTTCTGGTTTCTTTAATTCTCTACAAACAGATTTTACATCTCCCCATGATGCTATATCTACTGGGAAGATACCTGGCAATGCGCCATAACCTTTTTCAAAGGCAAGGAGCAATGCGCCCCCCGCCCTTGTAGCTAAAGTGGTCTTTCCAGACTTAGCAGGTCCATAGAGGTAGGTTACATAACCAGAAAGGTCACGAGAAACTTTATGTGGCTGAATAGCCATTAAATCTATAGCCATTTCCTACCTCCTGTCTATTAGAACAACTGGAAGCTTTCATTCTTAACAGTTGTTGCTGTCGCTGTCTTAGGCTGAGCATTACTGAAAGGAAGATCATTCTTGCTATTCTGATACTCAATTGCACGATTCTTTTCAGCAGCAAGCTTGATTTCTCTATCAGCCTTAGCTTTCTTTACTTCCTCAACAGTAAGAGTTCCTTCATCACCAAATGGATAAGGCACTCCCGCCATATTGTCAATAACAACTTCTTTTCTAGTTTTTGTTACTTCTTTGACAATTGGCTCACCCCATGCAGACTCTTCCTCAATTTTTGTGATTGAGTTTACATTATTTATATGTCCAAATGCCTTTACAAAGTAAGGACCCTGGTCTAACTCACCAAGAATGAAGTCAATACCTTTAGCATTATAAAGATTAAACTTCATAGGTAAGATTTCTTTTCTAAAGTTAAATACAGCACCTTCAAGTTCAAGATAACGAGGGATACCTCTTTCACTATCTTCCTCATGCTCAATACCCTTTGTGAAAAGAATATCTGCTTCAATTTTATTACGTGCTGCAACATCTGCTTCAATTGAAGATACAATTGTTATAAAACCACCACTATAAACTCTTGCTGAAACAAGTTCCCAGTCAGCAGTGCCATTTCTATTTGTAAAGAAATCATTAAGGTCAAGAGATGTATCAACTTTTACCTTAATAGCTCCATCCTTACCAGCATTCATAACTGTCTTATTTTCAGTAATAATTGTGTTAAGTGCAGTATATGTTCTATTTTCTGAACCAGCTTTTGTAGTAGGAGTTACATAAGTGTACTCAACTTCTACAATATTCTGTGCATCTTCATCAATCTGTACTTTAAGTTTTCCACCGATGTAGCTCTTACCAAAATTCGGATTAGGAGTACCATCGTTTTTCTTTTCTGTTTTTACTGTCTTAATTTCAAGTGAATGCTCATAAACATAACCCTGAATCTTTACACTATTTAACATCTTGTCTTTCATTTACTTTGTCCTTTCAAAATAACTTTTTTCATTTATACTTATATTATATCATAAATTTTTATATTTGTCTACTCAGCATCGTTATTGTAAAATATTAATTCTTCCGCATAAGGAAGTGTTTTTATAAAATCAACGAATTGATGCCACTCTGTTAGCTTATGCTTGCTGCGCCAATGAACTATGTTACGAAGCACCTCGTAATCAGCTGTCCAAGTTCTAGTTTGCAACCAGCTTTCCGGCAAAAGCCTAATTAATTCTTTCCAATATTTTATATCTTTAGTTTCAAGATAACGTTTCCTAAGTGTTTCACAATGACAGATTATTTCGTCCCAAATGTCATCTGTATAACTGTCTACTCCATACGGTTCTCTGTCATATACTAAACAGTCATTATAATCGTCCATTTCAAAGCAATCTTTAGTAATTGGAGTTGTAGCAAGCTTATGCATTGTGCTAGTTGAATTAGCTGTTGTACCAATCTTGTAGGTATCCATTTCTTTCCCAATTGGACTATCTTTTACTATAATATTTCTATTATAGGATACCATTTCGGCATTTAAAGCGCTTCGTTACCTAAAACGCTGCTACGTATCAATAGTAGCCCTACTCCCCTGCCCAGAAGGCTTAGGGGATAGTCTCTACAGGTTCTAATTATATTAAATCTTTTAATTCATATGTTTGGTCATATTTAATTATTCGTAATTCAATATTATTATCTTTACAATATTGAATTTTTTTATTATCATTTTCAACCAATGTATTATATTCTCTACCCCAAGCGCCATTAGTTTGTTGATAATGTTGTAATCCATTGTATTCAATTAAATGAGATAATTGTCCATTTTTAAAAATAGCAAAGTCAAAACGAAGTGGATGTATATTATCTTTACCTTTTAAATTAGGAAAAGTATATTGTGTAGCAAATTCTATATTGTTTTCTAATAACATTTTTGTTATTTTTCGTTCATTAAAAGAATGCACACAACCACAAGATTTTGTTTCTCCAGAACGAATATTAGCTCCTTCTGTTGTAAAAAAAGCTCCACAATGTTTACATAAACAACGCCATCTTGCTATTCCTAGTTTTGTAGATTCAACTTGTTCTATAACTTTAATATTATCATCTTCATAATTAGTCATATCTATAGTTAATTTTTTACCTATCATTTGTGCTGTTTTACAACCACAACTTTTAGTATGACCACTATTTAAATTTCGCGTATCTACATCACATTCATTACCACATTCACATTTACAATGCCATTTTCCACCTTTAATATAATATAATGGTGTTAAATAACCAAATAATTTACCAGTTAAATCATTTCTAGGTTTTGAATTTCTTGTTTGCGTCATAATTATCTTCTCCTTTATAGGCTATATGTTTCTATATATTATAGAAAAAGTATGACACATATTTTTAATTATTGACCAAATTTTAATATAATTAGTTTCCCACGGGATTCCCGGAAATTAGGTTCCCCGTTAGCTATTATTTTTATAATAACCCCTACCGATAAGTAGGAAAAGTATTTCATTGGCAGTCAGAAATGAATCTTTTACCAATATAACGGAGCAGTTATATCAATAGTAACAAATATCTGACGAAGAAACTTTGAATGTGGCGGACCGCCCTTAATCAGACGTTGAGCTAGGTCTAAATCTTTTTCACCAATCATAAAAGTACTGCCATTGCCACACCAATTCGGGTCGCACTTACATTCTATGCATTGTTTATTTTCTGCAAAACAACCTAAATGACTATCACTTTTAACCCAGCTTTCAAGCGGATTACGAAGACCATGAAAAGCCCCTTCAAAATTAAACACTTTAGCTCTTTCAAAGTTCATCTTCGTCCTCACAGTTCCATTGGCTTACCAATTCCGTTGCTCGTATTAAAACCATTATTAACGCTATCGAAAAGTTTAATATAAGTAGCTTCCTTCTCATTTAATTCTTCCTTCTTGCATGATTCTAACAATTCAAATGAAAATTCCCAAATGCCATACTTCTGCATAGCATTATAAAGTTTATTTGCGGCAGGCGCATCAACGCCGCATCCGCATTTACAGTGGTCTTGCCACCTTGTTTTCACATTTACCGCCTGTCCTATATAGCACATTCCGGTTGGTATGTGAGTTATTTTATATATACCAGTTACATCTTGGTCTTTTAAAACGCGACTAGTTAATGCCTTAAGAGGCTTCTGTATATATGTTTGCCAGAGTAACATAGATAATACTCTCGGTTGGAAAAGTTGTGCTTTCCAAGTTGATAATAATTGAAAATCTTCTTTATCATGGTTACTAACTTCTAACATATAAAACTTCTGCTCTTCAATTTCAGCCTGTTGCAGCCTCATAGACTCGGTCGCCGCGTCAACTATATCTTTTAATTTAATATAATCTTTTTTAATGTTCTTAATATCATTCTCAAACGATTTTTCAATTTGTCCTTTTATTTGCTCAAAATCTTCTTCTATTTCTTTCTCTTGCTGATTATATTCTTCTTTTATTTCTTTTATTTTAACTTTTTGGTCATTATCAAGTTCTTCTAGATATAAATGCTTACGCTCTATATCGCCATGAATTGTAGCCAACTCTTTATATTTATCTGACACTTGTTTCTTAGCATCTTCTAGCTTGTGTTCCCAGACAGCATTTTCAGATGCTGTTGCTTGGTCTCTCTGCACTCTATCTTTTGTAAGAGAGAGCAGATACACATTTAACAGTAATTCAAGTATCAGAAGAATAATCAATACAACTATCATAGAGCAAATAAAAGGGCAGAGTTAAATCTCTGCCCTATAAAATTGTTCTATTTCAGATTACTCAGCATCTGCGGGAACAGCATCGGGGTCGAAAGAATCGTCAACAAGACGGATATAATTAACTTTCTTCTCGTTACCTTCATCATCAGTAACTACAGCAGCTTCTCTTACCATGATAGGCTCCTGTGTAATTTCTCCAGTCTTTCTATTTTTCTTCTGTCCAAATGTAAATGTGATAATAGCATTTACAGACTGAACAGTTGTATCAAGTTTCTCTGCGATCTGTGCTGCTGTTACATCCATTCCAAGTTCTTTTGCTTCCTTAACAAGACTAAATACTTTCTTTGCGTTGTCACTAAGTTTTGCCATTTTAAAAATTTCTCCTTTTAAATAAATAATAATTTAGTTTAAGACATATTATGTCTTTTTAATCTTCTTTGAATTGTTTTAGCTCTATATCATGCTGAGTATATTCTTCCACTCTTAATGATAAAGTCAATAATTTATCAAAAGAAATGGTAGACATTATATTATCAATTTTATCTTGATTAGATTTAACATTTTTGCCCTGATAAATTTCTTTCTCGGCACGATATATCTCTTTAGCTAGCCGGTCAATCTCTGGGTCAACCTTAACAATTTTTTTCTGATTATTCATTGAATGAGTAACCTTTCTTAATTTCTTTATATTTATATTATATCAAAAATTTTATTTAATGTCCAATCATTTCCAACAATTCTTGTTCTGTTATGATTTGAACACCAAGCTCTTTAGCCTTCTTATTTTTCGTTGATTCTGAAGTAGAATCATTGTTTACGAGATAATCTGTTTTACTAGATACTGCGGAAGCCACCTTACCGCCTGCCGCCTCAATCATTTTCTTAGCTTTATCTCTTGAACCAAGAGCAAGCTTACCTGTTATTACAAAAGTCTTGCCTTCAAGAGTAGAAGATGTTGTTTCTTCTTTGGGTTCTTCAAAAGTTATAAAGTTTTTAACAATATATTTAGCTTCTTCATAATCAAAGTCATTTAACGACCTTGTCATTTCATATCCAAAACCTTTACAATCTATTAATGCAATTTTATTTTTTTCTTCTATTTCTGATATAAAATTATCCCAAGTTTTAAATTTATTAGCAAGTTGTTTGGCGGCAGCCTGTCCAATAAGTGGAATACCTAGAGCTGATATAAACTTATCAAGTTGAACATTTTTACAGCTATCATCTATTGCTTGAAGTATTTTATAGACAGATGTCTGACCAAAACCTGACATATTAATCCATCTTTCTTTATACTCTTTTAACTGATACATATCTGAGATAGTTTCTACCCAACCCCAGTCAATTAACTTTTCAATTGTTGCTTTTGAGATACCTTTTACATCAAGACCTTTTTTACCAAAATAATGGTCTATTTTATTTACTATTAAACCATCACAATTTTTATTGGTACAATGTAATGTTTTAACTCCATCATTATCTCTTATTTCTGTATCTGCATTACAGAATGGACATTTTGTTGGAATACCAAGTTTAATTATTATATCATCATCACTTTTTTCAATATCTTCTATCATCACAGCATCTTCAATGCCAGGAATTATCTGATTATATTTAACTACATCAACTTCTTGGTCAATGTAAGGTTGACCAAGTATATCTTCCATACAGCTAACATTATGAAGATTACATCTAGATATAGTTGAACCATCAAAAGTTATAGGTTCTATAATAGCTACAGGAGTTAATACTCCTTTTCTACCCATACTCCAGTCAATTAACTTTAACTTAGATTTATGAGATTCATCATAGAATTTATAAGCAAGCCCGCCGTTAAAGTGGTGCTCTGTTCTACCTGCATTATCGTATTCTTGACAATCATCCCACTTGAATACAATGCCATCAATTGGATAGCCAGTAGCATCTTTTTGTATGCGTGAGATTGCATATTCAATTTGCTCTGCATTATTTTCAAGATTATGCTGCATAGGAGTTATTGTAAATCCTAAATCCTCTGCTTCATATAATTTATTTGTTAATTTTAAATTCTCTTTATATGTATGTCCTGCAATAACGTCCCAAGCTATAAAACTAAGTTCTCTCTTTGCACATTCTTTTGCATCAAGAAGTCTAATACTTCCAGCAGCAAAATTACGAGCGTTTTGATACTTGTCTTTAAACCAAGAGAAAGTTTCATCATCGCATATAATTTCACCATCAATTATATATTCTTCTTTTATTTCTATCTTTTTAGGAACATTCCTAACTGTCATTATATTATGAGTTATATCTTCGCCTACTTCACCATTTCCTCTTGTTTCTGCTCTAACAATTCTACCATCTTCATAAGTTATTCTACAACTTAAACCATCAAGTTTAGCCATAGCAACCCATTCATGTTTACCTATAAAATCAGATACAGCATCTACACTTTTAGTTTTAGCAAGAGAAAGCATAGGTTGATACTCATGCTTAACTTTCTTTAATTCATTTACAACTTGATACCGAATGGTCTGTGTAGGCGAATAAGGTAGTATCTGGTCTGGGTGTTCTTTTTCATACTCTACCAGTTTAAAATAATATCTATCCCAAGTAGCATCAGAAATTTCTGGTTTACCTTCATCATAAGCTTTAGTCCAAGCATTAAGTTGTAATACTAATTCATAATAATTATCAAAAATTTTATCAACACTCATTATCTTTTCTCCATCTCCTAAATATACTATAGG
>JAEEGL014167823.1_pt1 | contig 10063 bp, 5 predicted proteins | sample 9134231 | NCBI WGS metagenome assembly JAEEGL01 (sample SAMN16246548, study PRJNA631951) | gut metagenome | biome: gut microbiome; feature: rumen; material: fiber-attached | host: Bos | place: Iran: Karaj | collected 2018-10 | reverse complement strand
CGTGCCGCAATATCTGCAAAAACCAGGCCCGAAAGCTCTCCCGCTTCTTCAGCTTCCCCCGGTTCTCGTAGGCCCGGAGGATGGCCGCGCTCATGGCGTCCTCGCAGTCGGCGCTGTGCCCCAATATGAGGAATGACACCGCGAAGGCCGTGTCGGTGAGGCTCCGCACCTCCTGGGCAAAGGCATCTCTTGAGATCATGTTCCTTCCTCTCTTTGTTCGTCTTGAACGATCGTTCTACCCATAAGACGCGTGAGAGTCCTAAAAAGTTCCCTATTTATTGTACCCCTTGGAAAAGCTCTGTACAACCCTGCCAAAATCAAGTAAACTATAAGCAAGACTATGATGGGGGAGCAGGGACATGAGACTGTTTATCGCCATACCGTTGCCCAAAGATGTGCAGAAGAAGGTGTACGCCTTCGAACAATCGCTGCGGGAAGTTTCCACCGGGGGCCGGTTTGTGCCGCCGGGAAATCACCATATCACCCTGCGGTTCATCGGGGAGAGCAACGATCTGGCCGACATCGCCTTCGCCATGGACCAGGCGGTGTCCGACGCCAGGCCCTTCACCCTGAAGCTGGGGGGCTACGGCTGGTTCGACCACGGCGGCGCCCGCACCAGCTTTTTGAAGGCGGAGGGGGAGCTGGACGAGCTCTGCCGCATCCATGAGATGCTGGAAACGAGCCTGTGGGAGCGGGGCTTCTGCAAGGGCAAGGGGCGGCTGATCCCCCACGTGACCTTGGGCCGGGCCGTGGAGCACGGGGACATCTCCCACCTAGTCCCTCCGGAGAACGCCAGCTTTCGGGTCAATTCCATCGTCCTATATGAAAGCGCCAACGAGAAAGGCAGGATGGTGTACACGCCGGTGCACACCGCCCGGTTCTGATGGCCGCGCCTCTCACCGTCTGGATCGGCCGATCGGGCAGCGGGAAGAGCACCCGCCTGTATGATCGGCTTTCTGAGCATGCCCAGAGGGGGGAACGGGCCACGCTCGTGGTGGCGGAGCAGTACACCTTTGAGGCGGAGAAGGCCCTGTGCAATCGCCTGGGGGGCCTTTTGGGCGTGCAGGTCACGTCCTTCTCCCGTCTGTGCGAACGGGTCCTGCAGGAACGGGGCAGCCTTCTTCCCGTCATAAGCGGGCCTGGACGGCGCATGATCCTGAAGAAGGCGGCGCTGAACCATAAGCAGGAGTTGATCCTCTTCTCCCGGGTGGCCGAAAGCCGGGGATTTGTCCAGCGCATGGACGATATCATCACCCGCTGCAAGCAGAGCGGCGCCGCGCCGGAGGACCTGGTCCGCGTGGCCGAAACCCTGCCCGAGGGGAGCCAGCTTCGGGGGAAGATGGCGGACATCGCCCTGCTGTATGGGGAAAGCGAAGCCTTCCTGCGGGATAGATACCTGACGGAAAGCGACCTATGGGACCGAGCCGGGGCGGCGCTTGCGGGCTCCTTCCTGACGGGAACGGATCTGTATGTGGACGGCATCGACATCCCCAGTCGCCAGCTCTTTCGGCTGTTGGGACGGCTGCTCAAGGTGTGCCGGTCGGTGACGGTGACGCTGCGTATGGACCCGGACGGGAACGACGCCGAGCTGTTTTCGCCGGATATCCGCACGTATTATCGGCTGCAGCAAACAGCCCAGGAGGCCGGCAGTCCCTTTTTCACGGAGGGCTGCCGCCGGGATAAGCCTCGGCCGCCCGAGCTGAAGCATTTGGAAAAGCACCTTTTTGCTCAGGATGAGGAGATCTTCCCCTATCCGGCGCCGGCGGTTGCCCTGTGGGCGTCGGCGGATCGGGAGGAGGAGGCGGAGCGATGCGCCCAGACCGTGCTGCAGCTGGTGCGGCAGGGGTATCGATATCGGGATATGGCCCTTTTGGTCACGGATGGGAGCGGCTATGTTTCCCGGATCCGGCGGGCGTTCGCGCGGAAAAACATCCCCCTCTTCTATGACGCCACGCGCCCCGTCACGGGCCACAGCGCCATGGACATGGTCCTGTCCGCCGTGCGCTTTGTCCAGTCGGGCAGCATGGAGGACGTGCTGCACATCCTCAAGAGCGGTTACGCTCCCTGTACCGTTGACGAGGGGGAGATTTTCGAGAACTACATCCTGCGGTATGGTCTTTTCGGCAGCAGCCTCGCCAAGCCCTTTACCTTTGGAGAGGTGCCCCAGGAAGCCGAACGGGTCCGCTCCGCCCTCTACCCCCCGCTGGCAAGCCTGAGGGAGGGCCTGGGCCGGGGCACCACCGGGGAAGAAAAGGCCAGGGCGGTCTATGCCTTCATGGCGGAAACGGGCCTGCGGGAAAAGCTGCAAGCCCAGGGGGAAGCATGGATCGCCAACGGCCAACCAAACGCCGGGGAGCTATTCAGTCAGGTGTATTCCATCATGAGCGGGCTGCTCTCCGACATCGCCGCTATCTGGGGAAGGGACCCGTTGAACCAAAAGGAATTCCTATGTCTGCTGGAGGAAGGAGCCATGAGCTCCACCATGGGCGTGCTGCCCGGCACGGCGGATCAGGTCATGCTCGGCGATTTTGTGCGCACGCGAACGTCGGCGGTGCCGATCCTGTTTGTGCTGGGCTGCAACGAAGGATTGCTGCCACCGGTGCGGACCGATGATGAGCTGATTTCCGACGGGGAGCTGGAATGGCTCAAGGCGCAGGGGTTGGAGCTGTGGAACGGCGTCCAGGCCCTGACCGAGATGGAACGGCTGGAGCTGTATACCGCCTTCAACAAGGCGCAGCAAAAGATTTTCTTCAGTTACAGCTTTTCCGCCGACGGCGAGGAGCTGTCCCCCGCGCCGCTGGTGGGGCGCATACGCCGGTTGCTGCCCCAGGTCCTGCCGATGGACGCCCGAGGTATGGCCGCCTATCCCCCGGATCGGGAGGGGAGCTTCCGGCGTCTCGTTCGGGAGCTGGCCCTATACGAGCGGGAGGGCTTTTCCAGCGATCAGCTGCCGGCTCAGCGGGCGTACTTCGCCGCGGACGAGGCATACGGACCACGGCTGGCGCGGGTCGAAGCGGCCATCGCGGGGGGCATCTCGCCGGCGCCCTTTGGCAAAGAATTGGCGGAGCGGATGTACGGCGCGGCGCCCAGCATGAGCGCCAGCCGGCTGGAGCAGTTCAACCGGTGTCCCTTCGCCCACTATGTGAAGTACGGGCTCAAGGCCAAGGAGCGCCCCGAGAGCAAGGAGGAGGCCGCCGACGCGGGCACCTTCCTCCATGATGCTTTGGACGGGTTTTTGAAGCTCGTGAAGGAGCGGAACCTCAATTGGGCGACCCTGACGGACGCGGACGCGGACGGGCTGGTGGACGAGGTCATGCCAAACCTTGTCGCCGCCCACAACGACGGCATCTTTCTGCGGGACGTGCGGCTTCGGGAGGCCCTGTTCCTTCGCATCGAATCGGTGAAGAAGTGCGCCCGGTCCATCGTGAAACAGATACAGGCGGGGTCCTACCTGCCCTATGAAACGGAGCTGGGGTTCGGCCCCGACTGTCCGTTCCCGCCCTTGCTGCTGAAGATCGGCGACGGACGGACGGTGAAGCTCTACGGCCGCATCGACCGGGTGGACAAGAGCCAAGACGGCTTCTATCGGGTCATCGACTATAAGATGGGGGATCGGAAGTTCGAGCCGGCCAAGATCGAGGCGGGGCTGAGCCTTCAGCTGCCTCTGTATCTGGCCGCGGTGCAGGGGCTGGAGGGACAGATGGGGGGCATGTACTATATGCCTCTGTCCCTGCCCGCCGCCAAGGAGGGCGAGACGCGGCGCCATGTGCTCCGCGGCGTCACCGCGGGCAGCGAGGAGGCCGTGGCGGCTTTGGAACGGCATTTGGACGGGGCGTCTGAGATCGTCCAGGGCCTGCGGCGCAACAAGGATGGGAAGCTCAGCGGCAACGTGTGCCGGGAGGAGGACATGGGGGTCCTCACCCGGGAGGCTGTGGCCGTGGCGGAGCGGACCCTTGGCCATATGCGCCGGGGGGAGGCTCAGGTCACGCCCTATAAGGGGGCCTGCGCCTGGTGCCCCTATCAGGCGGTCTGCCGCTTCGACAAACAGCAAAAGGGCTGTTATGAGCGGGATGCGGGAAAGATGACCATTTCGGAACTGCTGCAACAGGCGGAACGGCGGGAGGATGCAAAATGATCTGGACCAAGGAACAAGAACGGGCCATAGAGGCGCCGGGAAATCTCATTGTGTCCGCTGCCGCCGGCGCGGGCAAAACCGCCGTGCTCACGGCGCGGGTGGTACGCCTGGTGGAGGAAGGGATGGATATCGACGGGCTGTTGATCCTCACCTTCACCCGAGCCGCCGCCGCCGAAATGAAGGAGCGTATCCAGAATACCCTGCAGGAGCGGGCCGCCGAAGCCGGGGACGAAGCGCTGAAGGCAAGGCTTTACCGCCAGAGCGCCCGGTGTCCCAACGCCAGCATATCCACCATCCACGCCTTTTGCGCCCGGGTGGTGAATCGGTATTTTCACCTGGTGGGCCTGTCTCCCTCCGCGTCCACCCTGGACGAAACGGAGAGCGCCGTGCTGCGGGACCAGGCGGTGAACGAGGCGCTGACCACCCTCGCCACGGAGGACGCCCCGGCCTATCGGCTGCTGATCCGCGCCTTTGAGCGGGAGGATGCGGTGAAGAAGGCGCTGGATGCCCTGACCGGTTTTTTGATGGCTCAACCGGATCATCCGGGATGGTTGGAGCGGGTGGAACGGGATTTGATGCGCCGGACGGCCTATGAGAAGGCCGTGGACGTTTGTTTTCAGGAGGATAAAGCCACCTTTGAAGCCGCTTTGACGGATCTGATCCGTCTCCGGGACAGCTATCCGCCCGCCTGGGGAAAGCTGATCGCGTATCTGGACGAGACGATCCCCCATGCCCGGGGCGCCCTGCTGCAGAAGACGCCGGAAGAATATGCCCAGGCCCTGTCCGCCGTGACCTTCGGCCGGATCAGCTGGCCCAAGGACATGGAGCAGCGGGATCGGGACGCTCTGGACAAGGCCCGCAAGAAGGTGAAGGAGGAGGCCGCCGGCCAGGCCGAGACCTATGGCCAGGACGGGGAGAAGCTCTGGGAGATCCATCTCAAAAGCGCTCAGGTGCTGCTGGCCCTGACGAACCTCTGGCGGCGGCAGCAAACGGTATACGACCGCATGAAGCGGGACCGGGATCGGATCGACTTTAACGATCTCGAACATTTTTGCGCCCGAATACTGGAGAACGAAGAGGCCGCTGCGGAGTATCGGGAGCGGTTCGCGGCGATCATCGTGGACGAGTATCAGGACAGCAATGCCGTCCAGGAGGCCATATTGAATCGCATCCGACGCGCCGACAATCTCTTTTTTGTGGGGGATGTGAAGCAGAGCATCTACGGCTTCCGCATGGCGGAACCGGGCCTGTTTTTGGAGAAGCTGCGGACGTTCACCGGCGCCGTCGGCCAGCGCATCGATCTAAGCCATAACTTTCGCAGCAGCCCGGAAATACTGGAGGCGGTGAACCGAGTCTTTGAAAAGCTCATGCGGCCGGGCCAAAGCCCTATCGAATACGACGGGAAGGCGGCCCTGCGGCCCGGCATGGACCAGCCACGAGGGCATGTGGAGCTCCATCTCATCGAGCGCAAGCCCGATGAAGAGGCCGAGGAAGGCGAGGACATGGAGACAGCCGAGGCGGAGGCGCGCTTCTGCGCCCGACGCATCCGGGAGCTGATGGAAACGGAGACCTATCAGGAGGGCGTGGACAAGGCGCCCCGGCCCTATCGGTATGGCGATTTTACCATTCTGCTGCGCAGCATGCCCAACGCGCGCATCTTTGCCCGGACCCTGGCCCTGAACGGGATACCCTGCTACGCCCAGCTCACGGGCGGCTACTTTGAGTCCGTGGAGGTCATGGTGATGCTGAACCTCCTGCGCGTCATCGACAATCGGCGGCAGGACATACCGCTCTTATCCGTGCTGCGTTCCGACGTGGGAGCGTTTTCTCACGAAGAATTGATCGCTCTGCGCACAAAATGTCCCAAGGGAGAGCTCTTGGACTGCCTGCTTTTCGCGGCCGCGGAGGACCCGGTGGGCAAGGCGGCCCGGTTTCTGGGGCGCGTGGCGGATTGGCGGCGGGAGAGCATGATCTGCTCCGTGGAGGAGCTGGTGTCTCGGCTGCTGGACGAAACCGAGCTGTATGTGGAGATGGGGGCGATGCCCGGCGGCGCCCAGCGCCAGGCCAATTTGGACGCTTTGGTCAGCAAGGCGCGGAGCTATGACGAGACCGGCGGCTTTGGCCTCCACGGCTTTTTGAAATATATGGACGACGCCCGGGACTCCGCCCGGCTGGGCGCCTCCCAGACGGTGCAAAGCGACGTGGTCCGCATCCTGTCCGTGCATAAATCCAAGGGCCTGGAATTTCCTGTGGTATTTCTCTGCGAGCTGAATCGCCAGTTCAGCCGGGAGGGAGAGAACGCGCCGCTGCTGCTGCATCGGGAGCTGGGCATGGGGCTCAACTTTGTGGACGAGACGGGCGTCAAACGGGAACCCCTGTCGCGCCGGGGCGTCCTGCTCCGGAATCGGCAGCAGCAGGCGGAGGAGGAGATGCGGGTCCTCTACGTGGCGATGACCCGGCCCAGGCGGCGCCTCGTCCTGGTGGGCACGGTGAAGAACGCCCGGGAGGCGTTGGACCGGCCGGAATTCCTGACGCCCTATGCTGTGCTGCGGGCCCGTTCCTTCCTTGCCTGGCTGTTGATGACGGTGAAGAGGGATATCCCCGCCGTTGTTCATGCGCGGGAGGAGTTTTCGCTGCCGGCAAGAGAGGATCGACCGCCCTTGCCCAAAGCCGATCCCGTGTTGGTGGAATCCCTCGCCCGCCGCTATGCCTATGAATATCCCTTTGATCGGGCGTTGGGGGTGCCCAACAAGACTTCCGTGACGGCCTTGGCGGAGCGGCACACGCTGACCTTCGCCGAGCCCGCCTTTGTTGAGACGGCGGGATCGCTGCGGCGGGGCACGGACGTTCATGAGCTGCTGCGGCGTCTGCCGCTGAAGCCGATGACCTCGGCAGAGCTGGAAGCTTTTTTGACCGTTCAAAACGGGGAAGGCTACAGAGCGGAAACAGAATACTTCATGGGGACAGACCTGTTTCGGCGCCTGTGTCAAAGTCCCCGGTCCTATCGGGAGCTGCCCTTCACCCTGGCCATGGACACCGGCGAGCTTCTCGGCGTGCCCTCGGAGGAACGGGTGCTGCTCCAGGGCGTTATCGATCTGTGCTTCCAAGAGGGGGACGGCTTCGTGTTGGCGGATTATAAGACCGACCGGGTGGAGGGCGACCCCGTCCGGTGCGCGGAGCGGCATCGGCGGCAAGTGGAGCTGTACGCCCGGGCCCTGGAGACCCTGACCGGGCGGCGGGTGAGTGAAAAATATGTTGTGTTCTTGAACGGGAGGGCCTGCGTACGCCTATGAATCTGCCCCAAGCCTATTTGGATCGAATGAGAACCCAGCTGGGCGAGGCTTTCCCGACCTATTTGGCCGCCATGGACGAGCCGGAGAAACGGGCGGCCCGCAGCAACGGGCTTAAAACGACGCCGGAAGCCCTCTCTGTCCTGCGGCCTGATTTTATCGGCGCGGGCGGCGAAGGCTTTCTGCTCCCGCCCGCGTTCGCGCCCGGGAAGGACCCCCTGCATGCGGCGGGGGCGTATTATGTGCAGGAGCTTTCCGCCCAGGCGCCCGTGGCGCTCTTTAGGCTGACGCCGACCATGGCGGTATTGGATCTGTGCGCCGCCCCGGGAGGCAAATCCGCCCAACTGGCGGCCAAGGTGCCGGAGGGCGTGCTGTTCTCCAACGAGATCGTTCCCCATCGGGCCAACGTGCTGCTGGGCAACCTGGAGCGCATGGGGGCGAAGAACGCCGTGGTCACGTCCATGGATCCGGAGAAGCTGGCGTCTCTCGCCGGTCCTGTCTTCGACGCCGTGCTGGTGGACGCGCCGTGCGCCGGGGAGGGCATGTTTCGCAAGGACGCCACGGCTATCGCCGAATGGTCTTTGGAGCATGTGGCGGCCTGCGCCCGGCGGCAGCGGGCCATCCTTGCCTCGGCTCAAAAGGCGGTCAAGGCGGGGGGCCAGCTGGTCTATTCCACCTGTTCCTTCTCCCCCGCGGAGAACGAGGAGAACGTGCGCTGGTTCCTGTCGGAATTTTCGGACTTTGAACTCATGGAGGAGGTTCGCTTCTACCCGCACACCTCTTTGGGAGAGGGGCAATATGCCGCCAAGCTGCGCCGTCGGGGCCCAGCTCAGGAAAGGACATATCTCCCGCCCAAAAGCGACAGAGCGCCTCTGGCGGAAGGGTTTTTGAGGGAGGAAACGATCGGTCTTTCGGGCGCCATCCGTGGGCTGCCGGACGGGCGGGCGCTGCTGCTGCCGCCCCTTCCCTGCGACCTTGACGGTTTCAGGCTCCTGCGGGCCGGTCTCCTTTTGGGCGAGGCGGTGAAGGGCCGGTTCGTGCCCGCTCACGCCCTGGCAATGGCGGCAGGCTGCCCTCTGCGCCGGCGCCTGGAGCTGTCGGAGGACGACGCTCGACGCTATCTTCGCGGCGAGACCCTGCCCGCGGATTTCTCGGGCTGGTGCGCCGTGACGTATCAGGGCCTGGCGCTGGGACTGGGCAAGGGCGCGGGCGGCATATTGAAAAATCATCTGCCCAAGGGGCTAAGGATCAATTAGAGGCGCAGGCCGCCGCTTTTTTCAGGAGAATAAGCGAGGTCGCTTTCAACACTTCCGCTTCAAAAATTCAAACAGAGTCTGATACTTGCGCACGCAGCGGAGCTTTTGCGCCGTGACGGCATAATCCTCCTCGGCGGTGGAGAAGACCATGCCCTGGCGCTGGATGAGGCCGATGCCGCGCAGGTCCTTCAGGGGGAAGGTCATATCGCCAATGGTCAGCCGGTCCCGGTAGAGGGCCATGGGCCCGGTGGTCAGGGGCGTGAGACGGTGATCGTCCTCCTTCCGGTTCAAGGTCTGGCCCTCGTCCGAGAAGGCGGCTTCCTCTTCCAGGGTCTCCGCCAGCTGTTCCATCTCTCCGGTCTGCCATTTGTCCCAGGCAAGGGGCGTTTCAAAGGGCAGGTCCCGGCCTCGGAAGAAGCCGTATTCGTCCAGGGTCATGGAAAGCCCGCAGTCGCAGAAGAACCGGTCCCCCCGGCTGCGGAGGGTGTCGATCCTGTGGCACCTGGGGCACAGATACAGGGCGGTTTCCAGCGTCTCGGCCAGGGCTTTCCCCTTGTAAGGTACGGGCTCTCGGGCCTGGGTCTCGTAGGCGTTTTCGTACAGATCCCGGGTGAGGAGGGCCAGCACCTCGTCCTCGCTCATCCTTTTCAGGTCTTCCGGCGGATACACCCCCACAGGCGCGCCGGTCATGCGGCCTTTGCGCCGATGGGTGCTCCAGCGAGGCGTGGAGAGATACCCGCCCGTGAGCCGATAGGTGATGAGGGTGCTCCTGGACAGCTTCACCAGCTTGGCGGTGGCCGGGGCGATGGGCAGGGTCTCCCCGGTGAAGGTCCGATTTCCTTCGGCGAACATGCACACGTTTCGCCCTTTTCTGAGCGTTCGCAGGATCTGCAGGGCCGCCTCCGCGTCGGTGGTGCCTTTGACGCGCTGGATGACGGAGGCATAGCGGGTGACGATCTTGGACAGGAAGCCCATGCGCATCACGTTTTCGCCGGCCACATAGTACATGTGCTCGGGGAAGCTGAGCCCCACCAGGAAGGGATCGAAGTCCGTCACGTGATTGCTCAGAATGAGGCAGGGGCCCTCCGCCTTGGGGCCCAGCTCAAAGGAATAGTTCAGCAGCCCCTTCATCAGCAGCTTCGCCGCCGGATACAACACCCTGTATGCCCGCCGCTGCCGCCGATATGCCCGTTCGTCTTCCGCCATGCTTGTATCCTCCTGCTGTGTTCTCCCTACTATATACTTTTTCCTTGCTACTGCGCAAGAGGGAAAAGTAACGGCGAAGGCGGAAAACCGATCCTTCGCCGTTTTGTAAATGCCGTGGGGAGAGGTCATTCCCCCAGAATGAGAGATTCGATCCTTTTTACCGCCCAGGCGGTCTG
>JAEEGL013790176.1_pt1 | contig 10063 bp, 12 predicted proteins | sample 9134231 | NCBI WGS metagenome assembly JAEEGL01 (sample SAMN16246548, study PRJNA631951) | gut metagenome | biome: gut microbiome; feature: rumen; material: fiber-attached | host: Bos | place: Iran: Karaj | collected 2018-10 | reverse complement strand
GACGGTGTCAAGTTGTTGTAGGTAAATTGAGAGGCCTCAAAACGGTCTAAGGGCATTGAATAGTGGAGTAACCTTATTTGCGCGGGCTGGGAAGGAGTACGCCGTGTCCGGATCCGGGAGGCCTAATGTGCTTGGCAGATAATGTTTCTGTGAGTCTTTCAGGAACGCCGATGCCGAAGGATACACCGGGGTCTCCGGAGCGAGGATTTCATCAAATGTTACCGTTCCGGATGCCAGGAGAGAAACAAAATGCCGCAGCGTTTCCCGGCTCCATCCCATTGGACGGGAACTGAGACGCGACGACAGGACATGACTGACATGCGGTTCCGTACAGCCGCCGTTCAGGGATGCCGTATCGCGATTCGTAATGGTGATTGCCTCAAAATTGTTCAGAAGATAGTTCGTATTATCCAGGATAGTTTCCTGCCGCTCCGGAAAGCGCTCCAGGAGCGTTTTCTGAATAGAAAGCAACTTATCGTAGTTGCCGGTCTTCAGTGCCTGACGGATCCCGAACTCATATTGGCATGCCACTTTCCGCGGGATGCCGCTCAAAGCCTGTTTGATCGCCTTGTTTTTGTGATAGCGGTCCAGAACAAACTCACAGTTGGGCAGAAATTCAAGACCGGTTCGTATCCATGGTGCTCCATCTCCGTGAAGGTAAACTCGCGCATTGCTCAGATCATATCGCCGCTCCAGTTCATCGCCTACCTGCTCCCACAGATCCAACGGACTCTTTTCAAACTCGCTGATATGAAAGATGTTCCGGCATATTCCACGCTTTCCTCGGTGTTCTATTCCTTCATATACGCTGATTAACGGGACGATCCCGGTCCCTCCGTCCCGGAGAGGCACATGATCCTCGTCAGCGTCTATGTGAAGTTCCTGTACGGCCCGGTACTCTACCAGTTCCGGCCGTGGACTGGCTTCCCGAATCTTGTTCATGACCGTCTGCCTGGATACCTGCCCGTTGGTCACATAGCTGCTGGCTTTACCGTATGACATGCAGAGACTTGCTTCCACCAGCGACAAGCTGACTCTTTCGCTGAGTCGTTCGTACGCCCCTACACCGGCTACCTCATCCACCGGATATTCATACCCGCCGCTGGCTTTCTTATAGTACGTCCTCCGGTATTCCAACTGTCCCAGCTGAGTCAGAAGCTCTCTCTTTTCGTCTCGCCGCTCGATAGTTAAACCGGCTTCTTTCCGGGCTACCTTATTCTCCCGGATCTCCCGGTCCGCCGTTTCATAGCAGACGCTCAGTAGTTTCAGCGTTGCCTCTGCTATCCGTTCAGTGAAGTACTTTTCCGCAGCGCTTATTTCTACGGTTCCATTCTCGAAAAACTCGACAAAATACCTCTTGAGTTCTTCTGTAACTTCGTTTATGATTCTTTCCACAGGGGACACCTCTCTCTTTGTGGTTTTTGGTTTGTGGTGAACTTATTAAACCACTTTGAGGTGTCCTCTGTCTCTATTTTTTTCCTACAACTATTTTACACCGAGCGGTATTGCGTCAGCGCGAATGAAATGCAGAAAACTTTTTAAAAAACTGTGCGTGATATGCGTGTAATATGTTGACAAAGAGCGCATGTAGTGCTATAACAAAGTTGACCAGCGGGAGAATCCCCACAGGCCAACCAATTATTCTGATGATTTGGGAGGCAGCGTCATGGCTAAGGTAAGCACCAATATCGGGCTCGATGAGGATCTGAAGAGGGAAGCCCAGGAACTGTTTGGCGAGCTGGGCATGGATCTGACCACAGCAATCACCATTTTCCTGAGACAGTCGGTAAGAGAAGGCCGCATCCCCTTCACCATCCACAAGTATAAAGCCCAGGCTCCGGTGGAAATGCACTATCCCGTGGTTCCGTCCCATCTGATGGAGACGTTTGACGAGGTAGCCCGCCGCATGGGCTGAACCGGCCGGCTTGATACGTTACAGAGACCCCTTCGGACAAAATCCGAAGGGGTCTCTGCCTATTGTCATTTTCATAACGTGATTGTTATTTCCGTGACATCATTGTTATATGCATAACATACGCATTGTTAACAAATAAACAGGCAAAATTGCAAAAAAATGTGCGTAATATGCACATAAAGTATTGACAAAGCAGGGAAAGGGTGCTATAACGGAGACAACAGAGGAGAGAGCGGTGTAAAGCGATAAAGAAACATAGCCGGCTTGCCGAGAAAAGATGGAGGTGTCTATCATGGCAAAGGTTAGTACGAATATCAGTCTGGATGAGGATCTGAAAAAAGAGGCGCAGGCACTGTTCGCAGAGTTTGGCCTGGACCTGACCACGGCCATTACCATTTTTCTGAAGCAGTCTGTACGGGAAGGCCGCATTCCTTTCTCCATCCACCGCTTCAAAGCCCGCGAACCCTATACCACCCATCCCCCTACGGAACACTCTCACCTCATGGATACGTTCGATGAGATCGCCCGCCGTATGGGCTGATCCGATAAAAGAATCACGAAGAACCCCGGACGAGACATCTCGTCCGGGGTTCTGTTTGATTTGAAACGGAGGGATCAGGCGAAGCGGGCACGGGCAATGGTGGGATAAGCGTCATCAACGATGCCGACGCAGCGGCGGACGATGAAGAGGACTTCCTCACCGCAGGTGCTCTTCTCCAGGAAGGCGTCGCACTGGAAGCAGACGTCGCTGTCCTTATCGATGAAGAACTTGCCCCAGCGATACTGAGAGTTAAGGGTATTGCAGACCTCATAGCCGGAAGCCTCCTTGCCCTTGAAGGAAGCGATATCCCAGGTCCTGGTGGTCAGCATATTGGCGCCGTCCTCGTCAAAAAACACCTTGACGCAGACGTGAGGCAGGTTATCGGTATTGTAGGTGACGGACAGATCGGTGGTGCCGTTGCCCTTATACTTGATGCCCTGTTCTTCGAGATACTGGACTGCGAGATCGTAATAAACAGACATGGGTGTTCCTCCTTAAATAAAAGTAGTATTGTATACATTATAACGAGCGGAATTATGGATGTCAACAAAAGAACCCATGTTTTTTGGCGGAAGCTGCTACGCCTTCCGGGCGGTCCGCTGGACGCCGTAGATACCCACCAGAATGGCGATACAGCAGATAAGCCCCAGCCAGGTGAGAGGTTCATGGACAAATACCGCCCCGGCAAAAACCGATACCGCGGTAGTCAGATTGGTGAACACGGAAGCGCGGGCAACCGGCAGATGGGTGATGGTGTAGGCGGTGAGAAAGTAGGCGATTCCGGAACAGCAGACTCCCAGAAACAGGATCGACAGGAGATAAGGCCGGTCCGCGAGAGGGCTTAGGTAGGCGGTGACGCTGCCGTCGGTACGGATCAGGGCAAGAACGGTGAATACCGCAGCAGCCAGCCCCATGGTGGTGTAGGTGCGCTCGAAAGGGGAGAAGCGGACAGATATGCTGCGGCCTACCAGGGTGTGGGCCGATGCAGAAGCTACGGCTGCCAGCAGCGCGACCAGGCCGATCCAGTCCAGAGCGCCCTGACTCCGGCTCATCAGGCCCAGGAGCACTACGCCGGCCACGGAGATGATGCCGAACACCAGCTGGCCCGCCGTGGGGCGTTCCCCGAGAAGAGGGGCGGCGGCAACGGTGCAGACGATGGGGATCATCGCCACCATGACGCCGGAGAAAATAGTGGAGGAGTGCAGGATGCCGTACTGCTCACAGAAGAAGTAGATTACCGGTTCTGTGAGCCCCAGAAGCAGCAGCGGCAGAAGAGACTTGCCCTTCAGATTCAGTTTTACCAGACCGGTCAGGGGCAGAAGGCTCAATACCGCGAAGGCCAGCAGGAACCGGTGACTCAGGACCTGAAAGACATGGCCGGTGTCCAGGGCTGTCCGGGAGGCCATAAAACTGAAGCCCCAGAAGATATGGGCCACAATGGTGGCCAGATAAGCGGAGATCGTTCTGTTTCGTTCCATAGCATCAATAATCAGTCAGGTTGTGTCGGATGAGACGGGTTTGTGGAAAGATCGCGTCAGTCCTCTTTCGGGGAGGAGCGCTGGACGCCGTAGATGCCCACCAGGATGGCAGCGCAGCAGAGGAACCCCATCCAGGTGAGAGGTTCATGCAGAAAGACGGTCCCGGCAAAAACGGATACGGCGGTGGTCAGATTCAGAAATACCGTGGCCTGGGCTACCGGAAGATGCGTCAGGGCAAACGCGGATAGAAAATAGGCAAGGCCGGAACAGCACAGGGCCAGAAACAGGATGGATATCAGGTACGAGGAGTTCGCCAGCGGACGGAGATAGGCGCTCAGTTCGCCCTTGCAGCCGGCCAGGGCCAGACAAGTAAAAACGACCGCGCCGAGCCCCATGACCATGTAGGACCTCTCAAAGGCGGTGAACCGGTCGGAGATGCCCCGGCTCAGCAGCGTATAGGCGCAGGCGGATACGACGGCGATCACCAGAGACACCACGCCGATCCAGTCCAGGGTTCCCTGGTTCCGGCTGATCAGCCCCATACCCGCCACACCGGTTACCGAAAGGGCACCGAACAGCAGCTGACGGGGAGCGGGGTGCTCCTTCAGCAACGGTCCGGCGGCCAGCGTGCAGACGATGGGGATCATGGCGATCATGACGCCGGAGAAAATGGTGGTGGAGTGGAGAATGCCATACTGCTCGCCGAAGAAATAGATCACCGGCTCAGCCAGACCCATAAGCACTACCAGCAGAACGGGTTTCCCCTTCAGGCGAAGGGGGATCAGACCGGTCAGGGGCAGAAGGCTCATGACGGCAAAGGCCAGCAGGAACCGGTGGCTCAGGACGAGGACCACATCGGCTTCATTGAGGGCGATCCTGGAGGCCATGAAGCTGAACCCCCAGAACACCTGGGCTGTGACCGCTGCGGCGATCACGAGGAAATGTTTCTTTTTATTCATAGCATCGAACCAGTTACAGGTGGCGGAAAACTGCTGTGATCACTGTTTTTCGGGAAGGAAAAAGGTCATGGAAACGCCGGTATCCCGGGCAAGGACCTCCGGAGGCAGCCGGGCGGTGAGAACAGACACATAGATATCGCCGGCGGCGCCGGTGATGTTGAAGATCTGCCAGAAATAGACGACCCAGAACCAGGAGCGGGGCACAAGGATCATGGCGATCGTGAAAATCACGCCCCAGACCACAAGGGGGGCAAGGGAGGTGGCAAGGTATGCCGTGCGGTCGAACCACTCCCCCTCGGAGCCGGCGTATGCATAAAGACCGGTAAATCCGAACCGGACATGCCTGGCCCCGAAAGCCTTCATGACTGCGCCGTGGGTCAGTTCATGGAGAATGATATATGCGACAGCACCTGCCAGCATGACGATCAGGGGCAGGAAGGTTCCCAGGAGGGATTCCGATGAGGGACGGAAGAACTCGTAAAACGGCGCCAGGAAAAAGTGCCCGAAGAGAAGAAGGATCACGGTGGCTGCCAGAGCGGCACCATTGATCAGGAGAGCTTTTCTCCTGTCCCGCTGAAGATCCACCTTCAGGTATTCCCGGTAGCCGGGCGGAAGATGATCGGAACAATGCATATCAGATCCCCTTTTCTGCGCGGCTGTGAACCATCAGATCAAGTACCACCAGCCCCAGGCAGATCAGCCGAACAGCAAAGCCCGCGATGGACATCGGCAGGCCGAAAGCCAGGTTGAACCGGGCGGGGATGAGCCGCAGGATCAGGTCTGCAGCGATCAGAATCGCGTAGACCTTACGGCAGGCAACGCCCCGCTTTTCTCCCAGCAGAGGCCGGGAGACCAGCCCCAGGATCAGAGCAATGGCCAGCATGGAGAAATAGAAAGCCAGTTCACTGGAAGTCAGCCGGTACAAAAGCGAGAGTCCAAGAGCCTCCCAGCGGGGAAGAAGCGAGAGCCCCAGATCAAACAGGGCGGGAATGAATCCCCGCTGTGCGAAGAGCCCCCGGTAACCGGATACCGACAGAATGAACAGGCAAGGAAGCAGGGAGGCCAGCTGCGTGATCCGGACGGACAGTTCCGCGCCGGTGAGTTTCCGGCGGATGCCGACTCCGAATTTCATCCGATCACCTCCTGGCGGGTGCGCTCCAGATACCGGCTTTCAAAGACATCGGTGAGGGCTTCATCATCCCGGAGAGAGGAGAGGACCTTGCCGGTGGCTGGATCCAGATACAGGACGACGGCGCTTTCCCCTTCCGGCCGGATGGAGGGGGAAGACATGGCATAGAGACGGCAGAGGGAGTTGGTGGCGGGAAAATCCGAGGGCATCAGGTATCCGCTGAGACAAACCAGTTCCCCGGAGGCGCACCGGCCCCGGAGAATGGTGTCCCGCAGAAGGACATCCTTTTCCCCCGTGCTGAGATCCACCCGCACCAGCTGGCAGAGCATCATGCCCACATCTGTGGAGGTATACTCGTTCAGATAAAGGCTATCGCCCTCCACCGCGGCGCCCCAGTCGTATCCGAACGTGCCCTCCAGAACCAGCGTACCGGTGGTTCTGCCGCCCCGGTACAGGCCGTCGGGCTTCAGGGAGGAATAGCAGACGCTCAGATCCGTACCTTCGATCGGATAGAAATCGTTGACCGCCTCGTGATGGGAAATGTCTACCACCCGGATCGAAAAAAACAGAAGGATGGCGGAAAAGACGGCTACCACCAGCACGAGAGCGTTGGAAGTGAACTTGGAATCGTTCATAGCCAGATCCTTTCGTAGAATTCTTCCGTCAGTATAGCACAAGCGGCGCGGCGGGACAAGGGGAGGAGCGTGGCAGAATTGCTGTTTTTCAGGCTGTTGACAAGGGGCAAAGGACAGGAATATGATGAAAAGGGGGGTGAAGCTGTTGTTCAGATGGGGACCTTTTCTGACCTACGTAGTAGTCACTGCCATCACGCCGGGACCCAACAATATCATGTCCATGTCCAACGGCGCCAGAAAAGGGGTCTGGAAGAGCCTGCCGTTCAATCTGGGCATCTGGACGGGCTTTACCATTGTGATGAATCTTTGCGCCGCTTTCTGCAGTATGCTGGCGGCGCTGATCCCGAAGATCAGACTGCCCATGATGATCCTGGGAGCCGGATACATGCTGTACCTGGCCTGGAAGACTCTGCGGAGCACAGGGGAGATTCAGGAGAAGGGGATCAGAGAGGGATATCTTCCGGGCTTGCTGCTGCAGTTTGTCAACGCAAAGGAATATATCTACGGCATCGTGTCCATGGAGGCCTACATCCTGCCCTACTATCAGGGACAGCCGTTGAAACTGGTGCTGTTTGCCCTGCTCCTGTCCACCGTCGCGTTTGCCTGCAACCTGTGCTGGTCCGCTTTCGGATCCGTGTTCCGACTTCTGTTTACCCGGCATGCGAAGGTGATCAACGTGATCATGGCGCTGCTGCTGGTCTACTGCGCGGTATCGCTGTTCCTGAACTGACGAAGAGCCGGGCGGGTCCGGTCTTCGAACGAGCCGTTTTTCTTCGGCACCATTGACCCGGACCGGATCATAGCATTCTTGACAGAAAAATAAACTGTGCCTATAATGAAAACCAATGATTCAGATCAACCTCGCGGGAGGAGACCATGAACGACACATACAAGAAATCCCGATTCAATTTCATCTACACCCGCGCTGAAGATCAGCACGTGATCTACAACACCTTCAGCAAGGCGATCGTTCTCCTGACGGATGAGGAATTCCGTCAGTGGGAGGACGGGAGTTTTGACAGGGAAACGGAGGAGCAGCTGAAGGAGAACGGTATTCTGGTAGATGCCGGCATGGATGAGGTCGCTTTTCTCAAGTATTTCCACTATAAGACCAAGTTTGCCAACGATACGCTGTTCCTGACCATTGCGCCGACACTTGACTGCAACTTTGCCTGCCCGTACTGCTACGAGAACCGACGGAAGGGAAAAATGCCGCCGGAGGTACAGGACGCCATCTGCCGGTTTATCCGAGAGACCCTTGAAAAGGGCGTGAAGACCGTTGACATCTCCTGGTACGGCGGCGAGCCGCTGCTGTATTTTGACGTTGTGGAGAACCTCTCCGAACGGATCAGCGGTCTGTGCCGTGAGTACGGGCGGACGCTGAAGATGCATATGGTCACCAACGGCTTCCTGCTGACGAAGGAACGGGTGGAGCGGCTGGACGAGATGGGTGTTACCAGGATCCAGATCACGCTGGACGGACTTGCCGAGCATCATGACAGGACGAGGCCTCTGCGGGACGGCAGAGGGACCTTTGACCGTATTTTCCGGAATCTCCGCCTCTTTGACGACTCTCCCATCAGTGTGGTCGTCCGCATGAATGTGGACAATACCAACTGGGCTGACTATCTGGAACTCAAGAAACTGATCGCCGGGCTGGACAATCCCAACATCGGGGTCTATGCCTCACCGGTGGAGGATATCAACAGGGATACCATCAACAATGTGAACAGCTTCATGACGACCGCTGAATTCGAGGACTTCTCGACCCACGTCTGCGGGGAGGGGGGAGATACATCCAACGAGTTCGCGGTGATGGACAACCGCTACTGCTTCTGCACCGCTGAAACGGAAAACTGCTATGTCGTGGACGACAGAGGCGATTTCTATAAATGCTGGGACGAAGTCGGACGGCCTGAAAAGCGCTGCTTCAACATTCTGGATCCCGAAACGGTCAACTATTCCCACATCGCGGACTTTGTCGCCGCCGATCCGTTTTCCGATCCCAAATGCGCAGACTGTGTGTTCCTGCCCCTGTGTTTCGGCGGCTGCAAGTTCCAGAAGGCGAATCTGAACAAATCCGTCTGCGGTTTTACCGATCAGACTCTGCGGCATTATCTGGAAGCGAGGTTTTTCGCGGACAGTGAATGAATCAATCAACAGCAGATTTATCCATCAGAGGAGGTGAACGATGTGAAGGTTATCCAGACTGCCAAAACCACCCCTAAGAAGTACGCTGAAAACCGTACTGCCGGAATGAGCTGCCTTGCTACCTGCAAGAAGTGCCCTCCCATGACCTGCTGATGACAGGAATAATGACCGTGCAGCGTTTTGCTGCACGGTCATTTTCCAATTTGTGAGGAAAGGAGGGGAGGCAAGTTGCTGGAATACTGTTTTGTGGAGGAGGATATCCGGGATCTTCCCGAACAGGACCCGCTGATGCTGCAGTATCGGTACGCACAGCGCCTGAACAGAGCGCTGGTCTGCCGTCTGGAACAGAGCCGGGTCTGTGAGAGAGAGCGGGACCTGCCGGAACTGCGCGGCAGGCGGGTCATGCTTCGGGCGACCTGTGAGACCGCCGATGAAGCCATGGGCCTGCTGGATCGCCTGGGGGCGTGCCTGCTGGAGAACAGCGAGGACCTGCAGCGCGTCCGGGAGTGGGACCGGCTGGGTCTGACAGAGAGAACGGTCTTTCCCCTCCGGGTCTCCGATCTGAAGACTGACGGCCTGTGGAAAAGTCTTCCGCAGGAGCTACGGGATGCCGGAGAGCTGTTTCTGAAGACACGGGACAAGGGATTCAGCCTTCACATCAGCCGGGAGCGGTTTTTCTCCGGGGATCTCCGCGGACTGACGGAACGATACTGCCCGTCCGGAAACGAGGAACTCATGCTGGCTCCCTGGTATCCGGTCCGGAGCGATTCCCTGGGCAGCATGGAAGCGAGGTTTTTCATATTGGAGGGACGGATCTGCAATGCATCCCGTCCGGTACACTCCGTGAGGCATGCGGTGCCACGTTCCCTGCGGGACGGCGCCTCGGCTGTGCTGGACAAAGTCCTCCGGGACCCGCTGTTCCCCCGGTCTTTTGTTCTGGATATGGGAATGTTCCGCTACCCTGACGGTGTACGCGCCGACATCGTTGAGATCAATCCGCTGACGACCGCCATGTGCTATATCAGCAACACGGTGTTCGACGAACTGACGGAGGAGTGCCGGCAGATATATGCCCGGACCGGCTGGGGCTACGAATACTGCCTGGATTATCTGAGCCATCCCGGATCATACTCCCTCGACCGCGATGCAGCGCGTTCCTATTCCTACGATTCCGACAGCCGGTATGAACTGCTGTAGGAGGGAACCATGCGGAAAAACGAACTGAGGCTCCCGCTGCGGAGCGTCCTGCGGCGGG
>JAEEGL012833414.1_pt1 | contig 10063 bp, 6 predicted proteins | sample 9134231 | NCBI WGS metagenome assembly JAEEGL01 (sample SAMN16246548, study PRJNA631951) | gut metagenome | biome: gut microbiome; feature: rumen; material: fiber-attached | host: Bos | place: Iran: Karaj | collected 2018-10 | reverse complement strand
CTTTAATCGTCTTTAACTGATTAAACGGGCGAATGTCATTGTGTACAAAGAGGTCTTTGTTCTTTTTCAGTTTTCCGGCAAACTCTGGATATACATATTTGTCCTCATCTTTCTTCGGTTTTCTATAACCCATGAGCAACTTCTCCACGTTCCAGCGGTTGTGCTCCACGACAGCCAACTGCTTTACTTCATCATCAGACAATGTGTCATAGTCGCGTCTTTCGTCATCAATATCAAGCCCGCGCATAGCCCGAAGCGTTCGCTGCTTAGTGCGCATCGTGTACGAATTGTAGAGATTCGACCATTTCAGGGCTACTGACAACTTCTGCCAATAGGCATCTGCTTCTTCCCAAATTTTGGTTTCAGGAATAGAATCAAGAACTAAGATGCCTTGGAACTTGTAGGTCTCATAGTTAGCCGTTTCATACAAGTAGTTAATAAGTTTGGCTCGCTTCAGTGAGTGATTATCAGCACTGAAGGCTGTTTCGTTCATACCAAATGGGTAGATATGAGCATAACGAGCGTTACGTTCTTTGGACTTTACCTCTCCATCTCTGACCACAGAGTAAGTGAACTTATCACTTTCTTTCTTTGTATCTTCATTTCTAAGGTTCGTAACGAAGTTGTCTGAACGATTCTGGCGAATGAACACTGGCACCTCATTGGCATATACCTCATCGGGCATATTCATGCCCATTACAAAATTCTCGCGTTGGTTTGCCAAAGCCAGGAAAATGGAGAGGCTCTGTTTGTCATCTTTATGTTCACAAGCCCATTTGCTAATCTCATCCTGAACCTTCTTTGAGAAAACATTACCTTTAATAAACTCAAACTCCACATCAAGGAAAGCCCGGTCTTTACCAGTGAAGATCACATATTCATCTCTCAGGCCTTGTTCTTCTTTCTTTTCGTCCTTCTCGCTTGTTAGATCATAGAAATAATAAGGCTGAACCTCAAAGAAGTGGCGGTTGCGGGTGATGAACTCATCTTTCTCCTTATCGGCATTCACGTCTATAAACGTTATACGGGTCTTTGCTTTATCTGCATTAGGAAAGTGTAACACATGAGCTGCTTCCATAGCGAAGGCAACGGCAAAATTAGTAGTACCCACAAACACAAGATGAACATACTTATTGTCATCAGCTTTGATGCCTTTACCATATACGAGGGGATATCTATATTCCGTGCCTGGATTATCAAAATCCCTGTATAGTCGCTTCACAAATACCTGCTTGGCCCAGCCCGTATAGAAATTATATGGAATAAACTCTATTTCAAGGCCTTTAATATCTTTAAAAATCTCAGAGGTCTTAAAAGCAGCATATGTATCTAAATCTTTGAATACGCAGGTAATTCTTGATGGCTTTTGTTTCTTTCCTTTCAAATAGCGGCTTATACTGTCCACGCACTCGACATTAATGGCATCGTGGGCAGCATTGGAGTGGTTGCCCACCACGAACACCTCTTGTGCAGCTTCAAGATAAATATCTTTGAACGCCTCAGTAGAAATTCGGTGTCCGTAATTGATGACAACACGCTTCATCTGCTGCTCGCAAAACGATTTCAATAACATCTCCTTGATTCCTACCGTATCTTTGGCAGTAAGTATCAGAATACGCGCCTCTCTGTCCTTATCAAGAATATGCGTAATAATAGAGGGAACCATCTCATCATATCCCATGATAATATAGTGGCCTGATTTTAGGTAATGCAAATGACCCTTTTTGTAGTCTTCTACTCTCCTCTCAATCATATTGGTCATCACAGAAATAATCATACCAGTAAAGATGATGACACCCAAGACATATATCAAACAGGCAACAAAGACAGCTCCGTCGCTTACATTTCCATTACCATAAAAATTATTAAAGGCATTGCCGTCTATTAGCAGATATAACGGAAACACCCACTTGCTGATATGCTCCTGATAGCAGTACTCCTGCCAGTTGCCGCCAAATAGCTCTAATAGGACAAACGACAGACAAAAGACTACGAAGAGTACCCCAAACAAGATGTAGACCTGCCGGAGAGAATCGTGAGACAGGATGCGGTCAAACCAGAGTTTAATTCTGCTGTGTTGCTTTGTTTTCATTGCTTGTTTTTTTGAGAGGGTATTGTGGAATTTTCCCACCTTCAATTACAGTTCTTAATACCTCTAAATAATAACAACCTTCATCAGTTGCAAGTCCCTTCTCTGTTTTGATCACCTTTCCGGCTTCGTCATTATATTTTTCTTCAGAAGTGTTTCTTGCCAAATAGTCTATAAGCTTATTTAATGCATCTGCTTTCTTCTTCCTTTCTGCAATATCCGCCTCCTTTTCCTTAGCATTCCTCTCAACGTTAGCAGCATTGATTCCTGCCTTCTGCCATGACCTCACTGTACATTTTGCAATCAATGCTACCAAGACGATAGCGAGACAAACGATGCCAACAATCATTACATCATTGCAGTTTGTTTCTGCCTCAGTCACAACAGGTTGGAATGCATCTGACAACTTAATTACTTTGGCTATAACTGAATCACTCAAAGCAGTTGTATCGTTTAGATTAATAATAAATGTACTCATACTATCTTGTTTTTAGTTTTTACTCATATTCCTTCGAAAACCACAGCCTGTAGATTGGATCCAAAAACACCAATCTCCCACCTTGCAGTTCTACTATATCCTTATTCTGCAATATCTTCTTGTTCTTACTGATGGTATTGGGATTGCCCAGATGGTACTTTTCCCTCGCTTCTGCCGATGACAATTGCTGTACACCGTCCCTAATGGCACGAAGCATCTCAATCTGGCTGGCTGCAAGCATCTCCGTGTCACTTTGGAACATCGGGGAATTGGTATTGACCATCTGCCTTAATCCATAGTTAAACGACTCCTCTGTAACTTCCGTAACCGAGGCATTCCATACAAAATAGCAACATTGCTGCAGATACCAGGAATGGCATTCTGTTGTATCGCATATCTGGCTGGCAAAGTCATCAGAGATATGTTTCCCAGACTTCTCAAAGGTGTTGACAATAAAAGGCATCCACTCCTCCTTTGGAATCTTGTTTAGGAACAGCAACTGGCCAAATCGATAGAACGGCGAGTTGGAATTGTTGAATATATCCAGCATCATGTGTCGCTTACTGCCATATAGACAATACGAGACTCGTTCCTGTTGCTGCCAGGCTGACCGCATCTTCCCCTCCATGTTCTTCTATTCTGGGAGGTTGGCCAATTGTTGGAACTCGTCAATGAATACGATAATATTTATTTTTTTTGCCCTGGCCAATGTTTCCGGCAGTCGAAGGATGTCCATCTTGTCCTGCTCCTGCGGCACAAACTTCACATCGAAAGCCATGAAGTTAGTAACATCGTCTTTAATGACCACCTGCGGCACCACACCTGTCAGAAACTTCTTGGCATCCTGAATGCGTTTCTCCAACTTACTGGATGCACATGCTATCACCTGACTGGCGAACGTCCTATAGAACTCCGACTCTGAACCTATACTAAACGCATCGATATAGCACACTCTGACATCCTTGTCTTCCTCCTGAAGTTCTTCCATGGCCACCTTAACAAGCGAGGACTTTCCCCATCTGCGAGGAGAAACCAACATAACGTTGATGTGTGAAGAAAGGAAGTTTTTCAGCTGAGCCCTATCTTCCACTCTGTCAACGAAATTATCCTTCGTTGCCAATGTCCCGTATTGAAATGGAGCATTCATGTTCTTTTAGGTTCTTAATTTTACTCGGCAAATATACAAAAAGTTACCCAAAGGTAATTTACCAAAGGGTAACTTTTATCATTCTTTAACGAATTCCGCTTTTCTAGACATCGTTCTTTCCAACTCTTCACTGTATAATTTCACTAATTCTTCAAATGAGGGGAAGTCAAAGATACGTGAGAGTCCAATCAATCTTCGCTCATTAATGATTACATAAGGCGAACCATCGCTACAAAAAACGGCTTCATAATTGGGATAAATATAATTATTAGACAGGAATGGTTTAAGGAACCATGACCATTCGTTTGTCAAACGGTCTACCCTGCAACCTGATGCGATGCGCCAAATATCATGCACCTGTTTTTCTTTTATTTTTGAAGACGTTCCTATCACATATTGTCCATCGGGACTTACATTAATCATACCATAAACTATCCCTTCTTCTGATCGCATCGTGGGAGAAGAGGTACATCCGGTTTCTATATCCCAACATCTCAGGCTGCCGTCTGAGTAGGAAATTAACAAATGCTTCCCATCTGGAGTGAAACACACGTCATGAACCGACAGATTTGTTTGAGAAAAGGTCGGAATGGGTGAAGGGTACTGGTGAGGACTTATTGACAAGCTGTCTATGTGCAACAAACTTACACCCTGTGAACCGTACATAGCTAATTGGGAGCCGTCGTAGTTAAGAGCAATACCTTGCAAATCTTTGTAAGGAACATAGACTCTCATCGTATCTTTTGCTACATTGTAAATCATAAGCGTGTCAGATTCCTTATAATAGGGGTTACCTTCTTTAAGAAATGCGATAGTACCCTCATCTTCAGAAACTCTTTCTGCTTTAAATTCTGAAATACGGATAATACCATTATTTGGAATAACTGATATAACCTCTTGATTATTGAAATCAAGTAATGCATAATCTTCGGTAAGTGTTCCAATTTTAAGGTATTTCCCACGAGGGCTAAAACCATAAACCTGGAACCAATTATCCACACCCGTGATTCTTAAAACTTTTTCGTTTGTTGAGTCATTGACAATCTCTATTGTTTTCCTTCCATCGGCAGCATCAAGACGATAACGGCCGTCATGTGAAAAAAGTAAACTTGTATTGAAGTTAGCCTCAATGTCGTACATGCTTAACATATAGCCACTACGATATGCAACAAGAGCATTGTCCCCGATAAAATCAACATCTACTCCATCTAAATATACACTTGAAAGACGAAAAGCGGGTCGCATTCCTTCTGTTACATAGATGACCAGCGAATCAGAAAAGGTGTCCGTAACAGCCATCATGGTTCCCCTCGGATTAAATGCTACAGAGGCAAAATTCAACTTGGGATTTATAACAACGGAATCTTGTCTGTCAGTAGAAAAAAGTACCAATCCATTTTTATAACGAGTATTTGCAATTCGGGAACATGCGGGAGAGATGGCTAACACTTTCTCTGCCTCATAAGCATTTTTATCATCAACTCGGTAATTCAACCTATTGACCCAGCGCTGTTGTTTTATGAGCCATGTAGCGATGTGCGTTCCCTGTGCTATAATCAAAGTGTCTCCTTTAAGGACAGCTTTTTCCGGAAAGAATGGAAGGGGAATAGAGTCACGTTTTGCCACACGGCCTTTTTTTATTGTTATGAGGTCTGCCGACTTTTGATCGTCTACATGGTGGATAGAATTAGTTACCAATATGTAATCATCAGAAAGTATCCAAGACAAAGTTCTCTGTTCTGTCAGTTGTATATCGTTGCCAGATTCAAAATCATACATTCTCAGAGATGCTTTCTGCTTTATGTTGCGCGAGGTGTAATAGAGCACTTTATGCCCTTTCATTTCCAGAACCTCTGTCGTGTCTCGCTGCGCTTTAGTTGGAAACACCTTACCTTCATACTTGCCTGACTCAATGTCGACACGCAATATTTCGTCCTGCCATTCTTTGATGTCTCTTATGTAAATATAAGAACTGTCACTACTCAGATAGCTTTGGCTATTTGAGATGGGTACTGAGAAAATCTTAACGATGCCATCAGTACTCTCATAACGATACATTGCTCGCAGAGCCTGCTCAAATTCAGGAGCCTCTTCCCGAAAATCAGCTTGCCATATTTTGAGCAAGTCCCATAGTCCGTGAATAGCCTCTACATAGTCACCTTTATCCAAAAGACCAACAATTTCGCGACTGCCAACTTTTATATTCTCTATACTTAACTGGCGGTTCTTGTTTGCCAATTGTGTATTTAGATTCCACAACCATCCTGCCACTATCAATGCTGAGAAAGCCAGTCCTAAGATTCCTCCCCATATCAAACGTCGTTGTTTGCGTTTCTCACGTTCATACCGCTGCCATAGCGTATCAAACCGAAGACCGAACATTCTTGCTACCACTTTAACCATTGCTGCATCGCGTCCCATCTCGTTGATGTTGGTGGCAAGTAGCTCTTTGCTTCCCGTCAGATTAAGCAAAGCCTCTGGATAGCATTCGTTTACAGGGTCTTTCGAGAAAGGAGTTCCTTCGATAACAAATGGAATGATATGGTCGGCACGACCCTGATCAATGAACGTCTGCGCCTCCTTACACACCCACGGGCTCTTGGCACTACGGGGAGAACATACCACGATTAGCCATTGGGAGTTACAAAGAGCTTTGTCTATTTCCTCTGCTAGCACTCCAGGATTGAGGTCTGTTACATCTCGAAACGTGGGATAGATTTTCTTTGGCAAGCCTATCCAGCCATTCAGATTTGTCGGAAACTTATAATGTTCCAACTTGTCCTGTAGCCACTTCGCCCACTTTTCATCTTCCCGCTTATAGCTTATGAATGCGTAGAATTCTTTTGGTTGTTCCATCATCAAGAGTCATTACGTATTTTATTTGCTATAACGAAGCCAAGAAACCCGACTAAGAGGATACCAATAACGGACTCGATGCTTGGCAGTATCCCTTGAACTACTTGATAATATGGATCTGCTAAAGATGACGTTCTCTATTACCCATCCTGTAAAGTCCTTGTGATGGACCTTTGTATAGTCTACGTTTGAAAAATCCAAGTCTTTAAGCACATACCTCATGCTTCCATCTTTATAGGCCTTCTTTTCCTTCATGGCATTTGCCACTTCTGCGTCAAAGTTAATTGAGTCTGTTGTATTCATCACAGATGTGTCAACAAATGACAAATCAATTTTTTGTTCCATATTTCGTATTTTAAATTGTTTGTAAAAAACATACGGGTTATTTTATTTCTCAGTGCTTTGCTTACATCTTGATGTCACTGTCCCTTTGGCTGCTTCGACGGCGCAAGCGCCGTGTTGTTTTTTTACTCTCCTTTCCCCTTCGTGCCTCCTTGTGAAATCGTCCCTAGCTCACTGTCGGCACTCCGCAGCAAAGGCTCGCTTGTCTGACCGCTTTTTGCTCAAAACGATGTGCCTGGCTGACCTACTGATGAACTAGGGCAAGACGGAAACCGACGTTGTCACTGCGGCGGCCTGGCTTGCCGTAGTAGCGGCAAGCAACACGGCAGAATCTGTAAGAGTAGTTCCAACTGCCACCTCGAAGCACATGGTGATCGCCTGTCGACGGGCCAGAGGGATCTGTTTTGGCGGAACTGCTATAACTGGCATGCCAATCCTGACACCACTCCCACACATTTCCAATCATATCATACAATCCGAGTTCGTTGGCTTTCTTCTGTTTTACAGGATGTGTTTTACTGCCACTGTTTCCATAATACCATGCCACTATGTCGATATCACTATGCCTGGCTAACCCGAATCCCCGACTTTTTCTTCCTCCACGGGCTGCATATTCCCATTCTGCCTCGGTGGGCAAACGGAAAGTCTTACCTGTTTTTTTGTTCAATTGCTTGATGAACTTCTGGCAGTCTTCCCAGGATACCAATTCAACAGGCAGGCTTTCGCCTTTCAATTTGCTTGGGTTGTAACCCATCACAGCTTTCCAGAGAGACTGCGTCACCTGCGTCTCGCCAATATAGTAGTCGCTCAGCGTCACGCGATGCTGAGGCTTTTCGTCATCACATGCATCTGGGGCGTTGTCCGGCGACCCCATCTGAAAGCTGCCACCCTTCACACGAATCATCTTGAAAGCCACGCCACCTATAGTGAATGCCTTTTCTTTTGTCCGTTCCTCTTCTTCGCGGCGTTTCCGTTCCTCTTCGGCTTTCCGCTCCGCCTCGCGTCTCCGTTCCTCGGCTATGCGACGCGCCTCCGTTTCTTCCTTCCTTCTCTTTTCTTCGGCTTGACTTTTTTCGTCGGCAATTCTCTTGGCTTCAGCCTCCTTTTGCAGACGGCTGTCCCTGATTCCGCTTAGATTCACTTTCTGCAATTTATCGACATCGGGCATCTCAAACTCTATTTCCAGGCGGTCAGCCTCATTCTCCTCACTGACGAAGAGCAGTTCGTATTCGCCTTTTGCCAATGGAATCTTCTGAATGATGCCAGCCTTTAACTGTGAACGCTCCTCACCGTCAAGATAGAATGTACAGTCTATATCAGCCTTAAGCTTCAAATTAGGCAGTTTGTATGCTGGGGAAACAGAAGTGCCGTACTGAACTTTTGCCATCCGCGGATAGGCACGAAGGAAGCCGTCTCTTAATTTCTTGTAGAATTCATCAAAGTACTCATGTGAATACGCAGGACCGTTGCTGAAGCGCACGTAGTCTATATCCTCAGGCAATTTCTTGGGGAACTTAGCTCCTGCCTGTAGTACAGGGATGATGTTTTTCTTCAGCCGCAACGCATACGACAATTCCTGCCACAGCCAGTCATCCTGTGGGTCGGTAGTAGGGTCAATGGTGCGCACAAAACAATTTTTGTCAACCACCAAGATAAAATCTTGACATTGTTCGATGCGTTCCAGCAGTTGTTTGTCAAAGCGACCTTCGCGCAGAGTGTCCACATCGTAGCTCACCGAATAGCCGTCTCTCATTAGCGAGTCGTAGATGCGACCAGCCGTCTCTCCACCGCCGTCTCTTCGGTAACTTATAAAAATGTCATAAATCGTTGTTTTGCTCATATTCGCATATATATTTTCATATTCTTCATAATAACAATTCTCGTTCATGCCGGTAAAATCCTATTTCCAATCAAAAACATATGACATAATAACACGATCAGAATTATCGTCTTTTAGCTGCTTAATTTCTGAGATATAGCCATCATTGTTCAAAGAATATATGAAAACTCGTGTCAAGCGGTCAAAATAGTATTCTTTAACCGGGAGATCTTTTGAAGAAACTTTTCCAAAAAAACCGCAACTTGCTAATGCTTCATCAATTCCCATAACTCCACCCAAATAATAACAACTGAGTTGAATCATTGGAAAACTTACTTGATAATTAGGTTCATAAACATATTCATAAGTATAAGTTTCAATGAAATTGTTCTTATCACTATACGAAGTAATTTTCGATATGTTGCCCCCATTCCATTCTACCTTGATGTTTATATTACCACCAAAATCGTCTATATTACTTGAATTTGAAACATATAAATCTTTCCCTGATATTGTAGTTAAAAATTTTTCGTCATACCCATAATTGAATGATACGTATTTTGTTGTTATAGAACCTGCAATATACCCTTTACAAGATATAATGAGACCATCTTTGATTAAATATGATAATTTGGAATTTCCGCCATCTTTTGAGGACATTGTTACAGCAATTGAATCAGGATAATATTCATATGAATATATTGCATCATATCCTACAATATCATTATATACAGAAATTATCCTACCATTGGCATTATATTGTGGTTTAATGAAAATATATTTACTATTACCTTTAGAATCAAATGTCGTAATTCTATTCAAAAATGGATTCGATAAGTTTAGACCATCATCAATCAATTCCATAGAACATGAAGTGGTTATTGAAAGGACAAAAGCAATAAGTCCCAATCGAAATGTCAAAATCTTGCGCATACAATCAATTCTATTTGCTGTTTATAACTAGTCGGCAGCCTATAGTCCTGTTTCCATACTCACTTTTATAATAGTATGAACGAGCGGTTACGCGACAATATCTTTTGTCTATTATTTTATCTACTGCTGAAGAACTGTCATCTTCAAAGTATCCATAAAGATTGGTGATAGATGTTCTTTTGTTTAAATAATTAGATGAGTATCCTGAGCAATTATAACTACCTCCCCTAACGACATGGTTTTCTCCTGTTTTTATTAACCGATCAAAATATAATGTTTGAGATGTAGGATATTCTTCATAATAGTCTAAGCACCACTCGCTTTTTAAATCAGCCATATTAAATATTCCAAGTTCATTGGCATGGGTACTACCAGAATTATATGAAAAACTATTAACTT
>JAEEGL012651728.1_pt1 | contig 10063 bp, 8 predicted proteins | sample 9134231 | NCBI WGS metagenome assembly JAEEGL01 (sample SAMN16246548, study PRJNA631951) | gut metagenome | biome: gut microbiome; feature: rumen; material: fiber-attached | host: Bos | place: Iran: Karaj | collected 2018-10 | reverse complement strand
TGCTGCCGTTGCAGAGTTCAGACATACCGTCTTGTCTGTGTGTACATACTCCGAAATCAGACTTTCCAACTTCTTTGTACGAGGACCCGTAGTAATCCAACCCGAGAGAATAGCTTCACGCACCTCTTTAGCCTCTGCCTCAGTCATATCCGGCGGAGAAAAAGGAATATTCCTAAGTTTCATATTCATAATTATATAGATTCAATTTTATTTATTCTGTTTATTTCTCAATTATATAATATTCACTCATGTGCGCCAGACAGAGAAAATTCTTTTTCTTTCTGACATAATATATTTTGTTTATTTGTAATTACTCAATTAATCCAAAAGGGAACAAAAGGGAATTTTAGGGAAAATCCCTTTTCGTCTTCTATAAGCCCTGACCCCTTACACCATGTACCCACTTTCGTTTAATGGTTAATGAGCCATTGTTTACAATTGGTTTTATACCTCAATTATCTATGAAACAGTATCAGTCCCTCCGTTCCCTAGTGTCTATTACGCAGTCAACGGATCAAACCTAACATAAAATTCCAGTTTCCCCTCATTCTGTGCCAAATCAAAATACTGGTACATCTCAGGAATAACAGGAACAAAAATACTGTTCTTTGTAATAATTGTTGTGGTAATAATTGGATGACCACCTGTCATGTCACATAGCCCTGCCAGGAATCTACCCGCCACATCATATTGTGACCGTATCTCTTCTTGTGCTTTTTGGGGTTCTGTTTCCCTGCTGCCTTGTATTATATCACCACTCACTACGATGAAAGAAGGCATAGGGATGTTGTTTGCCCGATAGTATTCCTTCTCAACATTGAAGGAGGCTCTCAGACAATCCACATTAGCCTCAGTTATGCGGTGTATATCAGATATGTGAAGTATGGTTATATTACTTGCCATGAATGATTATTCTGTACTTTTACTATGCTTTATACTCAATCATAGTGTATAAAAGTTCCTGTCCCCCTGATCCTTTACTTCCTCTCTCTCATATTGTCTTTGGCTTCGTCAAATGATTCCACACTCCGCTCAAGAAAGCCATCTGAATACTATCATCGAAACACAGGCGATACTTCCATTCATTTGCTTTCCAACGACGATATTTATACAAGATCCTTCTTAAGAATCCTTTAGGGAGTTCAACAGAATATTCTGGGTTTAATATTTCCTTCAAAACTTTGTCTTTTAACGCAGGGTCAATTTGAACCGTTGGAAATATCTTCACGTCAAAGCCTAAATCACCAACACAAATTGCATTGAAAATCTGGAATAGCGGAGTCATGCCAAAATCTTCCAAAATACCTTTCAACCACTCCCAATTCACATCCTTTCCATGTTTTTCTACAAAAAATCCCCAGTCAAGTAATTGGCGCAGGTTAATACTTTCTGCCGCAAAATGGGTCATTGCGTGCCTTAGCAAAAACAACGCATGAAGGTTTGGCGATGGCAAAACTACTTTTTCTCCATTCAATTCCACAAAGCAAGAATCGTCCGTTCCCAGTTTTTTTAATATCTTTTCCATCGCCACACTGGAACGATGTTGATGAACGTTCAGAAAATCATAATGATTCTCCACGACAAAACCTCCCCAGTTGAATACAGTATGATGGTGTTCACTCTTATCAACTCTAATACTTTTGTCTTTCAATAGACACTCATCTGCATACTGCTGTTTTCCAAACAGCCAAATATCAATATCACCGCAAGGTCTGTGCTCTGGTTTTGGCCAGTTTATACCACAGGCATAACCCTTCAGCACCATCATTTTTACACCATGAGCCTTGTACCATCCTGCCAATTCTGCAATTGCCCCGCAATATCTAGTATATCTTTTTTCATAGTTTTGCAGAATATCACCTATCCAATTCAATCGCGTCAATTGATCTGGTCTCATTGATTCCGGTAAATGTTCGATGCCGTCTAATACAACAGCTGCCAATCCTTGTTCAATAGCTTGCTGTTGAATAAAGCCCCAATCTACCTTATGAGGAATATATGATGTTGAATGACCTATCCCTAATCGTGTTAGCTCAAGAAAAGCCTCGTATTGCTCTATCATAGCTACTCTTATCAAATATCATCCTCAAATATGATATAACCATTGCAATCATTTCTATGTATGAAAAATGGTTTTCAACCAACTGTCCAGTGAATATTTATTATATATATCAGATGGTAATTCTTCATATTCACTTTCTACAAAATCCTGTGGTATGATCGGTTTATTTCTATCTACCACAAGTATGTTTTGGGGTCTATAAAAATCATACTCTTTCACATAGCTGTTCGTTGTTATCAGTTTCCTTTTTGCTCCCAAGGTTTCAAGTGTCCTCATAGTTAGACCTGTTTGTTTGGGATGCTGTGCGTCAAGTATTATCTTTGATTGTTCTACAATATTTAGAAGTTCACTTTTGGGTAATGCCTTAAACCTAAAATCTGATAGCTTAGAATTCTTCCGAAAGAACTTATCTTGAATCCACATCTTAAGATAAAGTAGACGACTTGGGAAATAGAACCAATTAAAGTTTTTACCGTCAACTTGATCTTCTATTATCTTCACAAAACGATACCTATCGCTATGAGTGGTACCGATAAACATCACCGAGTATTGGTAATCCTCTATATTTTTGACCCTGGCATATTCATTATTATAGAAAAGAGGCAGGAAATTCATTTTAAACTCTTCGCAGTCATTCTTATCAAACGACCAAGTTTCATCAAACAGCCCTATAAGATTTCTGGCATTTTTGTTATTGACAATAGAGTCCCATTCGTATAGAATGAATTTTGCTGATGGATGAAGCCGCCTTAATGATTCAATAATACTCTGTGTTGCCGCCTCAACATTTACAAAGAATACATAATCATAACTGATGTCTTTGGTCGACTGAATAATCTTTTCGTAATAACGATTTATTTTCATGGCCATAACATCCCTATTTATACGTACTAATGTTTTAGTGAAAGTGCTTTCGCCAACTCTTTCGTCAAACCAATCCACCTCAGCACCCATGTTCTCTAAGGCGTTTTTTATGTCGTCTTGAAAGCCAAGAAACGAAGCAGTGAAAAACAATATTCTTTTTTCTTTTAGAATTATCATATACTTTATTTTGTAATCTACAGCTTCTGAAAAAATATAGAGCCAACAATAAACATTACCGTCAGCAATATAGTTGATTTTAATGAGATAAGTAATCTACAAATAATTGTTTAATTGTGCTCTTTTTATACCTTGCCATTATCATTAATCCTATTCCTGGGATAAAGTTCATAACTACCAACAAGGCATAACGCAACCACATGTTTTCAATAGTATACTGGAAAAGAGTTAGTATAAAGAATAGAAAACATATTAACAACCACATACTTTTATAATTAAAGTATTCTTTTTTCATATTGTAAAAGTAATGATAAATAAAAAGAACAAAGTATGAAAGGAGTGTTGTATAAGCCGAAACTTTGTATCCATGTATAGGAATTAAAAAATAATTCGTTGCTATATTCACTGCAGCTGCTATTATAGTTCCTATGGCTATTAGCTTTGTTTTTTTATAGAAGTATTCAATATTTACATATATACTGAATAAAAAAGAGAAAAAATACCCAAATAGAATTGGAGCCATAATTGACATACCGTCCCAGTACTCATTCGGGAGAAAAATTATTATTATTTCTGGTGTAATAAAACAATAATCAATAACACCCAACACCATTACAATAAGCAAGAGGGTATTAATTCTCCTTATAAATAAAAAGCTACCAGTATTCAACTTATCATAAACCCACGTTACCCATACTTTCTTTATCGAAGACCACATTATACTAATAACAATACTTAAGCTGTAAATAGCAGAATATATTGCTACGAATGAATTGTTTAGCAAATCTCCTATCATAATTCTGTCCATTTGGTTAAGTATCACGAGAGACAGATTATGAGGTATCATTAAAAAGGAGTTAGTCACTGCATATTTCCAAAACTCTTTATTATATAAAATTTTTCCCGGATGCCACATTATAAGTTGACATATAATTGCCATCAAGAGGGTCGTAACTGTAGTCGCTATAATTGACGCTGCTCCCTTATTACCATCACTTGTATAACGAACTGCTATCACTACCGTAACAAAGCAAGAAATTGCAGTTAGTAAAGACACTATAGCACCTTTGAGGTATTTAAAATCAAATGATTGTTTGATATCATAATTTGTTAATATATTAAGACTAAAGCTGTGAATAATAACAAAAAAAGCCAATGCTTTCCAATTTGTACCAAAAATCAAAAAACAAACAAGTACAGCTATTGCCAGAAAAAGGTATGATAACCCTAGCATTGAGGATATATATGCCTCGTACTTTTTCCCAAAGTCCCTTTTGGCTATTCCAAAACTGGAAGCCACACTACCCCCAATTACTAAAGTAACTATATTTACATAAGAGAGGAATACACTAAACTCCCCATACTCTTCAGTCGTTGTTAAGCGTGTTAAGACTGCCACTTGCAAAAAGGCAATTGCTTTTACAAGTATTGAAGAGGCTGTGGTAATAAAGGAAGCAGATAAATATTTTTTTTCCATATTAACTAAAAAAACAGAAACTGCTTACATTTCAATGAGTGTATACAATATAATCTTCGCCGTTTTTCATTACTGTACCCTGGAAACTCTCTTTATATAAATTCGAAATTTGAATTAAAGCATTTTCTATTTCTGTTTGATTAATATCGCCAAATTTACTCTTCTCATTATCTTCTTTTGCCGCTATTAATCTTTCTGCTATCGATTTTGGTGCTTTTTCAATCATTGAAGATGGAATTTTCTTTAATAGAATTTTTAAAAAGCGTTTATTTACATAAACTATATGATTAATACTAAATTTTTTTAAACACCTAATAAAACAACCATAATCCTTATATGGAATACCAATATTTTTTATAGATTCAACGATTTTTTTAACACTTTCATCACCATTTTGATACGACACATAATATTCGGATTTATTTAGATACTCTGAATAATTATATGACTTACTTGATTCCAAAATATTGTTAATCTGCGACAAAGCTTCTTCCTCCGTAAACACGTTCTTTGACAACAAGCTTGGTAAAGGTTGGTCAAAACGATTATCCTGAAGTGGGCGATATGAAATACAGGGAACGCCTAAAAACATACTTTCTATTGCAGAGGTACAACAATTTTCAACAACCACACTTGCCCCTATAAGCCATGAGTTCATATCCATCTCTCGGACAATCTTAATCCTTTCATGCCCCTCGGCAAAATCATACCATGTTCTCATGTCTTCCGAAGGGTGAGGGCGAATAACAATATTATAATCTACAAATTGGTCATGTATCTTCAGCACTAGATCTTGCATAGCATGCAACTGCTTATATATGTAATCAAAATGCTCTCCAAACGTAATCTCATCTTCGACCTTCATTGAGGTAATTATTCTACATAAATAATGCTTTTTCCCTTCTACTGTTGTTTCAGAACAATCCGGGTTTGCATATGTAAAGTTCGATACAATTAAAATATACTTTCCATACTTAGAGGTTATTTTATCAGTATCCTTTAGTATAATAGAGCGGAAAAAATTGTTTAAAAGGTTCATTCTTGGATTTCCGGTCACAATTATTTTATTTATAGCATCCGGGAATGCCCCCGTAAGAATATCTCTTTGCTCATTGCCAAAACAGTAAACATAATCAATTAGATCAAGAGACCTTTTATGAATCCTGTTTACACAAGCTTCTGGGCTCAAATGTACTAAACCTTCCTCGTCCAATAATAATATCTTATGTTCTTTTTCATTCAACTTTTTAATATTATTATATCCATTAGCAAATAAACAGTTTATCAAATATGCCCCTTGGGGAAATACACTTGCATCAATACCAAGTTTATTTGTAACAATTACTCCAAACCCTTCTTTGACAAGTTCATAAGTGATAAGCATCTTAGAAAGGAATTCACGACTTTTTGTTTCTATCCTTATAATAACCCATTGTTTCTTCATAAACACTAATTTTCCATTAACGCCTAACTGGCCCTTTAAACAGCTTACTTCCAACCAATATAAATGACAATCCGACCATAAGTACTATTATTTTAATCTGTACCTCTGTTGATAAAATTGAGCACATCTCACCTACTAGAAGTACATACACTAAAATATTACCTTTTGGTACAGGCTTTTTATTATTCAAATATGGAAAAATAAAAGAGTTATAGAGCCACCTCATCGCCCACGCAGAAACAATTGAGAATAGGATGACTCCTACAATACCGAAGTTGAGATACCCCCACATAAAATTACCCGGAGGCATTCCAAACACATGATCATCCCTGCCTAAAATAAGTGAACCAACCAGAGCCGAATCAGCAATATATGTTGGCTTCCATGGGAAATATTTGCGGGGGAAAGCAGCAACAAAGATATTTAGTAACGGTGCTCCCCAAAGATAATCCACGTTCCCTTTCTCCATCAGATATAGTAGCTCAGATGATATAACAAAATGGGTTTCATGAGCAAAAGTATCTACTATGTTTGAGAACAAGCTACTTGTCGAAACCTCAATATCATAGTCGCGCATCATTCCAAATCCTTCATACAGTAAAACTAGAAGAATTAATCCAACAACTAATTTCTTTGTTTCTACAGCATGGCCTTGTTTTATTTGAAATGCAATGAATAGCGGGAAAAACAAAAGCGTAATTAAGCCTCCTCGTTCACCCATTGCTATATACATAAGCATTTGAATTATAAAGCTCAGTATTAGCCATTTTTTTTCTCTCATTACGTAAAAGTAAAGGACACTTATGACGCCATATGAGACAAAATACCTAAGATACAAATTTGTTTCGTTACTAAATTCCGTTAATCGATCTTGAAAGTGCAACAATACATAGGCCACACCTCCTAATGCATTCATTAAATAATAAAAAGAAATAACAGCAATCAAAAACAAAAGGATGCCAGTGTTGTTGTACCTTAAATTAATCTGTTTAGGCTTTACTTTTTTCCCAAACGACAGAACAAAAAAATACTCAATTATCAAACCAATGCATGTATAAAGAATACATCTTAAATATACTCCAACGATTTCGCTTGAAGAAATACTAATTACCCAATCATCTGATAATGGGATATATCCAACCGCCCTACAGGATATAGTAAATACCTGAGGTAATATGATAATTAACTGGAAAATCAGAGGGTGTATCCAGTTGAAATTTGTCAATGCTATTGGAAGAATGGTTATTGCGAAAAAAAAGATAGAGGCAATAACTAACTCAGTATTTGGATGATATGATGTTGATGCGACTATTAACAATATCGTATATAAGAAAACAGCACACCAGAAAAAAACGAATGATTTTCTTTTAATTACAAGCATTATATAGACTAATTTTATTACAATTATTTACCCCTCTTTACATAAATTCAAAAGTTTCGTGTAGAATTCGTTTCTCCTTACTTTTAATACATTATTTGTGTAACGGCTTGCTGTTTCAATGTTTTTTTTGCTCATTGATGTTAATTCGTCTGGTTTATTCATTAATTCTTTAATCTTATTCGAAAAACCCTCAACATCATTTGGTGCGAACATATATTCTTTATCTAACAACTCAGGGATACCATTGACTGGTGTCGACAGACAAGGTAGACCAGTTGCCATTGCTTCTATCAAAACACGTGGCAACCCCTCTGCTTTCGTGGGGAAAACAAACATGTCTGAATTAATTAAAAGCTCTCTTATTTGTTCTTTAGAGGAAAAAAGCCCTAGAAATACTATATTATCCTCCAAATTATTATCTTTTATGTATTTCTTATATTTTGGTATCATCAGACCGTCACCCACAAAATCCACATGGATATCCAAGCCTTGTTTTATTAACAGTTCTGCCGCTTTAATTAAAGTTTCATGACCCTTAACCTCATCATTTATAATACTTGCAACATGAATTATTCTTATTTTAGAAAGTGTCTTATAGACACGAGGTGCACAGAAAAAAGACTCCGATAAATCTATGGAGGAATAATAAGAAGTAAAGTGTTCTTTGTCTTCGCCATAAAGAATTGCTTGGCAAGGATACCTATTCTCCAAAAAATGCTGAGTAACATATGATACACCGTTGGCACTTAGACACGCTTTCTTTGTAATATACGTCATAATACGTTGTGCTATTTTATTATTTGCATAGCAGTCTATTGGGTCGACAACTACCTCAAGAGAATATGGCCTTCCCATTTTCCTATAATAATGAAGCATGATATATGCTGGTAAAGATGGAACACGAAAGATGGCCGCATCCTCATCACTTATCATTTTCTTAATGACTCGACAAACTTTTTTAAAGTTTAGAACGTATTGGGAAACACCCCTAACAAAAGGTAACTCCTTTATTTCAACACAAGGGCCATCTGCCCTGACGTATCCATTGTTATCAGTTATTGGCATTACCCTCGCTGCCACAAGAACCATATCAAAAGTGTCAGTATAACGTTTCCAAAAATCATATCCGTGAACTGCTGTATTGCACCAATATGATCCATCATCCATTTTATATAAATGAGCATCAGAAATTACTATAACTTTCATATTAAATAATCTTTATCCATTCATTCTTATCGGAATTGTATGATTTTACCTGTTTGGCGGGTATTCCGCATGCTATGGAATTATCAGAAACATCCTTTGTTACCACACTATTTGCTCCAATAATGGAACCATCTCCAATACAGACACCTGGAAGAATAACAACATTCTCACCTATCCATACATTATTACCAATAACTACTGGTTTATACGCTAACTTTCTGTGGTTGGGTGGCGTAAGAGGGCTGTCTGAGTTCTTTCCGCTATATATTCCATGACTTGTGTCACTAATAAACACCCTAGCTGCCATAAGAACATTATCTCCTATAACAACGTGCTTTGAAGCAACTATATGGACATTGTCTCCGAATTCACAATTCTCCCCAATACTCAAAGTTTTTATCTTACCTGGTAGATCAAAGCGGCACGAATATCCCAAGGTCAAGTTCTTTGCCCCACAAATGCTACTCTTCCCCCTAATATATGCTGGATACCTAATTAACCGCGCTTGGCGAAAAAAAAACTTTGTAGCTATTAAAGATATACCATTTCGTATAATCTCATATAAAGAATAATCTTGCATTTATTCGAAATATATAGAGTTAGACAGGTGATAATAAAAATACAAATATCTAATATTGATTTCTTATGAAATTTTCGATGGCAGTTCTAACCAAGAGCCTAAGATTTCATCCCATTCTTCCGGTTTAAAAGGTACTAACCCGCTCCAATGGAACAGCGTTAACTCACCAACATATACACGACCATCTACCTCGTAAAAATCAACCCGAAGGTGGGGAAAATCTTTTGATAAGGTTTCACTCAATTCAATCATCAAATCAAAATTTGTTGGTTTCTGCGGCTCTATAATAGCGTTTGGATGGCCATTAGTAAATGGTAAGTGCTTAAAATCCATGTCAAAAAAGTCGAACTTTGTCTCCCCTTTTTTACTTTGTCTCTCAGACGCAATAAACATGACTTTAGCTTTTCCGTTAAAGGTAAAGAATTTATAATCTCTTAATTCAGAAGTTTGTTTATCCTCCATATAATTTTCTGCAATAATTCTTGGTTTTACATTTTTATATGGCCACTCTCTCCCTGAATAATAGAAATTATGATTAAGGGATTTCTCTATTACCTGCCTGGCTTTCAAGATGTCAAAGTTGGTCTTATCTTTTACAATAACAACCCCGCCTGAATCATGTGTCGTCTTCAATACAAAACTGTTTGGCAATGAATTAAAGTCAATATCATCCCAAAAATCCCATACACCAATTGTAGGAATAATAAAATGATCACCTATAATATTCGCTATGTATTTCTTGGCTTCATACTTATCTACGATTGTCGAAAGATCCGCCCTTCTATAATACAATTTTAACCATTGCAGTTTCTCCGAATAAGTGGTCGGCTTTCTCAAATTCAAACTTTTTGAAAAATAAAAACGATATGCTA
>JAEEGL012411069.1_pt1 | contig 10063 bp, 3 predicted proteins | sample 9134231 | NCBI WGS metagenome assembly JAEEGL01 (sample SAMN16246548, study PRJNA631951) | gut metagenome | biome: gut microbiome; feature: rumen; material: fiber-attached | host: Bos | place: Iran: Karaj | collected 2018-10 | reverse complement strand
GCCCTGGTCATCGCGGACGTGTCCGGCAAGGGCATCCCCGCCGCCATGTTCATGATGATGGCGAAAAACATGCTGCAGAACCAGGCCGCAGGGGGACACAGCCCCCAGGAGGTGCTGGAAACGGTGAACAAGCTGCTCTGTGAGAACAACGAGGAAAAGATGTTTGTCACGGTCTGGTTCGGCATCCTCGATCTCTCCAGCGGCATCCTGACCGCGGCGAACGCGGGCCACGAATACCCCATCCTCAAATCGCCGGGCGGCCCCTTCGAGATCGTCAAGGACAAGCACGGCTTCGTCCTCGGCGGGCTGAAAAGGATGAAGTACAAGGAATACGAGCTGCGCCTGGAGCCGGGCTCCAAGCTGTTCGTCTATACCGACGGCGTGGCCGAGGCCATGAACGCAGAGCACGAGCTTTTCGGTATAGAGCGGACGGTGGACGCCCTGAACGCCGCCGCGGACGAGCCGCCCGAAGGCATCCTGCACGCCGTGGACAAGGCGGTGGCGGATTTCGTCGGAGAGGCGGAGCAGTTCGACGATCTCACCATGCTCTGCATCGAATACCGGGGCAGGCAGGATGCGGAGGAAAGCGAACATGAAGGAACTGACGGTTGACGCGAGGGAGGAAAGCCTCCCGGAGATCAACGCCTTCGTCGCCGGAGAGCTGGAAGCGATGGAATGCCCCGAGGGGGCGCGGAAGCAGCTCTTTATCGCGATCGACGAGGTTTTCGCCAACATCGTCAGCTACGCCTACGGGGACGGAGAGGGAAGCGCCACCGTGCGCCTGGATGCCGAGGCGGAGCCGCGGGCCGTCGCCCTGACCTTTCTGGACGGCGGCGTCCCCTTCGACCCGCTGACGATGGAAACGCCGGATACCACCCTGAAGGCCCGCGAGCGGAAAATCGGCGGCCTCGGCATCTTCATGGTGCGGAAGCTGATGGACGAGGTCGCTTATGAATACGCGGAGGGGAAAAACATCCTGAGGATCAAAAAACGGTTCTGAAAAATCCGAAAGCCGGGTCCCGGAAAAGGCGGGACAGTTCCCGGGAGCCATTTGCGGGAGACGGGTTCCGAAGCCCCGCTTTCCGCACCGGGGGCGGCAGGAATTCCACCCCGCAGGGCTGCGGATGCGCCGCGGAGGGAGCCGGGTCTTTCGCGAAAGAGGCCGATCTCCTGCGGATGAGGGGCGGCGCCCCCTCCGGGAACCGCCGGGGCTGCGCGGAAGCGCGCCGCGGCCCCGGCAGGGGAACGGAAAATGGAAAATAACGGGCAAGGGGAGGGAACAAACTGTTCCCTCCCCTTGCTTCGCCGGGGGAGATTACTTATATTATATAAAGAAGAACTATGCTTGGGCAGACTGCATCGAACGGGAGGGGAGAGGACGTGCGTCATCTGCGGAGGGTCGTTATCTGCGCCGTCGTGACGGCGCTGCTGCTTCTCGCCGCCTTCCCGGCGTCAGCCGCGGACGACGCTTCCTACATCGTCAAATTCCGGGATGAAGCGGACCTGGAGACCGCCGCGGAGACCTGCGGCCCCTTCGGGATCGTGGACGGGCGGGAGCTGCGGCGTCTGCTGGCCGCCGATGCGCTGGAATGGTATGAGGAGGATGCGCCCGTCACCCTTTCGGAGAATGAAGCGGAGCTGACGGGGGCCATCTCCCCCTGGTATGCCGACGATATGTGGCACCTGGACATGATCAGCGCGGCGGCGGCCTATGAGCAGGGAGTGACGGGCGCGGGGATCCGCGTGGGCGTAGTGGATTCCGGCATTGCGCCCCATGCCGACATTGCCTCTTCTCTCGCGGAGGGCTGGAACTACGTGGACGACTGCGCCGACACCGGCGATGATTACGGCCACGGCACCAGCGTGGCGGGGCTGATCGCGGGCCGGAACGAGGAGGGCTGCATCGGCGTCGCTCCGGGCGTGACCCTCGTCCCGCTGAAATGCTTCCAGCAGAAGAGCTCGAAAACCAGCTGCATCGTCAATGGGATCTACGGCGGCGTGAACGACTTCGGCTGCAGCATCCTCAACCTCAGCCTCGGCTTTTCCACGGATTCCGCCGCGCTGCGGGAAGCCGTGGAATATGCCGCGGAGATGGGCGTGCTCGTGGTGGCCTCGGTGGGCAACGGCGGCACGGCGGCCATCTACTATCCCGCGGCCTATGACAGCGTCCTCGGCGTCGGCGAGACGAACAGCGACGGCACGGTGTCCCTCCGCTCCAACCACAACAGCAGCGTCTATCTGATCGCGCCCGGCGAGAATGTGAAGACCCTGTATTACAAGGGCGGATATACGGAGGTGACGGGCACCAGCTTTTCGGTCCCCCTGGTGGCCGGCACGGCCGCGGTGCTCTGGAGCGCGAGGCCGGAGCTTTCCGCCGGTGAGATCACGGAGCTGCTGGGCGAGACGGCGACGGACGGGGGAGACGCCGGCTATGACGAATATTACGGCTGGGGAATCCTGAACATCCGCGCGGCGCTGCAGGCGGCCAGGACCTGGACGCCGGAGGCATCGGAGAGCGTCTCCATGATGCTGATCGGGGAGGGCGTGGCCGTGTGGAACAAGACCTCGGAGCGGGTGGACGCCTGCCTTATCGCGGCGGAATACGATGCCGTCGGACGGCAGACCTCCGTCACCATGACGCAGCTGCTGCTGGAGCCCGGCGCCCGGACCGTGCTGCCGGTGCAGAGAGGCGGGGTCCGCCTGTTCCTCTGCGATCGGGCATGGCGGCCCCTGACCGCGCCCCTGGACGGGTGACGCCCCTGCGCCGCCGGGGGAGAGGGATGCCCGGTCCCTTCCCGGAAGCGGCGGCCGGACGACCGGCAAATGGATAAGAGAATAAGAAAACAATAAACATAAAGTCCTTGCTTTGCTTGCAGGAAAGGAGAAAAGACCATGTTATTCCGGAAAAACACCCCCGCAAACGCACCCGAAGGTGAGGCTGAAGACCTGCAGCCCGTCCCCGAGGAAAACCTCGATGCCGTCAACGGCGCGGGCAACCCCTGGGAGGGCGTTCCCAGCGTGCCGCAGCAGCCGGTCGACGAAGAACTCCGCAAGAGGGGCTGAGCCCCGAAGGCAGCCGCTGCCCCGGCGGAAGAACGCCGGGGCAGGGATCATACCTTGATCATGCAATACCGGGACCCATTCCGGATAACAAGGAGTTTCAAAATGAAAAGAACCTTCAAAAAGCTGCTTGCGCTCCTGCTTGCGCTGGTCTTTTCGGTCCAGTTCGGGGAGCTCGCCATGGCAGCGGCGACAGAGGAGATCCGCATCGCTCTGGACCCCACCAGTCAGATACGGCTGGCCGTCCCGGAGGACCTGAGCGAGGGCAACTGGTTTTTCATCCGCGAACGCCAGTTTGAGATCAGCGAAACCAGCGGGGAGAAGCTCTATGTGCCGATCCAGCGCACGGGCGATCTCAGCGGGGAAGCCAGCGTCGTCCTGAAGCTGGCGGATATCACCAGCCACTACGGCGTCAACTACAAGGCGGAAATCTACCGCCTGAATCAGGAACCCACGGCGGAGCTGGGAGAATTTTCCCTGGTGGACACCATCTATGAGAATCAGGACACCCTTTCCGAAGTCCCCGAGCTCAGCGAGGAGGAGATGGAGGAACTGATCGCCCAGCAGGGCGAGGTGGAGATCACCGACGCCGCCGGGAACATGCTCGGCACCGCCAGCGCCGCGGACGGCGGGGCGGGAGGCGCCGGCCAAGCGCTCATGCTGATCCCGGAGGAGCTCGAGCCCGCCGCGGAGGAGGGCGTCGCGCCGGCTTCCGTGAATCCCCTGCAGGAGGCCCGGAACGCCTTTACCGGCACGATCTCCGACCGTCAGGTCCTGGGGAGCGACGTTTCCTGGATGAGCCCCGGCCTCCAGAAGCTCTATGACGACGGCGACGACAGCCTTCCCCCGGCGGAGGAGGAGACGGATCTCCCGAATTCCATCCCCGGCTATCTCTTTACGCTGGACTACGCGGCGGGGGAGAGCGTGAAATTCCTCGTCCTTACGCCCCTCTATTCGGCGAAGGCGGACGGCGACTCCAGCCTGCTGCTCACCCTGGAGGAACCCGGCGGCGGCTTCCTGCTGAATGAGGAATTCTTCACCAGCTACGTCATGATCATGGACGAGGACGAGCCGGAGGAGGTCACGGTGAGCTTTTCCCAGGCGGAATACACCGCCGAGAACGGCAAGGTGATCCTGACCGTCACCCGCCAGGGCGCGATCAACGAGATCGTGACGGTCCAGGTCTCCACCTATGACGGCAGCGCCGTCCAGGGCGCGGACTATTCCGGCGTGGGCGCGAAGCTCTATTTTCCCATGGGCCTGGAGACCCGCACCCTGGAGATCCCCGTGGGCCACGACACGGTGGAGAAGGACTTCTATGTGACGCTCACGCCGGTGAGCGAATGCACCGCCGGTCTCAGCACCGCCCGCGTCGTGATCCCCGCAGTGGAGCAGGGTGCGGAGCTGATGCTGGAAGACAGATATCTGGACGAGCCCTTTACGAACATCACCAGCATCAACGGCGGCACGGTCGACGGCAGCAGCGGCACCTTCACCACCGTGGATAAAAAGGGCGCGAACGCCGGCCTCCAGATCGGAAACGGCTGGGGCGATTTCAGCTATTTCTATGACGGCGTCCGGCTCGAATGGTCCGCAAAGATATCCTTCGGTTTCGAAGGCCATCTCCAGCTCTATGAAGCCGGCATGTACTATAATGAACAGTATAAGTACTGGAACAGCCGCATGACCACGATCACCGACGTGGATACGGCGACGTTTTCCTCGGCGATCACAGCTATGGTGAGCAACAATGACTTCTCGGATGAGGTGGTCGAGTATTACTTCGGACGGGAAGTAAACCCTCACACATACATTTTGCGGGGTTATCCCAGCATTACCAGCTGGATTTCCGATACGGCGACGGTGACTATGCATTCCCTCACCCCCATCAAGCGGGAATTCAAATTCGAGGTCCTGCCCGCGGATCCCCTGGGGCTGCGGGGCGTCCCGGAGGACGACGAAAAGCAGCTCAACGGCGTTTATATCAACAGCTCCCTGACGGACGCCTCCGTCTCCGTGCTCAGCAACGAATCCTTCGCCCTGACGGCGCAGAACGTCAGCGAGTTCAGCCGCTTCGCGGGGATCGACGCCGTCGCGCCGGACGGCTCGACCATGCGCATCGCCAGCGCCTCTCCCGGCACCCGCACCATCAACGTGGAAGTGACGGAGAGCATGATCAACGCGCTGGCCACGAACGGCTACATCACCTGGACGGACAACCGCAGGATCAACGAGAAGGCCAAGCTCGGCACCATCAAGATCAAGCCCGTCTTTGAAAAGATCCCCGCCACGGTCCGGGTCGACGAAGGCGCTTACGGCTATTTCGAGGGCTTTGAGGGCGGCGGAGAATACCAGTATTATCTGGGCGAGCGCATCACCCTCAAGACCGCGCTCAACGAGCGGGGCGAGGCTGCCCGCGCCCGCGGCTCCGGCATCGGCTATATCAAGGCCGACGGCAAGGAGGGCGTGCGTCTGGACCAGTCCAACGATTCCCCCTACCTCAACACGGCCATGACCAAGGTCTTCCTGATCGACCAGCCCTATACCGTCCTCTGGCCGATCTTCGATACCTCCGGCAACGAAGTCACCGTGCAGGTGAGCGGCGAGGATCTGCAGTATTTCGACACAAGCCGCGGCTTCTTCACCTTGGATACGAGTCCCAATTACAACCCGGAGACGGATATCTATACCTACCATATCGCGGACAACGCCACGGTCAACCAGGTGATGCTGCTGGCGGCGGTGGCGGCGAAAGGGACCGGGAACGTCCCCCTGTGGAAGGACGGCCGCAGCGACGAGTGGTACTGCGGAAACCTTTTCCCCATCCGCGTGGGTACCAGCGCGGCGGAGAACGTGATCACCCTCTCCATCCATAGGGATGATTTCAGACAGGTGAAGGTCGTCCCCCGCGGCACCGTCGGCGCCCAGGAGATCAACCTGGCCACCGGGCGGCCCGGCGGCCGCGTCGGCACGGCGGCGGAAGCCATGATCTATTTCGGCGGCGGCGTCGGACTCAGCGACGGGAAGGGCGAATTCACCCTGCCCGAGACCCGCCTTGCCAGCGGCTATGCCGTGCGCTACGCGGTGAGCTACAACGGCGCGCTGACCATCCGGGAGACGAGGGCGCCGGAGTTCGATTTTGAAGAGATCTTCAACCAGGCCATGAACGATCCGGACACCGACTGGGATGCCTTCTGGGCGAAGTATATGGATTCCGAGACCATCGAGTGGAAGTCCTTCCCCATGGACCTGGGCCTGGTGGAGATCCCCTCCTTCTCCACCCTGGGAGCCCATATCACCAACGTCTACGCCATCCAGGACCATCACTATATGTCGGACGTGAAGATCCTGGAGATGAACGGCCAGAACACGGTGCTGGCCGCCCGTGTCAGCTCCGGCGAAGGCTATATGCTGGATGGCGAGCTGCGGCACGAAAACATCCTGGGCGTGACCTTCTATTTCATGAACCCGCTGACCAACGAGCTCCACGGGGAGTTCGAAACGGCATACGACGAGGAAACGGATACCTGGCGCGTGGACCTGGGGGGCTTCATACCCAACCGGCCGGACGAGTTCACCTTCGGAGACGTGCTCTATGCCCAGCTCACCACGGATAAGCAGCTCGCCGCCGTCTATGACGCGGAGAGCGGGACCGAAGGCGTCATGTGCTACGATCCGGTCTCCACCGGCTATGCCGTCATCAGCGATACCGAATATGAGCCCGTGCTTTTCGACTGGAACGTGCCGGTGGACGCCGAGAGCATGCTGGGACCCGGCGGCGTCATCGAGCAGGCCGGCGGCGACCCGGCGCTCTGGGATGCGCCCTATGACGAGGCGCTGCTCCAGGAGGGCAGCCGCACCACCTACGGGGAGTTCCCCTTCATCGGCGAGCTGAACTTCTTCATCAGGATCCTGGGAAGGATCGGCGGGGGAAATGTTCATTCCCGCATGCTTGCCGACATGGTGATGGCCGCCGGCGACACTTCCCTCGAGGAGTCCTTCGATAGCAGTCTGTCCAGCGACGACGGCGAGATGATGGGCAGCTTCCTCGAGGGCAAACCGGTCCGGCTCGGCATTACCATGAAATTCGCCAGTCTGCCCTACGGCGGGACCCGCTTCGCTTTTGCTTTTACCTTGACCTCGGGCAACGATAACTGGGTAAAGCACATGTCGAACCCCTGGGAGGATACCGGCGCGGCCGGAAGGGTTTTCGCCATGTATGACTCGAACCCGGAGGCGGCAAGATTGGCTAAATCGTGGAACAACAAGCGTACGATTGCCAATGGGTTCTTCGGGACCGCGCTCTTCTCCCTGACCTTTGCCGTCGGCTTCTATCTGGACTTCGGCTACCTCAACATCACCACCACCGACGCCGCGGGGCACTCCACCGTCAAGCATGACTGCGTTTACCTGGGCGGAGGCGGCTTGATAGGCTTTATCGGCAATATCCGCAACACAGTCCCCGTCGCGACCCCGGTCCCCATGTATATCGGCGCGGAGGCGGAGGCATCGATCATGCTTTTCCTGGGCTCCGGTAAGGACCCGAACAAGACCCTTGAACGCTTCAAGGAGGACCGCGAGCTGGACGGCCTCGACTACGGCTTTACCTATCAGCTTACCGGCAGCCTGAGCGGCAAGGGCATTCTGGGCGTCGGCTTTGACCAGGCCCTGGGCCTGCGGGGCAATCTCGGCGTGAAGATCGAGATGATTTACAGCCCCACCTTTGAAAAATGGTTCCCCCATAACTGGTATTTCACCAAACGGCCCTTCAGCTACGGCGCAAGCCTCACCATGTCCGGTTATCTGGACGCGGTGTTCGTGAATATCCCCCTGGCCACCTTCTCCGTACCGATCACCTTCCAGGGCTATCTCCATCTGTTTAACCAGATGCGCATCGGCGCCCGCGTCGTGAGATATGTCCAGGAGGGCGTCAATGAACTGCTGGAGGACGGCAAAGGAGATCCGGAGGTCATCCGGAGCTGCACCGAGCGCTGCGATGAGATCCTGCGTAAGATCGAACGCTTTGAAAGCCCGCTGACCGAGGCGGACCGGCTGAGAGATTACGCCTATGCCCACGGCGTGATCAGCTCCTATGAATACATGGCCTCCCAATCCGCGGAGATCGGCGGCCTTCTGGGCATGGTGGGCAAGCTCCTGGATGACGAAGAAGCCGATGCGCCCACCTGGTCCGTCCAGCCCCATGTTTCCTCCCAGTGGGTGGCCGGGGACAGCGCGGAGCTGATGTCCGCCTTCTCCCCCGTGGCTTCCACCACGGTGGTGGAGGATTCCCGCGAGCAGGCGAACGTCCGGCTGCTGAACATCGGGGACGGCCGTCTTCTGATGGTGTTCCTGGGCGATGATCCGGAACGCAGCGAGACCCATGCCAGCGTCCTGAAGTATGCCGTCTATAATTCCCTGACCGGGGAATGGGAGATCCTGCCCACGGTCGTGCAGAATGACGGCACCGGCGACTTTATGCCCGACCTCTGCGACGCGGAGGACGACGTGATCCTCTCCTGGATCTCCACCGCGCCGAACAAGCTGACGCCGGACGGGGACGACCCCACCAGGGAGATGGATATGATGGACGTCTTCTCCGTCCGCTTCCCCAAGTCCGGGCTCAAGGCCGAGGGCGGCCGCATCAATGAGGGGGATATCTATCAGGTCACGGACGACACCGTTTACGACGCCTTGCCCAGGGCCGTCTATGACAGCGAAAGCAAGGACGTCCTGCTGCTGTATACCAAGACCATGCCGGACACCGATTACGAGCCCGGCTCCGCCACCCAGAAGGTGCTGGATTACACCGTCGGCGGCGAGAAGGTCTACTCCGTCAACGCCTATATGCTCTATGACGCGGCCAAGGGCGGCTGGGCGAAGGGTTACCTCTATGAGAACGAGAGCAGCTTCACCGACCCGGCGGCGAAGGCTTCCTTCCTCAAGGAATGGGGCGGCCAGCGCTTCGTCCGCATCAGCATCGACGGACAATCGGATCCCGCGATCGCCGAGATGGCCGTAAGCATCGGCTACAACGGCCTCGCGGCCTACGCCTACACGGTGGACAAGGACTATGACCTCTCCACCACCAACGATAAGGAACTGTACGTTCAGTTCTATGACTTCCGCACCCACAAAACCTATGTCCCGATCCGCCTGACCAACGACGACGTTTCCCAGTCCATGCCGGTCCTCACGCGCACCGGGGGCGACACCTATCTGTTCTGGCTGGAAAACGGCGACACGCTGAAGTATCTGAACATCTCGTTCATGCTCCGAAGCTACACCTATGGTCCGGACGAGGAAAAAATCTACGCGGTCAGGGACGACGGCACCTTAGCCGAGGGCTACACGATCCCCATCGGCACCGTGGGCACGCGCACCCTGACGAACGACAAGGGGATGGAAAGCGTGACGGGCTACACCGTCCTGACCAACGAGAGTACGCTTTCCAGCGGCGAGACCTATGACGACCTTTACGTCGTCTGGACCTCCGGCGAGACCTATGAGGTGGAGATCCCCGAATCCCGCACCGGCGAGACCCGCACCGAGAGCTGCAAGGAGATCTACGCTTCCGCATTCATCCATGAGGACGACCGTGAGCTGACCGGGGAGGGCCTGGTGGAAGCCAGCTGGTCGAAGCCCTACCGCCTGACCGAGGACCACAAGTATCACGACGGCGTCGCCGCCGCCATCGACGACGAGGGCAACCTGATCCTCCTGCATAATGAGTTCGACATGATCTGGCACGGGGATGATAAGGAGTGGATCAGCACCCATCTGAGCAAGGGTATCGACCAGAACGGCAATACGTATTATGAGGGCGACTGCTACGAATACACCCCCACGAACCTGGTGATGACCCGCTGCATCCCCGTGGGCAGCCTGGAGATCAACCAGCTGTTCGTTTCGGATGAGACCCCGCTGCCCGGAGACACCGTCAAGGTGACGGCGGTGATGGAGAACGCAGGCCTGACCACCGCCCACGGCTACGACGTACACATCT
>JAEEGL012332964.1_pt1 | contig 10063 bp, 7 predicted proteins | sample 9134231 | NCBI WGS metagenome assembly JAEEGL01 (sample SAMN16246548, study PRJNA631951) | gut metagenome | biome: gut microbiome; feature: rumen; material: fiber-attached | host: Bos | place: Iran: Karaj | collected 2018-10 | reverse complement strand
CTGGTCAGGTCGTTGATGGCCACGATTTTGTAGCCCTTAGCGCCGAACATCTGACGGAAAGCCAGGCGGCCGATGCGTCCAAAGCCGTTGATTGCAACTCTTACCATAAGAAAAACCTCCCAAATTGATTGCGAAATAATAATTCGGTAAATAATCTACCATTCCTTATTATAACGCCTTTTGGCACGTTTGTCCATAGAAAAGGCGGGACATTTTGCGCCCGGTGTGTTATATTTTGCCACATATTGGGGGGAGAAATACAAAGACGGCCCGAAATCACGCGATCCCGGGCCGCCATGTATACCGTTATACGGATCATCCTTTTACGGATCATCCTTTTACGGATCCCATCAGAACGCCCTTGGTAAAGTGCTTCTGCAGGAAGGGGTACACGCAGATGATCGGTATAGTGCCCACCATGATGGTGGCGTACTTGACCGAGGAAGTCGGCGCCCACACCTGCACATCCGGCTGGACGTCGTCGGCGAGCGAGCCCTGGGAGAGTATGACGATCTGCCTGAGCAGCACGGTTATGGGGTACTTTTTGTCGTCGCTCAAGTAGATCATCGCGCGCTGGTAGTTGTTCCAGTGGCCTACCGCGTAGAACAGGCTGAAGGTAGCTATGGAGGCCATGGACATGGGCAGCACGATGTGGATGAAGCTCTGTATCTCGTTGCAGCCGTCTATGCGCGCGGATTCCTCTATGGATTCGGGCAGCTGCTGGAAGAAGTTCTTCATTATTATCAGGTTGCTGGATGAGATCAGCACGGGCAGCCAGATCGCCCAGTACGTGTTGGTCAGGTGCAGGGAATTGGCCACCAGCATGTAATCGGGTATCAGGCCCGCGTGGAACAGCATGAACACCACCACCAGGCGCATCATCCACTTGCGTCCGGGCAGGTCTTTCTTGCTAAGGCCGTAAGCGGTTATGGCCGTGATGGAGATATTGAACAGCGTGCCCACTATGGTGATCAGGAAGGAATTGCCCAGCGTCCTCAAGGTGCGTTTGGAAAGGGCGATCATCTTATACGCAGAGATATCGAACTTCCCGAATCTGAGCTGGGCGAGGCCCGTGGACGACACGGAACCAACCGCCACGTACAATAGCGGCAGCAGCATCGCGGTGCCCAGAACTATGAAGAAATCGTAGATGATAACGTCCATCAGCAGGCTGGAAGGCTTGTACTTGGCCTTTTTAATGACCAGTATTCCTATGACAACAGCTTCCGCGCCCAGCACGAACAAGGCGATCCACCAGCCGGCGGAGGAGAGGGTCAGGCACAGCTTCTGCCAGGCGCTTAAGCGGGGCATGTATTCAAGCGAGGACAGATACGCGTCCTTGAGGCGCGTCTCCGCGGCGGTCTGGGCTTCGTAGGCGGCGTTTTTAAGCCTGTCGGCCTCTGCCTGGGCGCTTACGAGCTCGTCGTATTCCTGCTGGGTCATGGTGCCGCGGCTGAGCTTGCCCTTGCCCTTCGTGACTTTGTTGCCCGCGTTTCTGCTTTCCGTGGCCGCGGCGGTGTAGTTTTCCCGCGCTTTGGCCGCTTCCGCGTTGGCTTGGGTGATCTCGGCCTTGATGCTCTCGTTGGCCGCTTCGTCCATGGAAGCGTTTATGTGATCCGTGATGAAAGTGAGCTGCGCGTTCCACTGGGCGATCTGCGCGTTCACGGACGACGCGCTGTCGGCGGCCCCGGCGTCCGTGCCTTCCGGAGTTTCGCCCAGTTTGTTTTTGAGCAGCGCTATGCGCTTTGTAGCAGTGCTTTCAACGGTATTGAGCAGGTATCCCTTCGCGTCTTCGCCGGCAGCTTTTGCGCCGCCGTCGTCAGTGTTGATGGCGGTGGTATACGCGCTCTGGGTCAGGGAGATCAGCAGCTGCCGGGTGTAAAGCTTGTCCCGCTGACCGGACGCGAATATGGACAGCCCGAATATGGCGACGGCGATAAGCACGATGCCTACCACGATCAGTATTTTGCTCTGCTTAAGCTGCTTTTGACGGATCTGCTCGTAGGTGAGAGTAAAGCTCTTCTTCATTTAGTAAACACCGTCCTCTCCCGCAGCCTTCGCGATCGCGTTGGAGCCCATTACGAGTACCAGGCTGACCACGCTCCTGAATACGCCTATCGTGGCAGAGTAAGAATAGTTGGTGGTGCCTACCGGCGATGTGAGCACGCCCGCCAGACCCATGTCGTACACGTATGTATCGAATACCGTGGCGACTTCACGGTTGCTGGAGTTGAGCATCAGGTAGATCTGGTCGAAACCGCTGTCCAGGAACGAGCCCATGCGCAGTATGAGCAGGGTCACGATGGTGGGCAGTATGGAGGGCAGGGTTATATGGAGGAGCTGCTTGAAGCGGCCCGCGCCGTCTATGACCGCGGCCTCGTAAAGCTGCTCGTCCACGCCGGAAAGCGCGGCCAGGTAGATTATCGTGCCCCAGCCGGATTCCTTCCAGATTAGCTCTATGATGTACAGGGGCCTGAACCAGGCCTCGCTCATCATGAACGGTATGGTGTCGCTGCCCGAGTTTTTGAGCATGGAGTTAACAAGGCCGTTGGGTTCGGGACCCAGCAGCATTATCATAAGTGAACCCAGCACGGTCCAGCTCACGAAGTGGGGCAGGTACAGCACCGACTGGCTTATGCGCTTGAAGCTCATGTGCTTGATCTCGTTGAGCAGCAGAGCCATTATGATGGGGAAGGGGAAGTAGAAAGTGATGTTCAGCAGCGCCAGTATAAGCGTGTTCCTCAGCAGCTTCCAGAACCAAACGTTCGAGAAGAAGCTGGTGAAGTTCATAAGCAGCGGGGCCTGCCAGCTGACCCTCTCCTGCTGCTGCAGGGTGGGGGAATATACCTGGAACACGATCTTCAGGTTGAGCACGGGAAGGAATTTGAATATCAGGTAATACAGCGCGCCGGGGATCAGCATCAGGTAAATGTATCTGTAGCGCGCGATGTGCCTGAGTTTCGCGGGGTCTTTGCGGTTCGTCTTGACGACGTATACGGATATGGCAAGGAACGCCGCGCCCAGCACGAACATGAGCAGCCACGCGCTGACGGTGTTGTTAAGCGCCCAGGCGTTCAGCTGATTAAGGAAACCGCCTAAGACCATCCCAACCAACCCGGCCAGGAATACTGCCGCGCTCAAAAACAGGGCGCCGTACGCCACCACCTCTACGCTGCGGGGGTTTGGAGTGTTCTGCCTTATCACAGCGCTTTTGTCACTCAAAAAGATCCCTCCTTATCTGCCGCTGTCGCATCTCAGGCGCAAACGCCCGTATGCACCTGAGATGCGGCTGCCTTAAAAACGGAGCGCCGCTGGCGCGGCGCTCCGCATGCCCATGAAAAGCCGTTGTGCGCGTGGAATTACTTATGCGCCTCTTCGTAGGCTTCGTTTACCTGATTGATGATCTCCTGTCCGCCGGCGGCGAGCCACTGGTCGATGGCGGCGGCGAAGCCTTCCATGTCGATCTCACCGGTCATGTAGGCTACGCGGGCGTCGGAAATGATGTAGGCGATCTCGGTCTGCAGGGCGCGGGAATCCTCGCTCATGTAGCCGATGGACTCGTCGACCTTGCAGTACTTCTCGATGCTCAGAGAGTAAGCGGTGATCTTCTGGGTGGCGCTCATGCCCTGGCCGTAGTCCGGAGACTGCACGCGGCGCGGGAACATGGAAGCGAACGCCTCGCTGGAACCGTCATCCACGCGGCGCTGCTTCTGCTCGTCGCTCACGGTGATGGAGCCGTCTTCCTGGCGGGTCCAGTGGAGGTCTTCCACGCCGACAGCCAGGTAGATGCCGCACTCGTCGTTGAGCTGCACGATGAAGTCGATGATCTTCTGAACGGTCTCGGCGTCCTTAACGGAAGCGGTAGGGATCAGAATGCCGCCCAGGCCGCCCACGGACAGCACGGAGTTGATGACCTGCTCGCCGTCGTCGGTGAAGAAGTCCTGGGTCTGCGCGATCTTCGCGTTGGGGTCAACGTTCTTGGCGTTGGCGTACTTGTTGCCCGCCTGGTTGGTGGCGGTGGTGATCATGGAACCCGCTACACCGTTGGCGAGGGGGCCGTGCTTATCGGTGTTGATGGCGAAGTCCTTGTTCATGTAGCCGTTCACGTACATCCAGTTGAACAGGTCCAGGGTGTCGTAATACTCGTCGAACATGAAGTAGGGCAACAGCTCGCCGTCCTCATCGAAGCCCCAGTAGTTGGGAGCGCCCATCATGACTGCCAGGGTGTTGAAGCCGGCGTAGGTCAGCTCGTTGTCCTTGTTGTCGCAGTACGCGAAGCCGATGGTGTCATCCTCGCCGTTGCCGTCAGGATCGTTCTCGGTGAACGCCTTGACCATCTCTTTGAAGGTGGCGATGTTGTAGGGCACTTCGAGCTCGATGCCCTTGGCCTTGAGGTTCTCCATCCAGTCTTCACGGTACAGGATGCCTACGCGGGCAGCCGCCGCCATGGAGGGGAACAGGTAGTTCCTGCCGCCCACGGAGGTTATGGCCAGGGAGCTGGGGGAAGCGAGGTTCTCCATGATGAAATCGTTGCCCTTGAGGTAGTCGGTCAGATCCCAGAAAGCGCCGTCCTTGCACATCTGCAGGTAGTTGGCGTTGGTGGTGATACCGGAGTTGATGACCATGACCATGGGCTGCTCGGTGGAAGCCATAACGGTGTTGAACTTGGTGGTGTAGTCGCCCTGGGGAGCCCAGGTGATGCGGAGATCCACGTTGCAGGTATCTTCGATGACCTTGAGCAGCGGGTTGCCTTCTTCACCGGTGCAGCCTACGGGCTCGGTCTCACCGTAGTAGGGCAGGTGCACGGTGATGACAAAGGGCTCTTCGCCTTCGGCGAAAGCGGAGAAGACACTTACCAGCATGAGCGCGGCAAGCAGCAGAGCCAGAATTTTGCGCATTGTTTTTCCTCCTTATCGTGTTGAGCGTTTTATATAGAAATCATAAAACGTTCAGATGGATTGATTGTAGCAGATAAAGGGCGATATGTCAATATAAAACACACGGCGGGCGCCGCGGGATAAAGGCGCGCAGCCGCGTTCTGACCACTGCCTGAAACGGAAGTTTTTCATATGTATATGTTGACGCTGGGACCTGTTTATTGTAAAATATTGGTGAAGTGTATAACCTTCAATAATGCATCTGCGGCCATTTGGCCGCGCGGAGGTTTATGTATCTTGCGGTAGACGGCGGGGGCAGCAAAATCGTGGCGGTCATGTACACGGACGATATGCGTCTTGTGTGCAAAGCCAGGTCCGGTGGAGTGAACATCACCCAGAATTCCCCGGAGGATATTGCCGCGCATATAACAGACTGCGTCGGGCAGCTCAAGCCGTTTTTGAGCGTGCCCCTGCGCGTGGACGAGGTGTTCATAGGGGACAGGGACCGGTTCGAAAAGGAACTGCGTGAAACGGCAGACGTGGAGAGCATCCGGCAGATACCCGAACCTGTGGCGGGGCTGTACGCGGGAGCGTGCAGGCAAAGCGGGCTGCTGGCGCTTTCCGGCACGGGCTCTGACGTGTTTATAATCCGGGACGGAAAAGTCAGCGGCAGCATAGGCGGCTGGGGGCCCGTGATGGGCGACCAGGGCAGCGGCGTATGGATCGGACTGCAGGCGATGAGGGCAGTGTGCCGCCAGTCCAACGGCTGGGGAGAAAAGACCCTGCTTATGGACCTGCTCAGCGAGTTTTACGGCACGCCGCTCAACAAGTATCCACCGCCGTATGTGGTGAAATCGGCCGCGCCTTACGCCATCGCGGCGAAGCTGGTCCCTTTGGTCGCCAAAGCGGCTTACGCGAACGACGGAGTGGCATTGGACATTTTCAGGCGAGCGGGCGAAGATATAGGCAGGCAGATCGAAGCACTGATAACCCGCTTCGGGCCGACTGAAGAAAGGGAGATCGTGCTGTGCGGCGGCGCGTGGAAGGCGCATCCGCTCATGCGGGAAAGCTGCCAGGCCTACATGTGGCACATAGACGAACGCTTTACCCTGAAACCGCCCTGCTTTGAGCACGTGCTGGCGGGGCCGGCGCTGAGGCTGCTGGAAAAGGGCATGAGTGAACGGGAAGTCAAGCTCACGCTGGCGGACAGGTTCCCGGACATGATAATCGACGCGGGAGGGTTATTCGCATGAACGGCATGGAGAAATACTTTGACAATCTGAGAACTGTGATCGACAGCGTGCAGAGCACCCAGTTCGGGAACATGGAACAGGCGGCGCAGCTCATGCGGCAGACGGTTAAGGACGGCGGCGATCTGTTCGCTTTCGGCTGCAGCCACGCAGGCCTGCTGGCGCTGGAGCTTTATTATCGTACCGGCGGAATGGCGCTTATCAATCCCATAAAGGCGCCGGGGCTCAACCTTGACGTGGATCCCGCCACGTTCACCAGCCAGATAGAGCGCCTGCCCGAATACGGGAAGCTGATATGTGACTTTAACCCGATCAAACAGAGCGATACGGTCATCATCCATTCGGTGTCGGGCAGGAATACCGTAACGATAGATTTCGCCCTGCGCTGCCGCGAGAAAGGCGCGCGGATCATCGCGCTCACCAGCCTTGAGGCGGGCAGGCACAACCCGTCGCGCCATCCTTCCGGCAAACTGCTCAAGGACTGCGCGGACATAGTCATAGACAACTGCGGCTGCCTGGGAGACGGGAGCGTGGCGCTGGAAGGCCTGCCGGAAAAGGTCGGGCCGACTTCCACCGCGGTGGGCGCGGCGATACTCAATTCCGTTATGGTCAGGTGCGTGGAACTGCTGCTTGGGGACGGGCTGCTGCCGCCGGTGTTCATGAGCGCGAACGTGGCGGGAGGCGACTCGCATAACGAGAAGATGCTCAAACAATATAAAGATCATATATTCTATATGGGACACTGAGGAGGATAAGAATCATGCTGCTGGACCGTTACAACGAGGCTGTCGACCAACTGATCGCGAAGGTGCGCGCCACACAGAGGGAGAACATCATAAAGGGCGGGGAAATGATCGCCGAAACCGTGGCAAACGGCGGCAACGTATATCTGAGCGCCATTGCCCACCATGTGGAATACGATTCCATCTACAGGGGCGGCGGACCCATCTTCTACAAGCATTTTTCCTGGAACATGAACGTTGAGAAACTGGGCCGCCCGAGGGACAGGAGCGATCTGGACACTTCCACCTGGGGCATGGCGGCGTACGCGCTTAAGTTAAGCGATATGCGCCCCGGGGACCTGCTGTTCGTGTCCTCGGTATCCGGGCGCACGGTAAATGTTGTGGACCTGGCTTTCGAAGCTAAAAAGATGGGCATAAAGGTTATCGCCTTCACGTCCATGGAATATACCAAGTCGGTGGAACCCGTGCATCCTTCCGGCAAGAGACTGTACGAGATGGTGGACCTGGCGCTGGACAACTGCGCTCCCGCCGCGGAAGCCATGCTGGAAGTGCCGGGCATAGAAGCGCGCTACGCGGCTGCCAGCGGCATTGCAAGCAACCTGATCATGTGGAGCATGACCAGCGTAGCCGTGGAAAAACTGCTTGAAAAGGGAATAACGCCGGGTATACTGAAGAGCGCGAATTTCCCGGGCGGCGCGGATTATAACCATACCGTGGTAGAGCCTGAGTACCAGAAGCACGGCTGGTAAACGAATATGGTGGAGGCACGCAGATGACGAGTTTGTATAAGTCTAAACTGGACGTAAAAAGCGCGGATATTGGGCCGGAAAGCAGCCTGCCGCCGCTGTTTACCGTCAACACCAGAGACCCCGATATGCCTTCCGACCTGCCGGAGGAGGACGGGCTGTACCTGAAGTATGAGTTTTTGAAAAGCATATTTCCATACCGCTTCCAGGACAATTACAACCGTGAATACACGGGCGTGCAGCCCGAAAGCATAGTGCTGGAAAACGAGTTTCTGAGAGCCGAGTTCGTGCCGAGCCTTGGCGGCAAGCTGTGGAGCCTGTTCGATAAGGAGAAAGGCAGGGAGCTGCTGTTCAAAAACCCGGTGGTCAGACCCGCGTATCTGGCAACGCGCTCCGCGTGGTGCTCGGGAGGCGTGGAGTGGAACTGCGGCGTGCACGGGCATACTCCATTCACCTGCTCGCCCATATTCGCCGCAAGGCTGAGCCTTGATGACGGCACTCCCGTGCTCAGGATGTACGAATTTGAGCGCATCCGCGGCGTGGTATACCAGATGGACTTCTTCCTGCCCGAAGGCTCCCGCCTGCTGTATGCCCGCATGAGGGTGGTCAATCCCGCACTGCACGCCACGGCCATGTACTGGTGGAGCAATATCGCAGTGCCGCATGTTGATGGCGCGCGCGTGGTGGTGCCGGCGGTGGGCGCCTATACGCCGCTCAACGGTGTAATGACCACCGTGCCTGTGCCCACTATAAAACTTAGTGACGTCGTGCAGCGGCTGCCTGAGGACAACCGTTTCCGCCGTAAGATGGAAGCGGCGGGGGGAGACATCGATATAACTTATCCGGACAACAACCCCGTTTCCGTGGACTACTTTTTCCGCACGGACAAGACCCGCAGGATGTACACCTGCCAGTTGTCTAAAGAAGGTTACGGCCTGTTCCAGGCGTCCACGTCCCGCCTCGTGGGCCGCAAGATATTCGTGTGGGGGCAGGGCCCGGGCGGACGCAAGTGGCAGGAGTACCTGAGCGGCGAAGGCTGTGACGGCAAATACTGCGAGATCCAGTGCGGCCTGGCCCATACCCAGAGCGAGCATATACCCATGCCGCCCCGCACGGCCTGGGAATGGCTGGAGATCTACGGCGCGATGAACGCGGACGGCAAAAAAGTGCATTCCGACTGGGACACCGCGCGCGGCGAAGTGGAGAGCAGGATAGACAGCCTGATAAGCGCCGAAGCGCTGGAACAGCTGCTCAAAGACACCCATGATATGGCGCTGGCTCCCGCGGAAGAACTGATCTCCACTGGTTCCGGCTGGGGCGCGCTGGAAAACCTGAGGCGCGAAAAAGCGGGCACCAGGCAGATGTGCCCGCAGCTGGACTTTGGCAAAACAGGGGACGCGCAGGCGGCGTATATAGACCTGCTGGAAAAGGGAAGCATGGGAGCGCATCCCAAAGATACCGCACCCGCGGCATGGATAAAGCAGAAAGAGTGGACGCTTGCGCTTGAGGAGGCGGTGCAGGGGCCCGACGCGGACAACTGGTACACGCTCCTGCAGCTGGGCTGTCTATATCTGTCCGTGCCGGATCTGCTGCGGGCGGAGATATACATCGATCGCTCGCTCAAAGCGGAGAAGACCGCCTGGGGGCTTTACGCCCTGGCGGAGCTCAAACGGGTCAGGGGCGATACAGAAGGCTGCGCGCTGACCATGCTGGAAGCCGCGAAGCTTGCGCCTGACGACGCGAGCCTTGCCAAAATGACCGCGCGGCACCTGCAGTCCGCCAAGTTGTTTGAAAAGCAGAAAGAATACATCGAAGGATGCGCCGACGCCATACGGGACCTGCCCAGGATGAAACTGTATTACGCCTTCGCGCTGTCTGAGGCGGGGGAAGCGGAAAAGGCGCTCGCGATCCTGGAAAACGGAGGCAGATATCTGGAGATCCCCGATATACAGGAAGGCGAGATCTCACTGAGCGAACTGTGGTATAACATACAGGAGAAGCTGGCCGCGAAAGCAGGGAAACCCTTTGACCGTGCCGGCGCAAAACCGCCCTACGAGCTTGACTTCCGGATGTTCGCAGAATAATAATATCGCGCATAAACAAGAAGCCATCGCGCCAAACGGCGCGATGGCTTTTGCTTGGTCATAACAACTCAGGCAGCAGTATTATTTTGCGGCTTCCCAAGCTTCGACCTGGCGCTGCACTTCGGCGACGACTTCGTCTACGCCGTTATCATGCAGCTTCTGACGGAACTCAGCAACGTTGGCCTCGACATCTTCGGGAGTCTCGAACTGGCCTCTGGTGAGGGCGCCCTGATACTCAGCAACAACGCTGGTGCAGGCCGCTATCTGGTTTACAACGGGAGCGGGATCGAACACGAAGCCCAGATGGCTGGGGATGAGGCAGGCTTCGTTGAGCTCGATCATGGTTTCCATCATCTCATTGTT
>JAEEGL012268601.1_pt1 | contig 10063 bp, 7 predicted proteins | sample 9134231 | NCBI WGS metagenome assembly JAEEGL01 (sample SAMN16246548, study PRJNA631951) | gut metagenome | biome: gut microbiome; feature: rumen; material: fiber-attached | host: Bos | place: Iran: Karaj | collected 2018-10 | reverse complement strand
TAAGTACTACGAGTATGATTTCAGCACCAAGAGCATTGACAGCAGCGTTATTGACCTCGCTATCTGGCGCAAGGAGATAAAAAATATCATCAACCGCAGCTACCTTCTGACCTCATACGGCGACGCTCAGGGTGAAGAAGCCCTGCGTTATGCGCTGCAGAAATACGCGCTCGGAATCAGAGGCGACAACTCAAAAATGGCTAATATTATAGTCGGCGCAGGTACCCAGGCTGTATTGTACCTCTTGTGTTCGCTGCTCGGAACAGAGAAACGCGTCGCTCTGCAAAAGTCGAGCTTTGTACAGTCGGAATTCGTTTTCCGCAGCTTCGGATATGAAATCTACTACTTCGCCAGCGACGATTTCGGCGTAACGATCGATTCACTCGACGCGCTAAGCCCCGATATTATCCTTGTCAACCCGAATTTCTCGGGCAAACGCGGCCTTAATATGCCTGTGACAAGGCGGCTCGAGATGATTCGCTGGGCAGCTAAGCACGGCGCGTATATAATCGAGGACGACTTCAACGGCGAGCTGCGCTACAGCTCCCACCCTATTCCCTGCGTTCAGTACTATGACTCTGAGCACACTGTGTACATCGGCTCGTTCTCAAAGGTACTGCTGCCGTCGGTTCGTATCAGCTACATGGTGCTGCCTGAGAGCCTGATGAAGGATTTTTCGGAATGCAAGCCCTACATTAATCAAATCGCCTCAAAAACCGAACAGCTCGCGCTGGCGGGATATCTCAACTCGGGCAAGATGGACTCGCATATCCGCAGAGCAAGGCGTGTTTACCTCGAAAAGAGCAGGCAGACACTTGAGAGTATAAAGAGATACTTTCCAAACGCAGCTCTTACCTTCAACGAAACCGCAATGTATGTCGCCGTTAAGCTGCCGAAAGAAGTAAACCGCGCCGAAATCGACAATGCGCTTGAAGAAAACGGAATCCGTCTGATGACATCTATTAAATCGGACAGTGACTTCGGCTTCTGCTTCTCGGGAATACCGATAAATAAAATAGACGAGGGTATCCGCCTCGTCAGTGAAATAATATTCAAACAGCCGGCTTGTTAAAAGCCGGCTGTAGTTATTTGTATTAAGATTTAAAGCCGCTCCTGAAGCCGCCGATAAGCGTGAAGATACCGAACACGGCTATGTCGGCGATAACGATTGTCGCGCCTACGGGAGTATTAGCGAGGATAGATACCAGAATACCGATCGCCGCGCAAAATACCGACAGACATGCCGAGCAGATCGTGACGGATTTAAAGCTCTTGAAAACGCGCATTGCGGACAGCGCAGGGAAAATAATAAGCGCGGAAATAAGAAGCGAACCTACGAGGCTCATTCCGATTACGATAATGACCGCAATGATTATCGCGATAATCAGATTATAGACACTCACCCGTGTACCTGTTGCGCGCGCGAAGTTCTCGTCGAAGGTAACGGAAAAAATCTTGTTGTAAAAGAAGATGAACGCAAGCACAACCACGAGCGACAGCACCGCGCAGAACCAAACGTCCTCTTCCTTGAGAGTGATGATCGAGGTCGAACCGAAAAGCGTTGTGCACACGTCGCCCGAGACGTTAGCCGAGGTCGGGAACTTGTTCATCAGAAGATAACCGAACGCAAGCGCGCCGACGGATATCATCGCGACAGCCGCGTCACCCTTTATCCTGGTGTTGGTGCCCGTGCGCAAAAGCAATACCGCGCTGATTATAGTGATAGGCATAACGATGAACATATTATTCGTCAGCCCCACGACAGCCGCGACCGCCATTGCGCCGAACGCGACGTGAGAGAGTCCGTCGCCGATGAACGAGAAGCGCTTGAGCACCAATGTCACGCCCAGAAGCGAGGCACAGAGCGCTATCAGTATACCGACGATGAAGGCGTAGCGCACAAACGGCATCTGGAAAAACACCGCGAGGCGCGAGAACATTTCTTCCATCAGAACTCGCCTCCCATCAGAACCGACAGCCTTTTGCCTGCCTTGCTCTCCTCAAACTGGCGGCGCGTGCCGAAAAACAGCTCGTCGCTGATGTGGAGAATATGGGTGGCGTACTTGAGCGCGGCGGAAATGTCGTGCGAAATCATTATTATTGTGATGCCCTCGTTCTTGTTGAGAGATTCGATAAGGCTGTACATATCAGCCGTGACGATTGGGTCAAGTCCCGCGACAGGCTCGTCCAGAAGCAGCATTTTTTTCGTCGCACAGAGTGCGCGCGCAAGCAGAACGCGCTGCTGCTGACCGCCCGAAAGCTCGCGGTAACAGCGGTTCTTCAAGTCCTCGATACCCATCTTGCGGATATTTTCCATGGCGACGCGCTTTTCAGCCTTTGTATAAAACGGTCTGAGTCCGCACCTTCCCTGAAAGCCTGAAAGAACTATTTCTTTTACCGAAGCGGGAAAGTCCTTCTGCACTACCGTCTGCTGCGGAAGGTAGCCGATTTCACGGGAACGAAGCCCGTCGCCGGTGATGATCTCGCCCTTCATCGGCTTGCGCAGTCCGAGGATAGTTTTCATGAGGGTGGATTTACCCGAGCCGTTCTCGCCGACGATACAGAGATAGTCGCCCGCGTTGACGTGAAAGCTGAGGTTCGAGATTATCTCCTTGCCCTCGTAGCCGAGAGAAAGCTCACGGCAGGTTAACTGTGACATATTTTCTCCTTATTTCCCGACTGCGAGCGCTGTTTTGAGCACGTCGAGATTCTTTTCCATCATGCCGATATAGTCGTCGCCGCTGTCAATCATTTCCTTTGAAACCGCCTGCATTGAGTTGAGCTGAAGAATTTGCGCGGTCTTGTTGTCAGAGGTTTCGATGATAGTCTCGGCGAGCTTTCCGTCTGAACCGTCGATCGTGAGCACGGCAGGCAGCCTGAGCTCTGTCAGCTTGTCCGCGAGAAAGGCGACTGTCTCAAAGCTCGCCTCGCTGTCAGCCGAACAGCCTGCAAACGCGGCGTAGTATTTCAGCTTATAGTCGTCTACAAGGTAGCGGAACGGAAAACGATCGCCGAAAAGCAGAGTGTCGTATTTCTTGTCCGCCTTGATAAGGGCGTCGGTGTGCTTGTCGTCGAGGGCTTTCAGCTTCTCCTGATACGTCTTTTCGTTCTTCTCATAAACATCGGCGTTTGCAGAATCAGCGGTCTTCAGTCCGGCTGCCAGCTCGCGGCAGAAAAGCTCCGCGTTCTTTACCGAGAGCCAGACATGCTCGTCATAAGCGCCGTCATCGTCCTCCTCTTCCTCTTCCTGCATTCCTTCAACAAGCTCCTCGTCCTTCGCGTAATCGCCGAGAAGGCCGAGCAGAGATACCTTGTACTTGCCGTCGTTGTCCTTAAAAAACGCAGCCGCGGAGTCGTTTACCCACTTATCTGACTCGCCGCCGACATATACGAAATAATTGCATTCGCTGATTTTTACCATATCCTCGGCGGTCGGCTGGTAGTTGTGGATATCCTTGCCGTCCTCAACAAGCAGAGTCAGCTCGACGTTCTCAGCGCCGTCTGTGATATTCTGCAGCCAGTTGTAAACGGGATAGATCGTTGTCACTATCTTGAACGCTTTGCTCTCGGTTGTTGTTGTGCCGCAGCCTGCAAATAAACAAAGCGCCATCACGGCGGTGAGCATTAATGCTATAAGTCGTTTCATCTAGTCCTCCTTGTTTTTGCGACAGGACTTGCAGACGCCGTACAGCACCGTGTTCGCCTTGTCAATCTTGAATTCATCGCTTTGCTCGAGGTTATTCATAAGCATCTCGACCCCGGGCATATTCATATGATATGTTCTGCCGCACTTCTCGCACGAAAGGTGCAGACAATCCTTGCAGGAATCGCTGTCGGTGTAGAGATAATACACCTCGCGAGTGCCGCTTTTGCTGACGCGGCGTATCTTGCCCTCCTTCTCAAGGTCGGAGAGGTTGCGGTACACAGCGCTGATGCTGATTCCCTCTCCCGAAAGAGCTGTTTCGAGCTGCTTTGCCGTGAGCTCCTCGTCGGCATGCTCTGACAAAAAAGCAAGCAGCGCCTTCCGCTGCTTTGTCATATACTTAGGCAAATCATCGCCTCCCAATTTGCAATTCATTCGCAAATTATTATACCAAATCGTCGGCGGTATGTCAAGCAATTTGCGAATATTTCGCAAATTCGATTTATAAGGCAAGTAATTATTATTTATGATTTATATATTACTATTGCGCAATTTTTCAGGTTATGATATAATCTTATTGTGTATTTTTAAAAATGAGGAGGAAAATTATGTGGGAGCAAATACTCTCGACCGTTGAGGAGGTAAATAATTTTCTCAACGGTATTGTTTGGGGCTGGCCTGTGGTCATTCTTATTCTCGGCACGGGCATTCTGCTCACCGTCAGGACAAAATTCCTGCAGGTGCGCAAGTTCGGCGAATCGCTGAACACAACCATAGTCCCCACTCTCAAGAGCTTAGGCAAAAAACGCGAGAAGGACAGCCGCGTCAAGTCGGTATCTCAGTTCGAGGCGTTCTCAACCGCTATCTCGGGAACAGTCGGCACCGGAAATATCGTCGGCGTTGTATCGGCAATACTGACGGGCGGTCCCGGCGCTGTATTCTGGATGTGGATCTCGGCGTTCTTCGGCATGGTCACAAACTACTCCGAGAACGTACTCGGTCTGTACTTCCGCAAGAAAGACAAGGACGGCAACCTCTCGGGCGGCTCGTTCTACTACATCGCGAACGGTCTGAAATGGAAATGGCTCGCTTACTGCGCCGCTATCTTCTGTGTGTTCGCGGCAATCGGCATGAGCGGTGTGCAGACAAACAAAATCTCCGGCACTCTCACCGAGGCGCTCACAAGGGTATGGACGGCTGAGAACGCCATGACAATCAAGCTGATCATCGGTGTGATCGTCGCGGCTCTGACTGCGGTTATCATCATCGGCGGCATTCAGAGAATCGGCAAGGTCACATCTATGCTCGTTCCGTTTATGTCGCTGCTCTTTATAATCATGTCGCTCATTGCGATCATCATTCACTTTGACCAGGTACCCAAGGCTTTCGGTCTTATCTTCGAAAAGGCTTTCAATTTCCAGGCGGCAGGCGGAGGTATTCTCGGCTACTCCTTCGCGCAGGTCATCAAAAAAGGCATGGCGAGAGGCGTATTCTCAAACGAAGCAGGTCTAGGCTCGTCCGTTATCGCGCACTCCGCTTCCGAAACAAGAGAGCCTGTAAAGCAGGGTCTTTGGGGTGTGTTTGAGGTATTTTTCGACACCTTCATCATCTGCACCCTCACCTCTCTCACCTTCCTGACGACCTTCGATCTCAACACTCTGACCGCCGATATGGACGACTCCGTTATGGCCATGTCGCTGTTCTCAACTAACTTCGGCACCTTCGGCGTTGCAGTGTTCTCTATTATCCTTCCGCTGTTTGCATTTACGACGATCATCGCGTGGTCGTACTACGGCGAAAAGGCTATTGAATTCTGTTTCGGCTGGGTCAGCGAGAAAAAGCGCAAGTACATAATCATCGCGTTCAAGATCGTTTACGTACTGCTGATCGCGGTTTCCGCGGCGATCCACGGCGAGCTTATCTGGGCGATCGACGACACCTTTAACGGTCTGATGGCTGTGCCGAACCTGATATGCCTGATTGCGCTGAGCGGTCTTGTGGCAAAAATCACGAAGAACTACTTTGACCGTAAGAAAGGCAAAAGACTTGAGCCGATGCTCTCCGCTTATCCCGATATGAACGAGGAATTCAAGCAGGATATCATGACTGACAATCTCGAGATGAAATAAACGCAAATCACCCCTGACCGATTAAGTCAGGGGTGTAATTTTTTATTTATTCCCATTCCACCGTTCCGGGAGGCTTGGAGGTGATGTCGTAAACTACGCGGTTTACGTGGGTCACTTCATTAATAATGCGGTTTGAGACCTTGCCGAGAATATCATACGGAATCTTTGCCCAGTCGGCGGTCATGAAGTCGTCGGTCGTTACCGCGCGGATTGCAACAAGCTCGCTGTAGGTGCGCGCGTCGCCCATTACGCCGACGGTCTTTACACCGGGGAGTACCGCAAAGAACTGGCTCATCTTGTCGGCATAGCCGCACTTGTCCATCTCGTCGCGGAGAATAGCGTCGGCTTCCTGCAAAATTCTTACGCGCTCGGCGGTTACCTCACCGATAACGCGGACGCCCAGTCCCGGCCCCGGGAATGGCTGACGCCATACGAGGTCGTGAGGAAGTCCGAGCTTCTCACCTACCGCGCGTACCTCGTCCTTGAACAAGTCCTTGAGCGGTTCGATGATATCCTCAAACTTGATGTCCTCGGGCACGCCTACCTGGTTGTGGTGGGTCTTGATCTTCGCCGCGTCACCCTTGCCGCTCTCAATGCGGTCGGGGTAAATCGTGCCCTGAGCGAAGAATCCCGAGCCGTAGCTCTCGCGGATTTTATTCCAGAACACGTTATAGAACTCAGTTCCGATGATTTTACGCTTGTCCTCGGGATCGCTCACGCCCTTGAGCTTTGAGAGGAACTCGTCCTGACAGTTGATGCGGACAAAGTTCATGTCGAAGAGCTTAGTGAAGGTGTTTTCAACGAAATCGCCCTCGTCCTTGCGCATTAAGCCCTGATCGACGAATACGCAGGTGAGCTGCTTGCCGATCGCCTTGCTGATCAGCGCCGCGGCAACAGAGGAATCAACGCCGCCCGAAAGACCGAGAACTACGCCCTTGTCGCCTACCTGAGCGCGAATCTGCTCAACGGTGGTGTCGATGAAGCTGTCCATCTTCCACTCGCCCTTACACTCGCAAACGTCGTACAAGAACGCTCTGAGCATGTCCTTGCCGTTCTCGGTATGGTTTACCTCGGGATGGAACTGAACGCCGTATAGTCTGCGCTCGGGGTCAGCCATTGCAGCAACGGGACAATGAGCGGTAGCTGCGGAAACGGTAAAGCCCTCGGGTACCTCATTAATATAGTCCCGGTGACTCATCCACGAAATGCCCTGAGAAGGAATATTCTTAAAAAGAATATTATCGGGGTTGTAATCGGTCACGGTCTTGCCGTATTCGCTGACAGCGTCGTCAGTCGCGGAGACTACGTTGCCGCCGAGAGAATACGCCATGAGCTGACAGCCGTAGCAGATTCCGAGAATCGGCACGCCCAGCTCAAAAATCTCGGGAGTGTAGTGCGGCGAGTTCTCGTCATATACACTGTTGGGTCCGCCTGTGAAGATAATTCCCTTGGGGTTGAGAGCCTTGATTTTTTCAAGCTCCACCGTATAGGGCAGGATTTCGCAATACACATTGCACTCGCGAACCCTTCTGGCGATAAGCTGATTGTACTGACCGCCGAAATCGAGGACAATTACCGTTTCCTTGTTCATATTATACCCCTTTTCAAAATGAACGGGGCTGTCTTGAAACAAGACAGCTCCATTTTATTATCTGTAGATGATATCGCTGCGGGACGGGCCGTTGGAGACCATCTTGATCGGCACGCCGATTTCCTTCTCGGCGAACTCGATATACTCGCGGCACTCCTTGGGAAGCTTATCGTACTCAGTGATACCCGAGATAGAGCACTTCCAGCCCTTGAGCTTTTTGAGGATAGGCTTGCATCTCTTGAGCTTGGTTGTTGACGGGAAGTAGTCGATAACCTTGCCGTCGAGTTCGTAGCCGACGCAAACGGGGATTTCGTCGAGGTAGCCGAGAACGTCGAGGACGGTAAAGGCAACCTGAGTCGCGCCCTGAACCATGCAGCCGTAGCGTGTGGCAACAAGGTCGAGCCATCCCATACGTCTGGGTCTGCCTGTGGTAGCGCCGAATTCGCCGCCGTCGCCGCCGCGTCTGCGAAGCTCGTCAGCCTCGTCGCCGAAAATCTCGGAAACGAACTCGCCCGCGCCTACAGCGCTGGAGTAGGCCTTGACAACGGTGATGATCTCCTTGATCTCGTAGGGCGGAATACCTGCGCCGACCGCGCCGTAGCCCGCGATCGTGTTGGAGGAGGTTACCATGGGATAGATACCGAAGTCGGTGTCCTTGAGAGAGCCGAGCTGACCCTCGAGGAGAATGTTCTTGCCTTCCTTGATGGCGTTATGTACGAACATGAACGCGTCGCCGACGTACGGCGCGAGCTGCTCCTTGTACTCCATGAGCTTGTCAAAAACCTCCTGCTCGGTGATTTCGGGCTTGTTGTAGAGGTTCTTGAGGGTCGCGTTCTTGATTTCGAGCGCGTGATGAATCTTCGCCTTCAGAGAGTCGGGATCGTCATAGAGCTCGTTGATCTGAAAGCCGATTTTTGAGTACTTGTCGGAATAGAAGGGCGCGATACCGCTCTTGGTGGAGCCGAAGGAATTCTTGCCGAGACGCTCCTCCTCGTAGCAGTCGAACGCGACGTGGTAAGGCATAACAATCTGAGCGCGGTCGGAGATGATGACGTTGGGTGTGGGTACGCCTCTGTCCTCAAGCTCCTTCATTTCCTTGACGAAGTTCTCGACGCTGAAAGCTACGCCGTTGCCGATGATGTTGGTGATATTCTGATGAAATACGCCCGAAGGGAGCTGATGCAGCGCAAATTTGCCGTAATCGTTGATGATGGTGTGACCTGCGTTCGCACCGCCCTGAAAGCGGATAACGATGTCGCTGTCATTGGCTAGGACGTCGGTGATTTTACCCTTTCCCTCATCGCCCCAGTTAGCGCCTACGATTGCTTTTACCATGGTTTTTTCTCCTTATGCTTAAACGTTGATTTCGGGTTTGTCCGATTCAATATCCTTGTATTTTTCGAGCGCGGGAGCAACATATTCAGCGAGGAAGTCCTCGGTCTGCTCCTTTGCTCTGCCTGTGTACTTCTCGGGCTGGAGAATGTTCTCAAGCTCCTCGAGCGTTACGCCGAACGCCTCGTCTGATGCGATTCTGCTGAGAAGGTCGTTCTCGCCGCCTTCCTCCTTGATGACCTTGGAAGCTGCCATTGAGTGAACGCGGATTCTCTCGTGAAGCTGCTGACGGTCAGCGCCTCTCTTCTTTACAGCGTCCATCATGATGTTCTCGGTTGCCATGAAGGGCAGCTCCTTGCGCAGACGCTGCTCAATAACCTTCGGGTAAACGACCAGACCGTCCGCGACATTCGCGCAGAGTGAGAGCACTCCGTCAATTGCAAGGAATGCTTCGGGCACGCTCAGACGCTTGTTCGCTGAGTCGTCAAGTGTGCGCTCAAACCACTGTGTAGCGGTCGTGAAGTAACCGTTGAGCACGTCAACCATCACGTAACGCGAAAGAGAACCGATTCGCTCGCTGCGCATCGGGTTGCGCTTGTAGGCCATCGCAGATGAACCGATCTGGTTCTTCTCGAACGGCTCCTCTACCTCCTTGAGGTGCTGCAGAAGTCTGATATCGTTGGAGAACTTCGCCGCGGACTGCGCGATACCCGCAAGTACATTGAGGAACTGTGAATCGAGCTTGCGCGAGTAGGTCTGTCCCGATACGGGGAAGCAAGCCTGATAGCCCATTTTTTCGGCGATCTTCTTATCGAGAGCCTTGCACTTCTCATGGTCGCCGTCAAAGAGCTCCAAAAAGCTCGCCTGAGTACCTGTGGTACCCTTTGAGCCGAGCAGCTTAGCCTTTGAAAGCTGATACTCGACGTCCTCGAGATCCATCATGAATTCCTGGATCCAGAGGGTCGCGCGCTTGCCTACGGTCGTGGGCTGAGCGGGCTGAAAATGTGTAAACGCGAGTGTCGGAAGCGCCTTGTATTCGTCCGCGAATTTGGAAAGGTTGCGGATAACGGTGATCAGCTTGTTGCGGACAAGCTTCAGACCCTCGGTCATGATGATGATATCGGTGTTGTCGCCGACGTAGCACGAGGTAGCTCCGAGGTGGATAATACCCTTTGCGTTCGGGCACTGAACACCGTAAGCGTAAACGTGGGACATAACGTCGTGGCGGACGAGCTTTTCTCTCTCCTGAGCGACTTCGTAGTTGATGTCGTCGGCGTGAGCTTTAAGCTCGTCGATCTGAGCCTGTGTTACGGGCAGACCCAGCTCCATTTCCGCCTCGGCAAGCGCAATCCAGAGTCTGCGCCAGGT
>JAEEGL010574286.1_pt1 | contig 10063 bp, 7 predicted proteins | sample 9134231 | NCBI WGS metagenome assembly JAEEGL01 (sample SAMN16246548, study PRJNA631951) | gut metagenome | biome: gut microbiome; feature: rumen; material: fiber-attached | host: Bos | place: Iran: Karaj | collected 2018-10 | reverse complement strand
TACTTTAGAACAACTGATGTTACTGGTGTAATTACTCTTCCAGAAGGAACTGAAATGGTTATGCCTGGTGACAATGTTGATATGACTGTTGAATTAATCACTCCAATCGCAATTGAAAATGGAACTAATTTCTCAATTCGTGAAGGTGGTAGAACAGTTGGTGCTGGTGTAGTTTCAGAAATTTTAGAATAATTAAAATAAAAAATGAGCATTGCTCATTTTTTTATTTGTATGTAAACACAGTCTGATTTCTTTACATTTATTTTTATAAATATTATAATTATTATAAGGAAATAATATGAAAAGAAGAAAGTATGTAAAAATAATTAGAAATAGAATATTAGTTCTTTTAGCACTTCTTGTTATAGTATGTGTTTCTTTTAGTACGTCTTATTCTAATTTTGTATATAATTCTACTGATCATAGAGCAGTTGAAATGTATGTTTCACCATTAAATTATGAAATAAAAATAAATGATACTTATAATGGTACAATTGCTGTCAAACCAGGTAATTCATTTGTTAATATTGATATTTTAAGTAATAATGGTGTTAGTACAAAGTATAAATTAATGTATGGAACTGATGATAATTTAAGTGTTTATTTTCTTGATAATGTTCCTAGTGGGGATATAGGTTCTGGAAAGAGTAAAACTCATAGATTAATAGTTAGTAATTTAAGTGATAATATTATTAAAGTTAATTTTAAAATAGTAGGTGGTTATAATACAAATAAATTAGAAGATATAATTGCACCATTAGGATTTAGTGAGATTAATCAAACTATTCATATTGGTGATTATGTGGAATATAAACCTGTTAATGCTAATGATAGTTATGAAATAGATAAGGAAATATCAGGTTATACAAAAAATCAAACTGTATATAAAAAGAATAGTAAGTGGAGAGTTTTTGATATTAATGATGATGGTTCTATTGATATAATCAGTGAAAAATCTATTTCTATAGATAGTAAATATAATTTATTACACTTGAGTGGTTATAAAGGCTATAATAATGGAGTTTATATTCTAAATGATGTTTGTAATAGATTATATGGTAGTTATTTTGCTACTGCTAGAAATATAAGTATTAATGATATTGAAAGTAAATTAAGTGGTAATTGGAATCCTAAGGAGTATATTAATTCAATTGCTGAAGATGGTTATAAGCAATATGACAAAAATATGTATGTTCCAGCTATATATTCAGAAGGATTAGATAGAAGTGATAGTTTTAATATCATTTTACAAGATGAATATACAGTAGAAGATTCTTTAGAAACAGAGATTAATTATTGGACTCACGATATGGAGGAAGATAATTTTAAAGATTTATATTATGATATTATTATGAATCAAAAATACAATACATGGATATCTAGTAGATATGTAAATGCATTTGATAGTTATGCTTTATTTGGAATATCTAATATGGAAAAAAATACTATCATGGGTAATATATTATATAGTTCTATCAATGATACATTTACAGGAGCTAATGCTATTAGACCAATTGTTAATATTAAAACTGGTATTCAATTAGAAAATGGAGTATTTAAAATAAAAAATTAAGTTATAAAACTTAATTTTTTTATTGATTATTATAAATAATTAAATGATGTTGACACCTTGTACATGATACATAATATAGATATCTTTCATCATATGTATATTTATTATTAATATCTGTGTAAATTATACTACTATCAAATTCTAATCCTTTAGCTATATATGAAGGTATTACTACAAATGATCTGCTAAATATATTACTTGATGAAGATATTTTTACTAAATCATTATATTCTTTTGATAGTAATTTATATATTTTATCAGTTTCCGTATCTGTCTTAGTTATAATAGCTAAGCTTTTATTTTCTTTTCTTAATTTATTTATGTCTTTTATTAATTGCTCTTTTAAATTTGTTTCTATTTTAAACTCAACTGGTATTGAAACATTTCTTCTTATTGCTGATACTAGGTTAAGTCCTAATATTTTGTTAGCATGTTCGATAATTTCTGGACTTGAACGATATGTTTTATTTAATTCAATATATTTTGAGTTTTCATTAAATAGGTTAGTTAGTTCTTCAAGTGAATCATAATGATAATATGGATTTATTGTTTGATTTATATCTCCTAGTATAGTAAAAGCACTTTTTCTTAATATTTTCTTTAATAGTTTATACTGAAGTAAACTATAATCTTGTGCTTCATCTATTATTGTTTGTTCTATTGTATAATCATATCCAAGTGGTGATAATAAACTTTTCATATAGACAAATAAACAAGCATCTTCATATGAGATTTTTTTATCATTTAGTTTATTTATATAACTTTCTAATATATCTTTTTTGTATGATTCTTTAAATTCATTACTATAATAGAAGTTTTTATATATTGTTTTTAGATCTAATGTTTTATTTAGTCTTTCTTTTAATAGTTTTTTTACTGTTTTTTCCTTTGTTTTATTTCCTTTGAAATTTTGCTCTGATATTTTTTCTGCTATAACATCAATTCTATCAATTAGTGGAATATGATTATATCTTTTTAGAAGCATATAATTTAATTCATCTTTTGACATATATAATTCTCTAGTTAATATATCATCAGTAAATATTATGTCTTTTATATAATTTTGTATATATTTATCTATTATATATACTATTTCATTTGATTGTTTATATTTAATTAAATCTGGATATTCTTCTTCATATTTATAGTATCTTTCAATAAATGAAGTAAATGTTTCAATTTCTTTATATTCTGTTATATATGTTTCTAAAAAATCAGAGAATGTAGTTTCTTTTGTATTTTCTTCACCAAGTTCAGGTAATACATTTGATATATATTCTGAAAATATATTATTTGGTGCAAATATAAGTATTTTATCACTTGTTAAATTTTTAATTTTATAGAGTAGGAATGCTATTCTATGTAATGCTACACTTGTTTTACCACTACCTGCGATTCCTTGTACTATTAATACTTTATCATTTGTATTTCTTATGATATCATTTTGTTCTTTTGCTATTGTATTGACTATATTTTTCATATAATCACTGGATTTAGATGATAATACTTCTTGAAGTAGTTCATCTTGAACATTTAGTTTTGAATCAAAGACTCGTTTTATTTTAGAGTCTTCTATTGTAAATTGTCTTTTATTATGAATATATCCTTTTATTATTCCACCGGGAGCTTCATATTGAGCATCTCCTTCTTCATAATCATAGAATATACTCGATATTGGGGCTCTCCAATCATAAATGATTTGTTTATCATTGTCTGTTAGGTAGGTGAGTCCTATGTAGATATCATTCTTTTCTTTATTTTCTTCAAATACTACTTTGGCAAAGTATGGACTTCCTTGTACTTTGTAAAGTTTTTTATAATATTTGGCTTTCATCTCTAGATTATCGATTTCTTGACTATTATTTGTCATAATAGTTTTCATTTCGGTTGGGTCTAGTTCCGCTCGTTGATCCCAAATGAACTTTTTAAATTCCATTTGTTTCTCTTCATCGTCGTATAAGTCTTGTGCCAGTTCTGATATTTGTTTTCGTAAAATGTTAGTTGTTAATTTTAGATAGTTCTTTTCTTTTGAAAATTCTTCTTCACTTAAATTCATTAATTCCTCCTATTATAAATCAAGTGTGAGTCTAAATTAACGTGCATAAACTGAATATTATCAAAATAAATAATTAATGTCAACTATAATTTAATTATTTATATTTTATTTTTAATATTATATAATTAAATATATGAAAAAAATAAAAGATGATAAGATATTGTTACTTGTTTTGTTTTTGATGTCATTTTCTATAGGTATATGGTCTAATTATAGACAATTATGGCTTAAAGATATGGCTGGTTTTAGTGTGAATTCAATAAGTAAATTATTTTCAGTTGCACTTATTTGTAGTGCAATTATTTCTTTTATTATTAGTTTATTTTCATCTAAAATTAAGATTAAATTAGTTATATTAGAATCAATTATTATAAGAACTCTTGCTATGGGATTATTGTTTTTTAATATTAGTAATTTTACTATAAAAGTATGTATGCTTTTGACTATTATGTGTGAAGTAATATTTGGAGTAGGTTATTATCCACTATTAACTTTTGTTGATAAAAGTGATGAAATGTTTAGAAAAAAATCACTTGCCGAATTTGTTGCTAAAGATATAGGTATTATTAGTATTGGTATTTTACTTGGTATTTCAGTTAATAATGTTCCTTTGATAGATTATAATGATTCTTTATTAATAGCATTATTTGCTAATGTTTTATCTGGTGTATTTTTATTATTATTTAAGATAAAAGAAAAAATATCAAGTAAAAGTTCATCTTTACTAAAATCATTTAAAAATATATTTAAAGATAAGGTAAATAATTATTATTTAACTGGATTGTTATTTATAAATATTTCTTATGGAATTGTATTTGATTTGATGCTTATAATACTTACAGATTATATTAATTTTGAGGTGTCATTTGCTTCAATATTTATAATTGTATGTAATTTTTTAGGTAGTTTATCATGTTCAATATTTAATAAAATTAGTGATAAAATTAGTTGCAATAAAGGTATTTTTATTAAATTTGGCTTAAGATTTTTAGCATATATTGTTGCATTTATAGTTGGAAATATTAATGTATTTATAGCATCAATTGTTGTTGCCTTTATAACTTCCAGAATACTAGAAGATAAAACCGCTGGAGTTTTTCTAAAAAGAGTTAATAATTCAGATCAATTTTTATATGGTAATATTAGATATTTTGTTGCATGTATTGGGGAAGGAATAGGTGCATTTTTAGCTGGAGTTTTTCTTGGAATATCATTTAATTATTTGTTTTTAGGAGCTGGTATAATAACATTAATTCAAATAATTTTCTTATTAATTGCCAGTAAATATAATAGTGTATAAATGATGTAAAATTATAGTGAATCTATAATTTTTTTATCCATATAATGATAAAATTATAGTAGAGGTGAATAGGTATGTCATTTGAAGAATATTTAGATGAAAACCTTGGATCTTATTCTGATGAAATAACAGAAGAAGAGAAAAAGGATTTAAAAAGCAATTATGACAAGTTACTTATATGGCAAAATGCAGTAAACATGATGGCTAATTCAAATAAAGAATATGCAAAAGAAGATTATGATAAATCAATGAATAATTTAGCAGATACAAGTGTTAAATTAACTACTACAATTAATAGTATTAAAAGTAGACTCGGTATTGAGGAGGGAATCACTTCTCAACATAGAATGTAAATAATAAAAGTATAGAAAATATTGTTTCTATACTTTTTTATTGTATTAAGATATAATTTTTATTAGTGAAGGAGATAATTATGAGAGTTGTTATTATAGGATCAGGAGCATCTGCTTTGAGTTGTGCGATTAAGTCTAAAAATGATAAAAATGAAGTAATAGTTTTAGAAAAAAATAATAAGTCTTTAAAAAAATTATTATTAACTGGTAATGGTAGATGCAATTACTTTAATGATAATTGGAATAGTAACAAATATTATTCATATGATAGAGATTTAATAGATAAAGTAATAAATGAAAATAATAAAAAAATATTAACTGATTTTTATGATAGTATTGGATTAATTCCTAAAATAAAAGATTGTTATTATTATCCTTCATCTAATCAAGCACAAGCAGTATATAATTCTCTTTTAAAAGAAGCTTTAAATAGAAATGTTAAGTTTATTTATGATTATAATGTTAATAATATTAAAAAAGATGATGATAAGTATGTAATTAACAATGATATTAAATGTGATATTTTAGTAATAGCTACTGGATCAAAAGCTTATCCTAAAACAGGTAGTGATGGTTTTGGATATGAAATTGCTAAAAGATTTAATTTAGTTATTAATAAAGTTTATCCTGCTTTAACACCAATTATTTCAAATAATAAAATACTAAAGAATATAAATGGTGTTAGAAGTGATGTGTTAGCTATTTTATATAAAGATAATAAAAAAATATATGAAGAAAAGGGAGAAGTTCAATTTACTGATTATGGATTATCTGGAATTTGTATATTTAATTTAAGTACATTTATGAATGAAAATAATTATAAAATAGTATTAAATTTATTAGATAGTAATGGCATAAACGAATCTAATTTTGATGATGAGTTTAATAAATTAAATAACAAGTTATATAAAAGAAATATTACTGATTTATTAGAATGTTTTTTAAATTATAAAATAGTAAATGAAATATTAAAAATATCTAATATAAGTGGAGAAAAAACATGGAATGAGTTATCTAATAATGAGAAAAGTATTTTAAAAAATAATCTATTAAAATTAGAATTTAATGTTTCCGGTGTAAGGGAATATGAATACTCTCAATGTTGTGGTGGAGGAGTTTCTCTTAAGGAATTGAATTTAAATAATTTTGAAGTTTTAAAAAACAAAAATTTATATTTTATTGGTGAAGTAAATGATATAACTGGTGTATGTGGAGGATATAATTTATCTTATGCATTTCTTTCTGGTTTATTAGCAGGAGATGATATTAATGCTAAGAGTAAGTAATTTAAAAGTAGATGTTAAATCAAATGATATTATTTATTCATTAACAAAGAAATTAAATGTTAAAAAAGAAGATATAATTAATTATTCTATTCATAAAAAAAGTATTGATGCTAGAGGAGCTGTTATATTTGTTTATGAGATAGATGTTAATTTAAAAAATGAAAGCAAAATTAGATTTTCTAAAGATATTAAAAAAGCTAAAAAAGAAGAGTATATTTTTAATGATTTTAAGTGTTCTAAAAATAAAAAAATAGTTATAGTAGGAAGTGGACCTGCTGGGCTTTTTTGTGCTTATGAATTAGCTAAAAATGGCTATAAACCTATAATTATAGAACGTGGAGAGAAAATAGAAGAAAGAATTAAAAGTGTTAATAAGTTTTGGGATAGTGGAATACTTAATGAAAACTCTAATATTCAATTTGGAGAAGGTGGAGCTGGAACATTTTCTGATGGGAAACTTACCACAGGTATTAAAGATAAAAATAATAGAATAAATGAAGTATTAGATACATTTGTTATGTTTGGGGCTCCTGAAGAGATCAAATATTTAAATTTACCTCATATTGGAACTGATAATTTAAGAATGGTTATTAAAAATATGAGAGAAAAAATCATAGAATTAGGTGGAAAGTTTTTATTTAACACGTTATTAACAAATGTTGAAATAGATAATAATCATATTAAAAATATTATTGTTAATAATAATGAAAAAATAGAATGTGATTATTTAGTTTTAGCTCTTGGTCATAGTGCTAGAGAAACGTTTAAAATGCTTTACGAAAATGGTTTAAATATGCAAAACAAACCTTTTGCTGTAGGATTTAGAGTATGTCATAATCAAGATATGATTGATGATAATCAGTATGGTGCATATAAAGAATATTTACCTCATTCATCATACAAATTAACATATAATACTCCAGAAAAAAGTGTTTATTCATTTTGTATGTGTCCAGGAGGTTATATAGTAAATGCATCGAGTCAAAAAGATCATTTAGTAGTTAATGGTATGAGTAATTATGATAGAGAAAGTGGCACTTCTAATAGCGCTATTGTATTTACGATTAATGAAAAAGATTATGGCTATAATTTGTTTGATGGAATGTATTTTCAAGAAAGAATTGAAAAAGAAGCATATAATTTATGTGATGGAAAAGTACCTATTCAAAAATATATTGATTTTAAAAATAATAGTAAAACGGTTTCGCTTGGAAACATAAATCCTAATATAAAAGGTGAATATGAATTATCTAATTTAAATAGTTTATTTGATAAAAAAATCAATAATTTAATTATTGATTCTATGGAGTATTTTTCTTATAAAATAAGAGGTTTTGATGGAGATGATACGGTTATGTGTGCTGTTGAAAGTAGAACTTCATCACCAATTAGAATTATTAGAGATGAAAATATGGAATCAAATATTAAAGGTATATATCCAATAGGTGAAGGAGCAGGTTATGCTGGTGGTATAACTTCAGCAGCAGTTGATGGTATTAAAGCATTTGAAAAGATAGTTAGCAATAAATAAAAAGGACTTTTAAGTCCTTTTAAACTGTTAAACCTAGGAAATGAACAGCTACTGTGAAATATACTACTAATGAAATAGCATCAACAATTGTAGTAATGAATGGGCTTGCCATTACAGCAGGGTCAAAGCCTAATTTTTTAGCAAATATTGGAAGAGTACAACCAACTATTTTAGCTATTGAAACTGTCATAATAAGTGTTAAACAAACTACTAATGCTACTGGTATTGTTACTTGATCAACTACAAGTAATTTAACAAAGTTAGCTGCTGCTAGAGAAATACCAATTATTAATGATACTCTAAATTCTTTCCACATTACTTTTGCAATATCTGAAAATTCTACATCATTAAGTGATAGGGCACGAATTATTGTTACACTTGCTTGTCCACCAGCATTACCACCAGTATCCATTAACATTGGAATAAATGAAGTTAATATTACCATACTTGCTAATGCTGTTTCATAATGTTGAATTATTTTACCAGTAAATGTAGCTGAAATCATAAGTAGTAATAGCCAAGGTATTCTACTTTTATAAATATCAATTATTGATTGTTTTAAATATGATTTTTCTGTTGGTAAGATAGCGGCCATTTTTTCGATATCTTCTGTTGCTTCTTGTTCGATGATATCTACAACATCATCTATTGTGATAATGCCAACTAATTTATGTTCTAAATCAACAACAGGTACTAATGTAAGGTCGTAATCTTGAATTAATTTAGCAACATCTTCTTGGTCAGTTAAAGTACTAACTGAAACAAAGTCTTCATCCATTATTTCTGATAATGGTGTATTTTCTTCATGAATTACTAAATCTTTTAATGTAACTGTACCAATTAGTTCTCTTTTTTTATCTGTTATAAAACATATATTAATTGTTTCTTGTTCATCATAATCTGTTCTTATTTTTTTAAGAGCATCTTTTATTGTATTATATTCTTTAAAATCTAGATACTCTACTGTCATTATAGAGCCAGCAGAATTATCTGGATATTTAAGTAATTTATTTATATCTCTTCTTGTTTCTGGGTCAACTTTATTTAATAATTTTGTTACTACATTAGCTGGCATTTCATCAATTAAGTCAGTTGCGTCATCTGCTGACATGTCATTTAAAATATCAGCGGCTTCTTTTTCTGATAATGATGTAATTATTCTTGCTTCAGTATCTATTTCTAGGTATGAAAAAACATCCGCAGCAATATCTTTAGGAAGTAATCTAAATAATTTAACAACTTCTTTTATAGGTAATTCTTCAAATATTTCAGCTATATCATGTTCATTCATATCAGTAAGTAATCTTTTAATATCTGCGTATCTTTTATTATCGATAAGATCATTAATTCTTTCTAACATAATAACACCTCTTTCTTTTTCGCCTAAATTATACAAAAAATAACTTAAATAGTAAATAAAAACTATATTTTTTTATCATTTTTTTAGTTATAATATGGTTAACAAAAGGAGAATGATATGAAAAATAATATACCTACTCATGTAGGAATAATAATGGATGGAAATGGAAGATGGGCTACTAGACAAGGTTTAAGTAGAAGTATGGGTCATAAAGCAGGATATGAGACTTTTAAAAAGACTGCTGTTCATATATTAAAGAAAGGTGTTAAATATTTAAGTGTTTTTGCTTTTTCAACAGAAAACTTTAAAAGAAGTGCTGAAGAAGTTGGTTTCTTAATGAATTTATTTACTGAAGGTTTTTCTAAAAATACTAAAGATTTTTTAGATAATAATGTTAAAGTTATTTTTTCAGGTAGAAAAGAAGGATTACCTGATAAATTATATAAAGTTATGCAACAATTATCTAAAGATACAAAAGATTGTACTGGAGGAGTGTTAAATATATGTCTTAACTATGGAGGACAAGCTGAAATAGTTGATGCTAGTAAGAAAATAGCTAAACTTGCCATTGAGGGTAAAATAGATATAGATTCATTAAATGAGG
>JAEEGL010324705.1_pt1 | contig 10063 bp, 7 predicted proteins | sample 9134231 | NCBI WGS metagenome assembly JAEEGL01 (sample SAMN16246548, study PRJNA631951) | gut metagenome | biome: gut microbiome; feature: rumen; material: fiber-attached | host: Bos | place: Iran: Karaj | collected 2018-10 | reverse complement strand
GGCAGCAACGTGGCCTTCAACAAGGAGACGCTGGTCAATCCCACCGATTTGTCCTATGACATTACGGCACTGACCAAAGACCTCGACCTGTCACAACCGGTGAAGCTCTTCTTCTTCGTCCGCACCACCAGCGGAGCCGAAGGCACAGGCACCATCAACAGTTGCAGCTTCACGGACTACACGGTGAACAACACCGTACCGTTCACCTTCGACAAGGTGGAAATACTCAATGACGGGCGCACCACCATGCTCACCGCCATCGTCAGTAATGACAAGATGAACCCGGCACGCAACGTGCACATGGACGGCACCTCACTGAAGTGGGAAGCCCCCGCCGCCTGCTCATCAGAACTCACCGGCTACATAGTCTATAAGGACGGCAAAAAACTCACCACGCTCGGCAACGATGCCGGTGCCTTCGATGTATCGGACGACACAAACGCCGGATATACCGTGGCTGCGCAATACAAGAAAGGCCTGTCCGTACAGAGCGACGTGTTTCATGTGACAACAGTCGCTCCGGGCACCGGCGACAATCTGGTGCGCTACTTCAACCTTTCGGGGTTTCGCATCCCTGACGTCTTCAGCAAGGCCATGGAACAGGCCACCATTGAGTTTTGGATGAAGCCCGACACAGTACATGCCGATTTTCAACAAGTGGGCCCCGGTTGGGGCTCATTCGTCATTACTCCGACCAGTTCCAACCAGATTCGTGCCGGATGGACCAACGCCAGCGCCGGCCGCGTCACCTCTGCCGTACAGGCCGTCAAGCCAAAGCAGTGGAACCATATCGCCGTCACCGTGGACGGCCGGCGGCTGACACTGTACATTAACGGGAAGCAGGCAGGCACACTGAACTCGACCATCAAGTCGGGACTGCCGCAGATGCTCAACTTCGAGTTCGGCGGCGAAGGCCACTTGCTGAAAGGCTACTTCGACGATGTACGCATCTGGAAGACGGCCCGTACCGCCGAGCAGATTGTCACCGACATGGACGTGCCCGTACTCAATCCTGCCTCGGAGCCCGACCTGCTGGCCTACTACATGATGGACGAGATTGAGGTGGACGGGGAAAAGAAGTTGCGCGATGGCGCCGGTCTGCACCATGCGCCCTACCTTGACGAGGGCACCAGCACGGCCGACACCGACAACTCCATTCTCAGCGGGAAAACATTCAGCGCCGATTTCTCACTCTTGATCCGCAGTTACCGGCAAGGCGCCGAAGTGGTGCCCGAAGTGACTCTCCTGGGCTGTGCCCGCTGGAAGTGGAATGCCCCCGACGCCGGAGTCACTAACCTCACCGCTCTCAAGCCGTCGTTCATTTTCCCGAAAACCGGCAGTTTCGACATTGTGCTCACAGCCTACAATGCCACCGGCGACTCTCTCGTCGTGACACGCCAGGCCTTCATCAATGCTGCAGAAAAGCCCAAAGCCGACTTTACCGTTTCAGCCGAGAAACTGCCCGCAGGACAGACTTTCTCTTTTATCAACAAGTCTGAGAACACCGACGCCGTTTACCAATGGACCCTCACCGGTGCCAACGAGCCGGCGGTGACCGGCACCAACGCCACGGCCACCTATGCCCGCACCGGCACTTACGATGTCGTTCTCACGGCCACCAACGCCGCCGGCACCGCCACAGCCAAGCATCAGGTGACCGTAACCTCCAACGGCCCCAACGTGAACTTTGAGGTATATCCCTCCATCGTGCTCGTTGACACCAAGGCCTACCTGCGCGACTCCACCACCGGTTCGCCCGTCACCCAATATTGGGATGTCTATAACGACAGCCACCACACCATCGTCAACGGTTCCTCCTCGTCGTTCACGCCGAAGTACACCGGCCTCTATACCGTGGCCCACACCGCCGAGAACGCCGACGGCCGCAACACCGTCACCAAGAAGGACGCCCTCCTCGTCTGCAGCGACTATTCCCTCACCGGATTCCGCTTCCAGGGTCAGGGCGAAACCATCACGTTCGACAATCCCTTCGCCGAGAATTACAAGAAAATGACCATCGACTGGTGGATGAAGACTGACAAGAGCGAAGTTGCCACACTGATGAGTTCCTCCAACGGCCAATTCAGCGCCACCACCAAAGCCGACGGCACGCTCACCGTCAAGATGGGCACCCGCACCGTCAACTCCACCAAGGGCTTCATCATTCCCGGCGAGTGGCACCACTATACCATAGCCTACAACAGCGCCCGCATCTACTTCTACCGCGACGGCGTTGCCAGCGGCAACGGCACGGTGCTCATGACCTCACCCGCCTGGAGTGACTTCATCCTCGGCGGCGAAACACCGCTCCACGCCACCATCGACGAGCTCAGCCTGTGGACCGAGCGACGCACCGGACCGACCATCAAGGCCGAGGTGAACAACCCCATCAACGACATCGACGCCGCCAAGGAAGGCGGACTCTTCGCTTACTATAAGTTCAACGACGGCACCAAGACCCTCGCCGACGCCTCCGGCCAGAACCATACCGCCACGGTCAAGGCCACGGCCCTACCCACCGAGCTCTTCGTGCCCTCCACCGGCGTCTTCGCCCTCGATCTGGGCACCGACGTCCAGACGGCCGAAGACGTGAGCGAGCAGTATCTCACCAACTATAAGATGAAATTCATCCACACCGACAACTTCGTCAGCGACGTGCAGGGCGACCGTTTCTGCCAGCTGGAAAGCGAGACGGAGACCTCCGGTTGGAAGGGTGACATCATGGCCCAGGCCGACGACCTCGGTGTCTTTGTTGACAAGAAATACGGCTACACCTTCAACGCCGCCACCAGCTGGAACGGCTTCCCCGACGAAATGACAGACAAGCAGGTATGGCAAACCGTCACCCTGCCCGCCGGCAGCTACCGCTTCGCCATCAACTGTGACGAGCAGGCCAACACCGGCCGCTGCTACCTCGTGGCCACCGAAGGCAACACCCTCTCCAGCAACGCCAATCTTGACGAGGCACTGGCCAGCGCCACCCTTGAGAAAGGCAGCATCCTCTTCACCCTGCTCGACGAGACCACCCTCTCGCTCGGCGTGCTCTACAACCTGCCGGGATTCAGCCAGTCGGTCATCAAGTCATTCGTCCTCTACAAGGAAAACTTTGAAATCCTCGAGGCCGACGGACTCACCGACGGCATCCGCAAGACCGTGGCCGACAACGGCCGCCAGACCCGCGTGCGCACTGCCAACGGCGGCCTCGTCATTGACGGCAACGGCCCCCTGCGCGTTTACAACGTCAGCGGACAGCTCCTCGTCAGCCGCAGCATCAACGGCGCCACCAAGGTCAACCTGCCCAAGGGCATCTACATCGTCAACGGACAGAAAGTGGCCGTCAAGTAAACCACCGTTGACTATCCATAAAAAAGGCGGAAGACCTTCAAAAGTCTTCCGCCTTTTCATTTTCTGTCGGAGAGGAACGAAATGTAAAGATTTTTTGAAAAGATTCCAACCATTTTATAATCCGCTGATTTTCATAGGGCCTCAAACATCATCAAACAGGAACGGCGTTTCGGATTTTTGAAACGCCGTTTCTGCGCGACGAAGTCCCACTTCTGACGGCCGAAATCGGACCTCTATCCCGGAAATGTCAAAAATTTTTCATTTTTCTTACGGGTCACACGACAAAACTTCAGGTGACTTTTGGCGCTGCACACGTTTTTTCGTAAATTTGTCTGCATAATCATCAAAACAAGAATACACGTTATGAAACAACTCGTTCTTTCCCTCCTCTGCCTGCTGGCCGCCGTGAGCCTGCGGGCTGCCGACGATGTGAACATCGTGTTCATCGGCAACAGCATTACCTACGGGGCCACCCTGCCCGACCGCGCCACCCAGGCACCGCCCGTACACGTGGGCAAGGCCATTGCGCAGCAGACGGGCCGGCACGTGGAGGTGCGCAACTGCGGCGTGAGCGGAGCCACCACCACGGATTTCCTGCCCATCGCCGACCACTACTGGCCCCCGGTAGTGAAAGCCGCCGACGAACTGAGCCAGTTGAAGGGCCAGCTCGTCTTCACTATCATGCTCGGCACCAACGACAGCGCCCAGGACGGCTGCTTCGGGGCGCCTGTGGCCAAGGAGCAATACTACACCAACCTGAAGGTCATCATCGACGAACTGCTGCAGCGCTACCCCAAAGCTAAAGTCGTGGTGCAGTATCCCCTGTGGTACAGCGAGAGCACCTACAACGCCACGCGCTACATGCGTGCCGGCCTGATGCGCCTGAAGTCGTACCATCCCATGATAGACCGCCTGCTCGAAAGCTACGCCCAGCAGAAGCCCAGGCGCGTATTCCCCGGACTGAAGGAAACCTTCAGCTACTTCGAAGGCCGCACCGACCTCTTCACCACCGAGCAGGGCAACGCCGGACCCTTTTACCTCCATCCAAACCCCCAGGGAGCCATTGAACTGGCCAATTTCTGGGCGGCAAGTATCGTCAGAATACTGTAATCATGGACTGGATTAAGAAAGACAATTACGGATGGGTGGACGTGCTGCGCATCGTCGCCATCTTCGCTGTGGTATGGTCGCACGTATGCGACGACTTCATTGCCCAATTCAACAACGACCGCACACAGTTTCTCACCGGCGTGTATCTGGAAAGCATCGGACGGCCCTGCGTGACGCTGCTCGTCATGGTAAGCGGCTGGCTGCTGCTGCCCGTTCGCGGCGAATACAGCGTGGCCGGCTACTACAGGAAACGCATCGGCCGCATCCTCTGGCCGCTGGCCTTCTGGTCAATCGTGCTGCCGCTGGTGAGCTACGCTTACTACGTCTATGGCAATCCCTCCACCGGCAATCCCTTTGTCGATGTGGCCAGTTACACGCCACAATCGCTCGGAACGAAACTCTACACGTGGGTGTTCAACTTCAATGTCGATACCATTCCCCTGTGGTATCTCTACATGCTCATCGGACTCTACCTGGCCCTGCCCATCGTCAACGGCTGGCTGCGCACGGCCACACGCCGCGACGTCGGCACGGTGCTCATCCTCTGGGGCGTGTCGCTGCTGTTCCCCTATCTGCGGCTGCTGGCCACGCTGGCCGGCATGACCAGCCATTCGCCCCTTGGAGCCAACCTCTGGGGCATGTGCGACTGGAACATTTTCCACTCCATTTACTACCTCTCCGGCTTCATGGGCTACATGCTCTTGGCCTACTACCTGAAGACGTGGCCGCCGCGCTGGTCGTGGACGAAGACGCTGCTTGTGGCAGTGCCCATGTACCTGCTGGGCTACTGCGGCACATCCTTCGGCTACATTTGGGTGAACTCCATGTTCCCCGGCCAATACCAGTATCTCGAAATACCGTGGCTCATGTGCGGTCTGAACGTGATGCTTCAGACCGTGGGCGTATTCCTCATCTTCATGCGGCTGCAGGTGAAGTCGCGCCCATGGCTCTCACGCATGGCCGCCATGATGTTCGGCATCTACCTGTGCCACTTCCCCATCATCCAGATGACCTATGACCTCTACGACGTGAGCGGTCTGCCCTACGCCCTGCGCATCGCCCTCATGGCCTTGACCACCTTCGCCGCATCCTATGCTGTCACACGCCTGCTTTGGGCCCTGCCTCTCACCCGGCGTTTCGTCAAATAAAACTCTCTTCAACCATGCGAATACCCTCCCGACGCACCCTCCTGCCCGTGGCCGCCGCCACGTGTGCCGTAGGCCAGTTGGCGGCACAGAGCGAAAGCCGCCCCAACATTCTTTATATTATGAGCGACGACCATGCCTACCAGGCCATCAGCGCCTACGGCGACCCCGTGGGCCAGCTCGCTCCCACGCCCAACATCGACCGTATCGCCCGTCAGGGCATGCGCTTCGACCAGGCTTTTGTGGAAAACTCGCTCTCCGCCCCCTCACGGGCCTGCCTCATCACCGGCCTCTACAGCCATCAGAACGGCCAGCGCCAGTTGGCCGAGGGCATCGACACCACCAAGACCTACGTCTCCGAACTGCTGCAGCGCGCCGGCTACCAAACGGCCATGGTGGGCAAGTGGCACCTCGACGGCACGCCCAAGGGCTTCGACTACTATCACGTGCTCAACGACCAGGGCACGTACTACAACCCCGTGTTCCGCGGTCAGGACACCGGCGGCAAATACCTGCGTGAGGAAGGCTACGCCACCAACCTCATCACCGACCACGCCATTGAGTTCCTCAACCAGCGTGACCCGTCGAAACCCTTCTGCCTCATGGTGCACCACAAGGCGCCCCACCGCAACTGGATTCCGGCCTTGCGCCACCTCGGCATGTACGACCGCGTCAACTTCCCCCTGCCGCCCACTTTCTGGGACGACTACGCCACCCGAGGCAGCGCCACACGCACGCAGAAAATGCACATCGGCAACCACATGGAGTTGCTCAACGACCTCAAGGTCGATACTTTCAAGAACCGCACCTACCGGCTCTCACGCTTCGTCGGCGGCCTCAACCAGAACCAGACCGAGGTGCTCTATGACTATTTCAAGGCCCGCAGCGACAGTTTCAATGCCGCCCCGCCCCAGGGCCGCGACCTCGCCGTATGGAAATACCAGCACTACCTGCGCGACTATCTCAGCGTTATCCATGCCGTTGACGAGAGCGTGGGCCAACTGCTCGACTATCTCGAAAAGAACCATCTGCTGGAAAACACCCTCGTGGTCTATACCAGCGACCAAGGCTTCTACCTCGGCGAGCACGGATGGTTCGACAAGCGCTTCATGTACGAGGAGAGCCTCCGCACCCCGCTCGTCATGATGTATCCCGGCCACATCCGGCCCGGCAGCGTCTGCCGCCAGATGGTGCAGAACATTGACTTCGCCCCCACCTTCCTCCGGCTCGCCGAGGCACCGCAACCCGCTGAGATGACCGGCCGCCCGCTCACCCCACTGTTCAGCGGAGAGCCCGTGAAAGACTGGCGCAAGAGCATCTATTACCATTACTACGACTACCCCACCTGGCATCTCACCCGCAAGCACGACGGCGTGCGCACCGACCGATACAAACTCATCCACTTCTATGGCCGCGGCGGTACGCGGGCCCAGCAGGAGAACAAGTATCAGCGCATGCCCGGCACACGCGAGTACAACAGTTTCCAGTGGATGGTCAAGGACGGCTACATCGTCGATGCCCCCGACATAGACTACATGGAACTCTACGACCTCCGGAACGATCCACTCGAGCTCCACAACGTCTATGGGCAGAAAGGCTACGAAAAGATTACCCGCCAACTCCAGCGTGAGCTCGACCGCTACCGCCGCGAACTCCAGATTGACGAATACTGAGCCTCCATCCGCAGATTGCCTTCACTTGCCCTTGCCTCCCCCCAGGCAGGGGCAAATTTTTTACTTCAGCACGGCGCATCGCCACGCCAAAGCAGGCCCCCCGATGCACATGGCAGGGGTTTGACGCTTCGGGGAGCGGCGGCGGACAACGAAAACGGAGTTAGTCCGGTCTAAATCGGATTTAGACATTTCCAAATGCGCCTTCGTCTCCACAAGCAGGCGGTCCGCCCGGGCGAAGTTAACCACCTGCATGACGAAACTTTTTTCAAAAATTTTGTCTTGACGTTTTATCGCTTGCTCACAGAACTTTAGCTAAGTATTGAACACCATCTGGCAACTTTTCCGAAAAATTTTCTCCCTATAAATTTGGCTCGTATTGAGAAAACGCCGTACTTTTGCAGTGTCATAATACACTATTACACTAAACAGTTAAAACAATGATTGAAGTAAGTCATCTGAGCTACCGCTACGGGCGCAAGCGTCCGGCGGTGTTTGAGAACGTGTCGTTCAGCCTGGAACCGGGCCGCATTTACGGTCTGCTGGGCAAGAACGGCACCGGCAAGAGCACGCTGCTCTACCTGCTGTCGGGGCTGTTGTTCCCGCAAGAGGGCAGCGTGAAGTACCGTGGTCTGGAGATGCGCGAGCGCCGGCCAGAAGCCTTGGGCGACCTCTATCTGTTGCCGGAAACCTTCCGGCTGCCGAACATGAGTCTGAAGAACTATGTGCGGTTGCACGCGCCGTTCTATCCCAACTACAGCGAGCAACTGATGCACAGCAGCCTGGAGGAGTTCGACCTGACGCCTGACGTCCATCTGGGCCAGCTCTCCATGGGCCAGCAGAAGAAGGCCTACCTGAGTTTTGCCCTGGCTACGAACACGTCGCTGCTGCTCATGGACGAACCGTCCAACGGCCTCGACATCCCCTCGAAGAGCCAGTTCCGCCGGGCTGTAGCCCGCGCCATGACCGACGAGCGCACGGTGGTCATCTCCACCCATCAGGTGGGCGACGTGGAAGCCCTCATCGACCGCGTGATGATCATCGGCAACACCCGCCTGCTGCTCGACCGCCGGGCCGAGGACATCACGCAGCGTCTGGCCTTCCGCATGGTGCGCCCCGACGAGACGGCAACGCCCATCTACTCGCAGCACACCCTGGGCGGCGAGGCCGGCATATTCACCCGGCAAGCCGGTGAGGACGAGACAAAACTGAATCTGGAACTGCTCTTCAACGCCACCCTGACGGCCGGCGAACGGATGGAGCAGGTGTTTACTAACCTTGAAAAATAAAAAGAATACCATGGAAAAAATCAATATCCGCCGTACCCTCGAACTGATGCGCTACGACTTGACGATAAACCGCAAGCGCTATCTCACATCCCTCGTTCTGATTCTGATTATTGCCGCGGGTTTTATGCTCTGGGCCATGAATTTTGCCATGCATGCTAATATGGAAGGGCAAGTGGACATCGACTCCCGCAGTGAACTGTTTGTCATCATGACTGGCACCACGCTGTGTTATACGTCCCTGGCTTTTCTGCTGGGTCTGCTGACGCAAGTCCACGACTACGTGCTGTGCGACAAACAAAGCCGCCAGGCCTTCTTCATGTTGCCGGTGACCAACGCCGAGCGCTTCGTTTCGCGCCAGCTGACGGCCGTACTCTTCCTGCTGGCCATGCCTGTGCTCATCGCTCTGGCACGACTGGTGAGCCTGGCCTTCCTTCCCCTGCTCGGCAGCGTGAATGCCGAGGCCGTAAACGGTTTCATGCTGTGGGACATTCTGACCAACATGAAGCAACACTTCCTGCCCGAAAACCTGCACTTTGAGAACTCGGGCTACTATGCCACCTTCCTGTTCCTCTGGGGAGCCTTCACGCTGGGAGCCATCCTGTTCCAGAAGCGATCGTTCGCCAAGATTCTCTTTTGCGTCATTGCCTATGTCCTCATCGGCGCGAAGATTCTTATGCATTCACTTTGGCTTGGAATTGTCCCGGTTTCCCCCACGGCGCTTTGGTGGGCGCACGGCCTGCTGTGGCTCGTAGGCGGCCTGTGGCTGGGCTACCGGCTGCTGGCGCGCACGCAGCTGACGCGACCGGGCTTGTTGAAACGCTAAAAATCGCCTGTTGCCATGGATTTCAAGGAAACCACCCCGATATACATGCAGATTGCGCAGACCATCTGCGATAGCATCCTGCAGGGCGACTATGCCGCCGAGGGGCGCGTGCCCTCCGTGCGCGAATATGCCGCCGACGTGGAGGTAAACGTCAACACCGTGGTGCGCTCGTACGACTATCTGCAGCAACAGCAGATTCTCTACAACAAGCGAGGGCTGGGCTACTTTGTCGCTGCCGACGCCCGCGAGCGCATCGTGGCCATACGCAAGGCCAGATTCTACAACGAGGAGCTGCCGGCCTTCTTCCGCCAGCTGAAGTCGCTCGACATCCCCATGGATGACGTGCTGGAACGTTTCAAGGAGTACCACTGACCGCTATCGGAACGGCTGTAACATCTTCGTGGCTGTTATTTGCGAACGAGAACGGAGATGGCCGTGACGAAAACGGAGTTAGTAATTTCTAAAGCGGACATAAAATATATATTAAATTCTTCCAGAAAACGCAGGCGGCATAGGGCATGTATGGCGCAAAGTCCGTAATTTTGCAGTCGTTTTGACAGATTTTAAACTACCTGAAGGAAAAATGAAACGGTCTCTCTTGCCTTTACTTTGCCTCTTCATGGCTTGCGCAGCCATGGCGCAATACAATGTCACCCGCCTCAGCGTGGAGCACATGCCGGC
>JAEEGL010174079.1_pt1 | contig 10063 bp, 14 predicted proteins | sample 9134231 | NCBI WGS metagenome assembly JAEEGL01 (sample SAMN16246548, study PRJNA631951) | gut metagenome | biome: gut microbiome; feature: rumen; material: fiber-attached | host: Bos | place: Iran: Karaj | collected 2018-10 | reverse complement strand
GGAAGCGTTTGAAGCGTATGAACCCGGCAGTTATCTGGCTGAGTATGTCCTGCGCAAAGATCCGTCCGTACATGCGTATCTGCACATCCGGGTGGCGGATGAAACCGCCCCGTCAATTGTCCTGAACGCGGAGCAGGCGGTCATGGCGGTATCAGGGGAGCCTGAATGCCGGCAGTACCTGGCAGAAGTCAGTGACAACGTGGATGGAGACCTGCTGCGGCAGACGGCCTGTTCCTATGACGCGGAAAAGCAGGAAATCGTGTTCAGGGTGAAAGACCGGGCCGGCAATACGGCGGAAGCAGTCCTGCCCGTCCGTGCGGCTGAAGAAACTGAAGCGCCGCTTATGACGGAACAACAGCCGGCCGGTACACCGGATGCTGTCCTGCACACCGGACCGCTGACCGGCAGCGGGACAATCGCCGACGGGTATGACTTTGTAGTAGAACAGGTACAATAAAAAAAGAAGCTTTCGCTTCTATAGGGCAATGCCCAGCAGGCCGTAGGAGAAGGTGGTCATGATCACCGCGGCCAGGAAGACACCGATCAGGATGGATATGGAGGCTTTCTTCAGGTCCATATCGAATACTGCAGCAACCAGGCTGCCGGTCCAGGCACCGGTGCCCGGCAACGGAATACCGACAAACAATGTCAGGCCCCAGAAGCCGTATTTATCAATTTTCGGCTTATTCTTTACCGCCTTGTCCGTCAGCCACTCGGCAATCCTGGACATATGGTGGTCCGACATCCAGTGAATGATCTTTTTGATCAGGAGCAGAATGAACGGGATCGGAATAATATTGCCGATGACGCAGATCACAACTGCCCTCCACATCGGGATCTGCAGCAGCCGTGCCAGCACCAGCCCGCCTCTTTCCTCAATCAGCGGCAGCATGCTCACAAGAAAAACCGACAGTTCGGAAGAAATGTACCTGCCGATTGTATTCATAAACCATTCAAGAAATCCGTTCATACATCTGTTATCCTCTCGCCAGAACACTCTATCATAAATTCATGGAAATTGCTGAAAAAAGTTATTGACTTTGTATTTTTGGTTTGGTATATTGATTAGGCATTCGATGGAAGATGGGCCTGTAGCTCAGGTGGTTAGAGCGCACCCCTGATAAGGGTGAGGTCGTTGGTTCAAGTCCATTCAGGCCCACCATCTTCTTCATCGGATTGATATACACGGGGTTTTAGCTCAGCTGGGAGAGCACCTGCTTTGCAAGCAGGGGGTCAGGAGTTCGATCCTCCTAAGCTCCACCATAGAAGATTCAGTCCTCAAATCCGGAGGGCTTTTTTGATGTCCGGGTGAATTGTCCGGGCCGGTTATGCCATAATAGATGCAGGCAGGTAAACAAGATGAACTATTATCAGATCAAGGATGTATTGACCGAAAGTGATGAAAGTGCCGTACAGGACAGGAAGTACCCGTATGTAGCGCTGCTGAATGTGGAAGAATACCGCAAGGTCAGGGATATTTTCGGCATGGAAATCGATATCGAACAGGATTTCAGCCGGACGCTGAATACGAAGGTGGTTGTCAACTATGACTGCCTGACAGGGAGTATTGACATCCCCCGGATGCCCAACCGGCTTCCCGTAAACCGGCATCTGGCCTTTGCCCTGGACGGGCACGGCATCGTATTTATCGATAATGATGATTATACGCTGAATATCCTGAACCGGATCCAGGAAAGCCGCAGGTGGCGGTTTCCTTCCCTGGAGCGGTTTATTTACGATTTCCTGGAAGAGACCATTGCCCCGGACCTGGATTATCTGAATGGTCTGGAAAATGAACTGGAAAAGATCGAAGAACGGATCATGAACGGGGAGATCGAAGAATACCCGCCGCGTTTTAATACGATTCGGTCGGGACTGCTTGAGATGCATACCCACTACATGCATCTGATGGATCTGGCCAAGGAACTGGAAGAAAACGAAAACGAATATTTTTCAGACGAGAACCTGCGCTTTTTCCGGCTGTTCGGGGAACGGACAGCACGTCTGCAGGATTCGGTGACGGAACTGCGGGAATATATCGTTCAGCTCCGGGACCTGGTGTCGGAACAGCTGGGTATCCGGCAGAACCATATCATGACGCTGCTTACCGTTATTACGACCATTTTCATGCCGCTGACGCTGATCGTCGGGTGGTACGGCATGAATTTCGTCAATATGCCCGAACTGTATTCCCCGTGGGGCTATCCGGTTGTCATCGTTGTCAGTGTTGTGATTGTGGTCATCAGCCTGTTCTGGTTCCGCCGGAAGCGCTGGCTGTAACCGGGAGGGAAGATGAACAGGGAAATCGAGGCGCTGCAGAAGATCATAGACCGTTCCCTGCGTCTTGTTTTCTTCGGCGGTGCCGGGGTATCCACGGCCAGCGGGATTCCTGATTTCCGCTCGGCGGACGGGCTGTACGCGCAGGAATACGGCGGCCTGTCACCGGAGGAGATCCTCAGCAATGTCTATTATCTGGTGCATATGAAGGAGTTCTATGACTTCTACCGGAAATACATGGTCTATCCGGATGCGCAGCCCAATGCCGCCCACCGCAAGTTATATGAGCTGGAAAAGACAGATAAACTGCGGGGCATCGTGACCCAGAACATCGACGGCCTGCACCGCATGGCCGGCAACCGGCGGGTGTATGAGATCCACGGCAGTGTACATGAAAACTACTGCCTGGAATGCGATACATCCTATCCGCTGGAAACAATCATGAATTCCACCGGGATTCCGCGGTGTGAAAAATGCGGCGGGATCATCAAACCGTATGTGGTGCTGTATGGGGAAGCCCCGGACAGATATACGATGATCGGGGCCAGGCGGGAGATATCCAACGCCGATACGCTGATCGTAGCCGGCACCAGTCTTTCCGTGGAACCGGCCGCATCCTTCCTCGATGATTTTCACGGCCGCAGCCTGGTGGTGATCAACCGGGAACCCACCCCGGCGGATGAGCGGGCGGACCTGGTCATCCGGGATGATGTGGCGGCAGTCATGGCACAAATAAAAGTCTGATTCTCCGGAATCAGGCTTTTTTCAGAATTCAACGCGGATTGCCTCAGCTGCCTCAGCGCCCAGAATGTACCGGTGGCCGCCGGACTCAATGATGACCCCGCTGCCGGTATTGGCGACGACCCGGACATGATCTTCTTCGGCAAAACGGCAGAAGGAGCCGACTTTGCGGGCCAGGGGAGAAAGCATCCAGGTTATGCGGCAGTCAGCGCTTGGCGGGACTTCGTTCAGGGTCATGGGCTTCTCCTTTCCTCTGTCTGCAATGTAGCAGAGAAGCACCATGTTAGTCCAGCGCAATGGACGGCAGACAGAAGGACGGAAAGCGTGCAATAATATAGACAGTCCGGAGGAACTGAATTATGAAATACAGCGCAGTCATCGTGGCCGCGGGGGAAGGCACCCGCATGGGCCTGGGGTATAACAAGGTATACTATCATCTCGGCGAACAGACGATTCTTGAGAAAACCATGCGGATTTTCCTGACGGATCCGGAGTGTGCCCAGATCATCGTGGTGACCGATCCGGATCTGTATTACAAGAATATCAATCTGAGCCCCGACTGGCAGGTAACACTGGTCAAAGGCGGCAGTACCCGGCAGGAAAGCGTAAGCAACGGCCTGGCAGCGGTGACCGAGGAATTTGTCCTGATCCACGACGGGGCCAGACCGTATCTGTCCCGGGATGTCCTGGCGGCGGTGAAGACAGCCCTCGAGACAGACGATGCGGTCTGTGTCATGGTGCCGTGCAAGGATACGATCAAACGGGTGGCTGACGGCGTGATTGAGGAAACCTTTGACCGCAGCACCCTGATGGCTGCCCAGACCCCGCAGGCATTCCGCACGGAACTGATCATCAACTGCATGAACCAGGCCAGGCAGGACGGCTTTGCGGCAACCGATGACAGTGCCCTGGTTGAACGGTATGGCAATGTCAAGGTGCGGGCCGTCATGGGCAGTTACGAGAATATCAAGATCACAACCCCGGAGGATCTCTGATCCTGATGTCAGTGGGCGCATAGTTGAGTTTATAAAACTGAAGAAAAGAATCTCCTGCCGGAGAATGCGCCGGTTATGCGCGAATAGTATCGGTAAGGAGATTTTTTCATATGCAGTGTCCAAGATGTCTGAATACGGATCAGAGTTACTTTTACAAAGGTTCCAAAGGGTGGTACTGCCGGCGGTGCATCTCATTTTCGCGGGTGCTGCTGGCCGAGGAACAGGAACCCGCGGCCCTGGCGGAAGTCCGGGCTTCGGCGGAGGAATATGAACTGACATATCCGCTGACCGAACAGCAGGCGGAGATTGCCCGGCAGTGTGTACAGAAAGCGGAAACGGCTGATATCCTGATCAAGGCTGTCTGCGGGGCCGGCAAGACGGAGATTGTCGTACCGGTGATCGCGGCCATGCTCAGGAAGAAAAAGAAAGTGTGCTTTGCGATTGCCCGGCGCCAGGTGGTCCTCGAACTGGCTGCCCGCCTGCAGAAGATCTTTCCGCGGGCTGCTGTGGTCCCGGTCTGCCAGGGCTATACACAGCGGCTGTCAGGTGACCTGATCATCTGCACGACCCATGGTGTATGAGTATTTCGGGAACAAACTATGAATACCTATATTTGCTTGATTTTACGCTATTTTACAGGCATTACACATATAATCTCATCGATCCGATCAGCCGCGAAAGAACAGTTACAGACGGTGTTCACGTCTTTGCCGCGTTAGACCTCGTATATAGCTACACAATTCATGCTAAAAATCCCAATGTTCTAAAGCATAAAATATTCAATTACAGCATTCGATTCAAAGGCACTCACAGTGATGCTGAAACCGCCGATTATTTAGGAATCACAAGAATGCGTGTTGCCAAATTAGCTCGGGAAATGAATGAAGAGGAATATGCCAAATGGCACCCAGGTTCGGATGGATCACCTGAATCAGAAAAGGACGGTGATCAAAGTGCCGAATAGAAATGAAACGTTTTATTTCCTAAAAGTTGAACTGGGAATTGATTCCTGTGAAGAAGTTGCGGCAATTGAACGACTGAAACACGGACCTGAATATTTGTGGCTTTGGATCCGTCTCGCATTAAAATATGCGAACTATGGCGGAGTTCTTTGCCGGCGTATAGGAGATAGAGTTCTTCCTGTAACAGCTGATGATCTGGAGGCTGAAATGAAGGGTGGCTTCACAGATGTATCAATTAAAGACGGGGTTGCCACGCTGATCCAAGGCTCGCTGATCTACATTAATTCAGATGGGTTTATGGCAATTACAGGATTGACCATCTCAGGAGATCCAAAGGAACCTACGCTTCATAAGCAGAACAGCAATACTGACGTTGTTCGACCGCTGAGTATAGGAAATGATACGAAGAGTGCTGTTTATCAAAGAGAGCGCAGAAAGCAGTTAAAGGAAGGTGATAAAAAGTTGCAGCTACCTGCGCCAGAAAAGCCAATGATGTCATATGCGGACATTGCTAAGAAAGCAGGCTGCATTAAGCAGACAGTCATCAATCATATAAAGCGGTTAGGGTGGGAAAGTCATATTGTTACAATGGGCCAGAAGAAGATGGTTCCGGAAAGCATTTCCAGATTTTTGATATGCAAAATCACCGGAAAAAACATCACCCCTGAAATCATAGAAGCACTGCGGATAGATGGTTTAGACACTTATCACTTAGACGGTTTAGACGGTTATCATTCACCATCTAAGACTATCTATTTACCGTCTAAGGAACCGTCTAAGACCGTCTATGAACCGTCTAAGGAAGGTGCAGAAAACCCGCATAAACAAAGCGAATTAGACGGTTTTATCAAACGAAAACCGAGTGAAACCTTAGATAATAACCTTCCTCTTTTTGAGAGTAAAGAGAATAAGAAATTACAGGAGTATATTATAGAAACCGTCCAAAACCGTCTAAGGTTGGATGAACTGTATCACGTTGGTTTCGATCAGGATCCATCCACATCAGAACTGTCTCTGCTGATCGAACTTCTGAAAAAGACGGATTACAGCTTATTACTGCATAATCTCAAAATAACCAGGAAATATCATGGTGAGAATCTGGCGTATACAGTTGCTTGCCTGCAGAGATGTTTTGAAAGCGGACTGAAAAGCGCAGCAGATCTTTCGGCGAATGAAATTATTGATCCTGAGCGAAACATTGATCGAGTGAAGCAGCTTATTCGAGAAAATGTGAAAGATCGAAACAATCTGGGTGAGCTCGAAACAATGTGTTGTTATTACGCACCACTGTATTCCGATTCCGAACTCATTGAAGCAGTCCGATCAGCAGAGATATACCAGGCATATGATCCTGAATCATTTCGGTTGTTTATCCATTTGGAACCGAATGGCTTTGAAGAAATCGATATGAGAATGAGACAAAGGCAGATGACGGGATAAGCAGGAGAGGAGGATCTGAAAATGGTGATTTTGATCTTGTTGATTATGGTGACAAGTGGATTCTTAATAGGGCTTTTCGATGATGTGGAAGATCCGAATGAATCTTTTGAACAAACCATCGAGTCACACGAGGATATTCAATTCAATCCATGGACAGACGAATGGTACGGGGAAGGTCCATGGTGGAAGAAGTGGTGAAAACAAGAAAGGTGAAAAAAGATGATAAGAGCAATATTAACCGTAAAAGGTGGTGTGGGGAAAACAACGACCGCAATGAATCTGGCCGCCGGATTCGCTTATGCTGGCAGAAAGACACTGCTGATCGATTTCGATGGTCAGGCAAACCTGTCGAACATTTTACTTCCGGATATCACGCCGGAGAAGACAATCACCGATGTAATGGCAGGGGAAGCTAATATCCGGGATTGTATCTATCCGACCAGAGTTCGGAATCTGGATATCGTTCCATCCAGCATCTACCTGTTTGCAATTGAGAGGAGAATGCTGCAGGAGACCGCAGGCATCCAGCAATTCAAACTGCGAAGAGCACTGAAGGATTTGAAGGAATATGACGAGATCGTGATTGACAATAATCCCTCGCTGAATATGTGCAGCACAAATGCATTATGTGCTTGTGATGAAGTGATTATTCCTACGGTCGCAGATAAGGGTTCAGAAGACGGAATCGTACTGACACTTGATCATTGCAAAGAGATCCTTGAACAGATTGATGGAGTTGATTTCAATTACATGATCCTGATCACAATGCTACAAAGAACAACTACCGATCGGCTTTACTGTGAGCGGATCAGAGAAACCTATGGAAACAATCATGTGTATCAGTCACAGATACGCTTCCAAGCCAAGCCGGTTAAGGATGCCGGGTTCCAGAGTGGAATACTTATCGATAACCAGAAAGCAAACGTTGCTCGGGATTATAGAGAACTGATTTCAGAAGTGATGGGGGAGGCATAATCATGGGACTGCTTACAGACAGAGAAAAAGGATTGTTGAATCAGGACAGCATCGAAGAAGCCAGGAAGGGAAAAATCGTTTATCTGGATCTTGAGGACATTCGACTTAATCCAGAGAATATCTGGACTGTCAACGACGAGGAAATTCGGATCAAAAGGCAGAGCATTGAAGAGGTTGGTCTTTTACAGCCGCTGCTGGTCAAAAAGACGCAAAACGGCTATCTGTTGAATACCGGTCATAAGAGATACCTGGCAATTGAGCAGATCACCAGAGAGGGTGGAGATTATATGTATCTTGGCCGGAGACTCAAAGGACTTGTTCCCTGCCAGTATCTGGATGAATCTTTGGGTGAGGATGAATTTGGATTGATAGCAATTTGTAGTAATGCTCATCATCCGGACACCAAAGAAGAACGGCGGGAGAAAGTGTGGCAGCTTCACCAGTATTATCAAAAGCTGATCCAGGAAGGGAAAAAGCCTGCCGGTCGAGAACGTGAGTGGATCACAGAAATGACAGGAATCTCTGATGGGACGGTAAAGGGGATCCTTGCTTATTTCAATTCTGACGAAAAGATCCTAAATGGTGAGGATAAGAGATTTCTTTGGAAATCAGAAAAGGAAAAGGATGTAAATGAAGTTGTCACCAAGAAACTAAAAAACGTCAACAAATACCTGAGCAACGTAGATCTGACGGTGCTGACTGATTATGAACGTCAGAACTTAAATGAACTTTTACGGGAGGTTCAAGATACATTGGAGGCACTGATATATGTGCGATCCTGAATGAGTGCTGTTTGGGGCAGTTTGCCCCAAAGTAGGAGAAGACTATGACTTTATACGATGAACTACTTTCGGCGGCAGAAAAGATCAATGAATATGCTTTGACAATAGAAATTGATAACAACCCGGCGATCATTACTAATCTTAAGAGGGAAAACTTCCATCTTCTTAAAATGGCTGATGACTATAAAACAAGTCTGCTGCGATATGAAACAATCCAACGGAATGCGATGTATATCGAGCGAATGCTGTTTTATGAATTGCTGAGACAGAAAGATGAGCTGTTTCTTGAAAAGATCAAACCAGTAATTGGTGAAGAGGATTTTGACTGGCGAGCAAAACATCAAATGTTTACAGATCAGGAAATATCTTCTGCAATGTCTGCAGTGATAAAGAAAGAGGCGACGGTATGAGGACATGGAATGAAATCATCAGTCAGCCAGGAACAGGGGAAGAACGGCTAGAAGACTTCCTGGAGTTGTGGACAGATATCATGAGTGTATATGATTCAGTTCCGATCATGTCCTTTACTACCGATAACTATTGTGCGGTACCTAATAGTAAATACCAGCGCAGTTACTTTCCAGTAAACACGGCATCAATCATTAAAGTTCCGCAATCGGATACTGTGACAATGAAACTAAGCAGCATAACGGCAATGATCAATGAAGATGATGTTAACTTTGACCGCATAAAATCGTGGGCAGAAATATTCAATAAGGAGTTGAACAGGGAAGAAAGAGCTGTGATTGTCAGGAGATATTTCTATCATGAGAACTACTCAAAAATAAGTCGGAAGTGTTCCTTTTCAGTCAGAAGCTATTATCGGCTATTAAGCTCAGCAAAGAAGAAAATGATAGATGCGTTTTCTTTGAATCTATACGATGTGTATGGATGCCCGATTCTTCAATAAAAAGAGTTTGTAAACTAACGTTTATAAATGTGTTGGCAAAAACTCTTACACTTTTTGCCAGATTTGGATGAGAAAAGATGGCAAACATTGCCTAGTTTTCGAGAATATAATGCTATCGTATCAGAATGAATGGTGAACCCATCATTCATAGGTACAATCTTCAGTCACTCCCCCATACTTGACTTGAAGGTGCAAACGGTTAATAGATGCTCAGGCATCAGGAACGGGATCCTGCATTAGTTCCCCACGTGCAGGATCTTTTCTTTTATGGAAGAAGAGAGGAAAGAAAGATGGAAATTCAGAAAACGGATGAAGAAATGCTGTACAAACGGTTGAAGTACTATCAGTCGCAATTAACTGATCTGGAAAAAAACGAGAAGGAGGAAGAGCATAATGCCGGCGATGAACTTCAATGAGTTTACAAAATATGTGTCAGAGACGATAAAAGGATATCTTCCTTCAGAGTATCAGGACGGTATTGTTGCAGTTGAGCCGGTCAGGAAACTAGGCAGTACCTATACAGGCCTAACAGTACGTGTGCCGGGAATGAGAGCCACTCCGACAATTAATCTGGAACAGTACTACAAAGAATTTGTGAAAGGCAGTGAAGCAAAGTTTCTTTTGCGTGAAATGGCACAGGTTATCATGACGCATTCTTTAGGTGCGGATTATGAATGGATCACAGATTATGAGAAGGCAAAGGACAAACTCTTTATCCGTGTCAGCAATGCTGCGCGTAATGAGCAGATGCTTAAATCCGTACCACACCAGATCAAAGAAGATCTTGTCATGACCTGCCATGTACTGGTCTCCCTGGAGCACGGTGTTGCCAGTACCGTGGTGAATGATAGTCTGATGAAAGCATATGGCATTACCGAGGATAGATTATTCAAGGATGCTATTGATAACAGTCAGAAACTGTTCCCGATAAGAATACAGTCTCTCGAAGCAATGATCTTTGATATGGCTTCTGAAGAAGGG
>JAEEGL017456702.1_pt1 | contig 10064 bp, 10 predicted proteins | sample 9134231 | NCBI WGS metagenome assembly JAEEGL01 (sample SAMN16246548, study PRJNA631951) | gut metagenome | biome: gut microbiome; feature: rumen; material: fiber-attached | host: Bos | place: Iran: Karaj | collected 2018-10 | reverse complement strand
GCCTATTGTGATCCGCCCCAGCGACATGTGCGGTGGGGCGGAACGATACCCTGAACCGTTCCCGCAGGATCGGTGAAGGGTTCATACCTCTGTCTGATCGCACGGAAATCGTCAGATTTTCGTGCGCGGGGCTGTGCAACAGCCCCGTTTTTATACCTTGTCGATGATGCGCCGCGAGGCTCACAGGGGCCGGTCCAGCAGGAAGGCGCACAGCCTTTTTTCATCGGTATTGAGCACCAGTTCTTCCGGAAAGCCGACTTCCCGGAGCAGTTCCTCCGCCAGATCGAGCCGGCCCACCCAGCTGGGATCGTGGGCGTCGGAATCCACGATAACGGGCACGGACAGCTTTTCACACCACCGGAGCATGCGCCGGTAATTGTCATAACAGTTGAGGCGGCGCTCCTTTTTGACCAGCGAGCTGTTGTTCACCTCCAGGGCCGTGCCCGTGTCCCGGGCGCCGCGCGCCAGGATCTCGTAGTCAAGGGGCGTATGGTCGTCATCCGGGTGGGAGATCAGCTTGACCTTCGGATGCCTCATGCAGGCGATGACGTTTTCGGTGTTCTTTTCCCGCCCCGCGTCCTCATAGCAAAGGGTGTGGATCCCGGCGATGGCGTAATCCAGCTTCGATATGAACTTTTCCTCCAGGGACAGCGTCCCGTCATTGAGCACGTTGATCTCGCACCCGTGGAGGATCCGCACGCCGTACAGCGTCCGGGGGATCACCTCGAAGTTGAGATAATAGAAGGGGTCCACCGTCCCCGGGATGCCCGGGGCGTGCTCCGTGATCCCAAGCACCTGAAGATGCTTTTCCGCGGCCGCCTGCGCCATCTCCCGGATGGTGCCGTAGGCGTGCCCGCTTGCCAGGGTGTGGGTGTGCATGTCCGCAGTGAAACGCATGTCTTGATCCTCCGATCCATCTGTATCTGTAGAGTATACCACACCCGCCGCGCAAAGAAAGCTTTTCTTCCGGCGGAGGATAGGATATAATGGGCACAGAACAGATCTTCGACAGGGCAGGCCCGGAGGAAAAACGCGTGGACATCACCTATATCACCGGCAGTGAAAAATTCAATTACCGGGTCTGCGCCGTGATCACGGACTCTGGACGGATCCTCGCCATGCGCGATGAGCGCTCCCCCTACTATTACCTGCCCGGGGGCCGGGTGCGCCTGGGCGAGAGGGCCGAGGACGCGGTCATGCGGGAAGCGGAGGAGGAGCTCCTGGTCACCCCGCGGATCGTGCGCCCCCTGTGGCTGGCGCAGAGCTTCTTCACCGAGGACGTGGATCATTTAAGGTACCACGAGATCTGCGTCTACTTCCTGATGGATGTGAGCAAAACGTCCCTCATGGCCCGGGGCGGCAGGTTCACCCTGCGCGAGGGGCCCCACACCCACGACTTTGAGTGGCTGGACTTCCGCCGCCTCAAAGACGAGTATTTCTACCCCCTGTTCCTCAAAACGGAGATCTTTGACCTGCCGGAGCATCTCACACTGCGCACAGACATCGAATGACGCGAAACCGCGTCCGGGGAGGCCTTTATGACCGAAAAGATGACCTGGGTCAGGGGACCCAAAGAAGCCCTCGTCACGGAGGAGAAGATCGAGATCGTGACCGAGCCCCACACGGACCTGTGGCAGCGGACCTACTATCACTTCCGCAACGACAGCGCGCCGATGCTCCTTGCCCAAACGGACGAGAAGTATTTCTCCTTCACCGTGAAGACCGACTTTTCCGGCGCCGGGCACCGGTTCGATCAGTGCGGCGTGGTGATGTATCTTGACGCGGAGAACTGGCTGAAGGCCTCGGTGGAATACGAGAACGAGCGTTTCAGGCACTTGGGCTCGGTGGTCACCAACCACGGCTATTCCGACTGGGCCACCACCGCCGTCAACGCGGATGTGACCGTGATGTGGTACCGCTTCAGCCGCCGGGAGGATGACTACTGCCTGGAGTGCTCCCGGGACGGCGAAAGCTTTTCCCAGATGCGCGTCTGCCACATGTGGGAGGGCGGCGGCACCATCCGCTTCGGTGTCTACGCCTGCAGCCCGGAGGAAAGCTCCTTCAGGGCGGTGTTCACCCACATGCGCGTCGGCGAGTGCGCCTGGAAGGCCCACGACGGCCAGCAGCCGGACGACTGAGGGCACGGAGGGATCTATGGGACTGATCAAGCTGACGGACCGCGTCTATATCTTCCCCTACGAGGAGGAGCGGGACCGGCCGAACCTCGGCTATATCCTCGGGGACCGCTGGAGCCTGGCGGTGGACGCGGGGCACTCCGCGGACCACGTCCGGGAATTCTACCGCGCCCTCGAAGAAAAAGGCCTGCCCCTGCCCGCGCTCACGGTGCTCACTCACTGGCACTGGGACCACACCTTCGGCATGCACATGATCCACGGGCTGAGCCTGGCCAATGAGAAGACGAATGAGTATCTGAAAGCCTTCCGGGACCGGATCGAAAAGGAGGGGCCGGGGTTTTTCCTTGAGATGCACCCGTCCATCCGCAGGGAATACTTGAGGGGCGCCGCCGTGACGGTCGTCCCCGCGGACATGACCTTCCGGGGCGAGATGTGCCTGGACCCGGGGGGCTGCCCCGTTCGGATCTTCGAGGCCCCGTCCCCCCACACTTCGGACTGCACCCTTGTGGAGGTGCCCGGGGAGAAGCTGCTGTTCCTGGGGGACGCGGACTGCGGCACCTTCCCGGACTGGGTCAAGGACAGGAACAGGTCCCGGGCCCTCATCGATACCATCGGGCGGACGGGCGCGGAGAAATGCGTGCCCGGCCACTGGACCATCCTCACAGCCGCGCAGGTCATACGCGACCTGGCGGATGACGAGTGACTAAAAAACAGGAGGATCACACGATGACGAAAAAAATGCCCGCGAAGACCGCCGCGCCGCTCCTCATCATCCTCATCCTGGCCCTGATATGTGCCGCTTTTTCCGCCTCGGCGGACGACGCGGAGCTCCTTAAAAAGCTCCCCGGCGAGTGGTCCGTCACGGATACGGTGGAAAAGGAAGGGGAAGAGCCCCTGGAAGTCACCGCCGTGATGGACCTTAAAAAGGACGGCGGCCTCACCCTCACGGTGAAGAACGGGGACGGGGACACACTGTATACCTATGAGGGCACCTGGTCTTCCCAACTGGTGGAAGGGGCGTCGGACCGGCTGATCCTCGACTTTAACGCCACGGACCATCCCCTGTATGAGGGGCAGGAATATCACGTGACATGCGATTACGGCATCTACGCCGAGGGCTGGATGGAGGAGGGCGTGCTTCGCACCTTCATGGTGCTGGAGATGCCCGTGTGCGACGGCGTGTCTCCCTTCGAGGACATATTCGGCTGGCCCGAAGTGGCCCTGGACCGGGACTTCGGCCCGAACATGCGGATCGCCAACTGCAAGGAATACGTGTCCCTCCGGAAGGACCGGTCCACATCCTCCGCGCGCCTCAAAAAAGTCCCCCTGGGCGCGGAAGTGTTCGCTTTCCCGGATTTCGGGGACGAGAAGGGGTTCATCCTGTGCAATTATGACGGCACGGCCGGGTACATCCTCAAGGAGTACCTGGAGCCCATCGAGTGACCCGGGCCCTCAGACGGCTCCCCCCTCCAGGAAGCTCAGCACGCGCCCGTTGAGATCGGGCGCTTCCTCATAGGCCGCGTGTCCCAGGCCCGGGTACACATAAAGGTCACTGCCCGGGATCCTGTCACGCATCTCATACGAAGCGCCGATCCCCACGATCCTGTCCTCCGCCCCGCCGATGATGAGCGCGGGGCATTTTATTTTCCCCAGGTCCTCGTACGCGTCGAAGCCGAGGATGGCCCGGGCGCTGATCAGGAACCTCATATAGTCCCGCGGCCGGCCCACCGCCCCCAACACCGGATACAGTTTCCGGTACGATCTGAGTTTCCTTTCAGAATAGCTCTTTTCCGCCGTATCGATCATGAGCGCTTTGTGATCGCCCTTTTCGGCGAAAGCGATCCATTTTTCCACATTGTCCCGGATCATATCGTTCACCCGGGGAGCGGACAGAGCGATCACCAGCCGCTCCACCCTCTCCGGATGTGTTTGAGCGAGGCTGAGGGCGATCATGCCGCCCATGGAAACGCCCATGACGGAGGCCTTCTGGATGCCCAGGGCCAAAAGAGCCGCCGCCTGGTCCTCCGCCATGTCCCGGATGGAGCAGTTTTCCTCAAGGCGGGCCTTACGGCTGAAGATATAAACGGTGTATCTCTCAAAAAACGCCCGGTAGGGCCATGCCAGCAGCAGCGCCTTCCCGTCCACCGTGGCAAGCCCGTCGCTCAGGCCCGGCAGGATGATGAAGGCCTTTTCTCCCCGCCCGAAGGCCGCGTAGCTCATGAAAGTATCCCCCAGGGGGACACGGCCGTTCCTGATATCCCACAGCATGATCTTTCACCCGCTTTCTGGGATGGTCAAACCATCCGCCAGACGCTTTGATACTCATCCACCCTCACCCCGGCGCGCATGTACCGGATCAGGATCTCGGCGCAGGCCCGGCTGTCGCTGTCCGCCTGGTGGTGATCCAGGGCGATCCCGTAATAGGAACACATGTCGTTGAGCTTATGGCTGATCCCGGGGAGCACACGCCTCCCGATGCGCACCGTGCATAAGGCCGGCACCCGCTCCTTGAAGGGGGCGCCGTAGTCCCTCAGGCATTTTTTGAGCACCCCCAGGTCGAAGGGCGCGTTGTGCGCCACCAGGGTCCCGCTTTCCATCAGGCCCCGGATCTTCGGCCACAGCTCGCCGAAGGTGGGGGCATCGGCCACGGTCCCGGCGCTGATGCCCGTGAGCTCGGTATTGAAAGCGTCGAAGGGCTCCTCCGGGTCCACGTAGCTGAAGAACTCCCGGGTGATCTTCCCGTCCTCCACCACCGATATGCCGATGGCGCTCATGCGGTCGTTGAGGGCGTTGGGCGTCTCCACGTCGAAGCAGATATACCGTCCGCCCGCGGGGGCCGGCGCCGTTATCGGGAGGGCTGACGCCCCGGGGATCTCCGCCTTCTCGATCCGCTTCCCCATCAGGCGCTCTTTAAGCAGCGTGTTGCGCCGGTCGGCCGTCTCGTTCCTCACGCACAGCGCCACGGCCTTCTTCTCCCCCACCAGCACCAGCGCTTTTTTCGCCCGGGTGACGCCCGTGTATAAAAGATTGCGCTGCAGCATCACGTAGTGGGTCATCATCACCGGCATGACCACCACGGGGAACTCCGCGCCCTGGGCCTTGTGCACGGTGGTGGCGTAAGCCAGCACGATCTCGTCCAGCTCGCTCACGTCATACCCCACCTGCCGCCCGTCGAAAAGGACGGTCATGGCCCGGGCCTCCGGATCGATGTCAAGGACGGTGCCGATATCCCCGTTGAAGACCTCCTTGTCGTAATCGTTCCGGATCTGCATCACCTTGTCCCCCACCCGGAACACGGAGCCGCCCCGGCGCAGTTCTTTTCCGTCCCCCCGGGAGGGATTGACCGCCGCCTGCAAAAGCTGGTTCAGGTTCACCGCGCCCACGGCTCCGCGCTGCATGGGCGTGAGCACCTGGATGAGCCCGGGGGCGATGCCGTAGTATTTGGGGAGCCTTTCCCGCACCAGGTCCACGATGATCTGCGCCGCCCGGTCGGGATCCTCCGCCGCGCGGAAAAAGAAATCCGTGCCCTTGGAGTTCGTCAGGTCCGGATACTCCCCGCGGTCGATCCGGTGGGCGTTGGTGATGATCCGGCTGGCGGCGGCCTGGCGGAAGATCTTCGTCAGTGTGATCACCGGGAAGGCCCCGCTCCTTATGATGTCCCGGAGCACGTTCCCAGCCCCCACGGAGGGCAGCTGGTCTGCGTCCCCCACCAGGATGACGCGCATGGTGTCCGGCACCGCCTTTAAAAGCGCGCTCATGAGCAGCACGTCCGTCATGGAGCTCTCGTCCACGATGAGCACGTCCCCCTCCAGCGGCGTGTTCTCATTGCGCTTGTAGCCCTCCGCGGGCTTGAATTCCAGGAGACGGTGGATGGTCTTCGCCTCCAGGCCCGTCACCTCATTGAGGCGCTTCGCCGCGCGTCCCGTCGGCGCCGCCAGCAGGATCCGCAGGCCCCTCAAAGCGCGAATGATGCCCAGGGTGGTGGTGCTCTTGCCCGTGCCCGGGCCGCCGGTGAGGATCATCACCTTTTGGGTCACCGCCGCGCGGATGGCCTCCTGCTGCTTTTCATCGTACGCGATCCCGGCCCCTGCGCCCGCCGCCGGATGAACGGGCCGCGCCGGCGGGGTCTCAAAGATCTTTTTGAGCCGCGCGGCCGTGACCCTTTCGGCGTGGAAAAAGACCGGGAGATACACGGCGTCCGCCTCCGCGTCCGGGATCCTCACGGCGATCACGTCGTCCTTCAGGATCATCTGATCCAGCGCGCTCTCCAGCAGGGAAGGATCCGCGTCCAGCAGCTTCGCGCCCGCCTCCAGGAGCCGATCGCGCTCCTCGTAGCAGTGCCCCTCCTCCGAAAGGCAGTTGAGCATGTATTTAAGGCCGCTGCGCAGCCGGAAGGGATCGTCCTTCCCGAAACCGAGCTTTTGAGCGATCTGATCCGCCGTTTTGAACCCGATGCCCCAGATGTCATCGGCCAGGCGGTACGGGTTTTCCCTCACCACGTCGATGCTCGACGGCCCGTACTGTTTGAAGATCCTCGTGGCGTGGGCCGTGCTCACGTCGTGCCCCTGCAGGAACAGCATGATGTTCTTGATCTCACGCTGCTCCTGCCACGACTTTTTGATCATCTCCACCCGCTGCTTCCCGATGCCCGGCACATCAAGAAGCGCCTCGGGCCGCTCCTCGATCACGGCCAGGGTGTCCGCGCCGAAAGCGCGCACGATGCGCTGGGCGAACTGCGGGCCGATGCCCTTCACCAGCCCGGAGCCCAGATATTTCTCGATGCCGTAAGCGGTGGCGGGCAGTGTCTCCTCAAAGGTCTCGATGGAGAACTGCCGGCCGTATCTTGCGTCCACACGCCAGGTGCCGCTCATGGAAAGGACGGCCCCCACGTGCACATCGGGCATCGTGCCCACCGCCGTGACCTGGTCCGAAAATCCCGACACCCGGCAGCGGATGACGGAATACCCGTTTTCCTCATTGCGATAGGTGACGCGCTCCACCACGCCCCTTAACCGATCCGTATCCCGTCACCCCCTTTCATCAAAGGCTCCTTTGAGTTCTCCATGTTTCAGACGCGATCGTTGTTTCACTATACCATAATTACGGTATTTATCAAGCTCAAAAGCCCGCCCGCGTTTGAACGGAACATGTTTTTCTGTTCCCCTCCGGCCGGTTCTGTGGTATCATGTTCCACACAAGTCTACTTCCCATCTCCGGCAGGATCATTTTGCCGGTACGCCAAAGGAGGCATCTCAAATGAAAAGAGCGCTGTGCGGCATCCTGTCCCTGATCCTTTTAGGCTGCGTCCCCGCCATGGCGGAAGGCCCCGCCGGGCACAAACTCCTGTACCAGGGGCACGGCAGCCTGCGCGTCGTCACCGCGGAAGGCAAAGTGATCTATATCGACCCCTACGCCGGGGAGGGATACGACCTGGGCGCCGACCTGATCCTGGTCTCCCACGACCACTATGACCACAACCAGGTGGACCTGATCAAAAACAGGAACGAGGGCTGTCAGATCATCCGCTGGTCGGACGCCCTGGTGAAGGGCGAGTACAAGACCTTCGATCTGGGCTGGGCCACGGTGGAAGCCGTGCAGGCCGGCAACAACCGCAACCATGACATCAGGGCCTGTGTGGGCTGGCTGATCACGCTTTCGGGCGGCGTATCCGTCTACGCCACGGGGGACACCTCGACGACGGACCAGATGAAGGAGCTGGCTGACCGGGACATCCATTACGCCTTCTTCGTCTGCGACGGGAAATACAACATGGACATCGACGAGGCCGCCGCCTGCGCGAAGACTGTCGGCGCCCGGCACTCGATCCCCTATCACATGGCCCCCGGCGCCCTGTTCGATGAGAAGAAGGCGGAAAAGTTCGACGTGGAAAACCGCCTGATCGTGCCCGCCGGCACCGAGATCACCCTGGAATAGCGGCACCGCCAAGGATCGGAGGCGTTTTTGGACCATGCCTGTGCACCGGATCATCGGGAACATCCTGATCGCGCTGTCCGCCGCGCTCACGGCTGTCAACGCCGCCGTCATGCTGCGGCGGATCCGGAGGATCGTGCTCAAAAAGCCCTATGCCGCGCTCATGAGGCACCAGCTCCCTGCCTGCGGCGTTTTTTGGCTCCTGGCCCTGGATATCCGTTTCGGGCTGTTCACCTTTCCCGATCCCCCCGCGCTCAAATTCGCGGGATGGGGCCTGAGGGCCTGCGTGGTCCTCATATCGGCGGTGATCCTCTTCTTCATGATCAGGGTCAGCGCCGGGTGCCTGGTCCGCCGGGACGGGCCCACCCGTCACGCCGTCGTGCTGGGGCTGGCCCTTGAAAACGGGCGGCCGGTGAGGGAGCTCATCTCCCGGCTGGACACGGCGGAGAAATACCTCAGCGATCACACGGGCTCGTCCCTCATCCTCACCGGCGGGAACCCCGGCCCGGACGGGCGCACCGAAGCTCAGGTCATGTGGGACCTCCTGACCGCGCGCGGGGTGCCCCCCGAAGCCCTGATCAAAGAGGACCGGGCCGCGGACACGACGGAGAATTTCAGAAACACCGCCCGCCTGACCGATCGAAAAAAGCCCGTCACGCTGATCACCAGCGGCTACCACATGTTCCGGGCGCTGCGCCTGGCCCGCGCCGCCGGCTTCAGGGCCGTGCTGCCCCTGCCTTCCCCGTCTGATCCCCGCTTTTTTATCGTCAACGTCCTGTCCGAGGCGCTCCTTGAGATCAGGCTCACCATCCATGATCTCAAAGCCCGCCGCGGCCGGTGACGGCAGCGGGTCCATTCAAAGGAGGAAAACGATACGAAACGCGCTCTCGCTCTCACCGCCGTGCTGGCGCTTCTGATCTCCCTGGCCGCCGGATACGCGGAGACCGCCCCGACGGAAACGGTGTGGACCACTTCCCTCACGGCGCGCTGCGCTTCCGTGGAGGAAGGGCGGCAGCTGATGCGCGGCCGCACGCTGTTCCACGAGCAGATCAGAAAGAAGGCTCTGGCCTTCTTCCTGCAGAAGAAGGACGGCACCCTGGAAGATTATATCCGCTGGTCCGAAGATCAGGTGCTCCCCTTCACCCCGGAGGAGGAGCGGCGCGTCCTGGACACCCTCGCCTGGCTGAAGGATCTGCTGGAGCGGCACGGCCTGAAGCTGCCCGATCCCGGGGAGCTCACCTTCGTGAAGACCATGGGGCAGGAGGCTCTCGGCTCCACCGGGTATACCAGCGGGGGCACGATCTTCATCAACGCCGGGACCCTGCGAGCGTCGGAGTATCCGGATGAACCGTTCCGGGTACTGGTCACCCACGAGATCTCCCACTGCCTGTCCCGAAAATTCCCCGAGTACCGGCAGGCGCTGTATTCCCTGGTCCATTTCACCGTGCTGGAGGAGGACATCCCCGTGCCGGAGGAGATCCTCGAAAACGTCATCGCCAACCCGGACGTGGAGCACCACGACAGCTGCGCCACGTTCACCATCGGCGGGGAGAAAAAGGACTGCTATCTGCTCTTTATGACGGACGCGGTCTTTGAAAAGCCCGGGGACAGCTTTTTCGCCGGGATGTATTCCGGCATCGTCCCCCTGGACGGCTCGAGGGTCTACCGGGTGGACGAGGTGGAGGACTTCTGGGACGTGGTGGGCCGCAACACGAGCTACGTGGAGGACCCGGAGGAGCTGATGGCGGTGAACTTCTCCATCGCCCTGTCGCAGCTTGACATCGGGTATGGGAGCTTCAGGAACCCGGAGATCCCGGAGGGGATCATCGCTTACCTCAAACGGTGAGGCTCCAGGGCCCCGGAGACAAAGAAAAAGACCGGAGGATATGTTCGCCCGTGGATATCTATGTGGATTTCGACGACTGCCTGTGCGAGACGGGCAGCGCCTTTTCAGATCTCGCGTACCGCCTGTTCGGGATCAAAGTCCCCTATGAGGAG
>JAEEGL017360731.1_pt1 | contig 10064 bp, 9 predicted proteins | sample 9134231 | NCBI WGS metagenome assembly JAEEGL01 (sample SAMN16246548, study PRJNA631951) | gut metagenome | biome: gut microbiome; feature: rumen; material: fiber-attached | host: Bos | place: Iran: Karaj | collected 2018-10 | reverse complement strand
CTCCCGTCTTTACAACTTTGAACTAACTCAGACCACTTATCAAACATCAAGTGACTCTATAAGCTTTTGATACCACATCTTTTCTTTTTCCCTCATGGTATCAATAATACTTCTGATTTTAAAACAGCAGTTTTCTTCAGTATCGTATTTTGACTTAATAACCCAATTGGCAAGAACTTTTGCCTCATGATAAATGTCACCAAACGCTTCAGTCAGTTCTTTCTGATTTTTTTTAATTATTCCCATTTCTATAAGATATTTGACTCTCTCATACATGCATGCTTTATGCTCTCTGATAAGGTATGAAACCCTTATATCCTTAAGTAAAGACTGGAATGCCTCTTCATCAGAAAGGAAAAAATCATAACAGTCAATGCCAAAAACACCATCTTCTTTACCGATAAATCGGCAGTACTCTTGGGTTGGATTTTCTCCCGCAAGGTAAATCTTTAACTGGTCTGAAATTTTGAGTATATCAAGTTCATATGCCTTATTGGACGGATAATATTCCAGCAAAAAAATGCGATTCGCCCTTGGATTTTCAGAATTGTAGTAAGCATTCAAAAAGTCTTTTTCGCTGACTTCGAGACACTTTGGTTTGCCCCCCAGAAAAAAGACCATATGCAATATTTTTTCTGCCGAATCATAGCCATACACTATTCCCTCATGGTAATGGTCCGTATAATTGAATGCCTCAAGTCCCGGAATATATCGTTCGTTTAACCAAAATTCAACATATCTCTTTCTGTCAACATTGGCCTCTATAAACTTAATAAGATTGCCGCCAAGCTCTTTTAAAATGGAATAATACTCATCCGAGAAGCGAATAAGAGGATTTATTGAATAGTGTTTGCTATCCCTCATAATACCGGTATACTTCAAAACCGACCTGTCCTGCATGTCCAAACGATAATTCATAAAATTATTGAATATCCACTTATAATACTGACGCTCGGCCATGGAAAAATAAAAACCTATTACATATTCACCTTGTTCATCATTTTGTGAAATGTTTTCGGAAACCAGCTTTGTCCACTCGCCTTCGGATATTGAATAAGACAAAGTCACAATATCGTTGCTTACCTCTGCCTTCATCCATAAAGGATATTTGTCTTCATAAGTGCGCACCGAAATAAATTTAGAATCATTATTAATTCGGGCCATTAAGGTTTCACCGCAGAAATTAGTTCCTGCTGCAATATGCTCCGTAAAATCTCCGTATGAATCTTTTCGTACGTCAAAAAAAATACCTGCAGAGTCCCATCTGTTTGTATCCTGCTGATAGTCAATCTTAAGAATCAGGCAATCCTCTTTAGCTGCCTTTCTCCATATTCTTTTAATATGTTTAGACGCATAGAATGGTTCTTCTATTTCGATACTATTTCCCGACAGCCTTATTTCGGATTCGCACTTATCAATTGTCCATTCTTTATCAAAATCTTCGGATGAGCTTCCCTTAAAAATGGTCTTGCCGGCTCGCAATTCGTTGTTTGATATCATATCCACAAATGCAAATTCAGGGTATGCCCTAATAAATGGTTTTTCTGATATCGGTAATACTTTTAAGCCGTTCTCGCTTGTCCCCATAATTTCTCCTTAAAGACGCCGCAGTTAATATATAGTATCAGCACGCTGCATTCGAATGAATCACTTTCTGAATGAATGCGGCTTTTCCCGCAGTATACTTATCTCTTTCATTCTCGTATTGAGACATAAGTGACTTTTTTAGCTCTGCATACTCTTCTCTCAATTTTTCGGACATCAAAAGTTTATTTCTGAACTCCACGTGATTTATCCAGCTTTGCTTGCCAAACTCTTCGATATGAATATGATGAGTAATATAATCCCCATCGTATTTGACAAAAATCTTTCGCTTTTCTTCCCCTCTGTCCGAAAGGAATACATATTCTTTTTCCATTATCGAAATAATGTCATCTATTTTCTTAAAGTCTACTATCCCCACAGCAATATCAATAATAGGTTTTGCTACCAGTCCGGGAATGGATGTACTGCCCACATGCTCTATCGCTACATAATAACCTGCAAGGAGTTCCGCAAGTTTTCTTTTTTCCTCATTAAATATGGCATTGTATTTTTCTATGTCTACAGGCTCCAAATAAACCTTTTGCTTTTTTACACCAAACATTTTCAATTTCCCTGTATAAAATATTGCAAAGGCCTTGTTACAGGCCTTCGCAACAATAGTGAATTAACATTTGCAGATTTATCAGATTCTGATGCACTCGTAAGGCGCATCCTGATATGTCGTATAGAATAAGCTTCTGTAATTTTCCCAGGATCTGGGCTTTAATCCTGTTCCGGCGTACTGAGCCTCAATTATCTTTCTGGCCTTTAAGTAGTACTCCAAATCCTTTGCTTCTTCAACTCTTTCTTTTTCATGCTCAGGAACATAATTCTGCATTATCTGATAGATGGGCATCCTGTTTATATAAGGAGCAAGCTCTGCGATTCCGCTCTTGAGCACATCCAACTCGTCCAGCCCCACAATATAAAGATAGTTTGTGGAGAATCCATGCTTTTTAGCTTTTTCAAGCACGGCTTTAATGCCTGCCATATCAAGGCTTGCTTTTTCCTTACGCATACGCTTTTCTCTGTTGCTGAAGCATTCAACCGTAAGTGACAGCGAGAAGTAGTCCAGATTATTCTGAAGATAGTCCATGGCTTCGTCGCTTCTGATCTGGGAACCTATATAACGGATTCTTTTGTTGAATCCGTACTCTTTAAATACATTATTTACCATCACAAGGTGCTCAACCAAACCCTTTTCATCTCTAAAGCATCCGGTGCACACTGTTACTCTCAGTAAATGATCCAAATCCTTAACATTGTTTTCCTTCAAAAAGCCGTCCAGAAAGGCTCTGACTTTTCCGGCATCGCTCATGTCGATTCTGTCATCCGGATCCAAATTGTATGTACCGCAGAATGTACAACCATGGCACATACTGCGCATATTTGAATTTAATGTCAAAGCGGTCTTATTTCTTCTAAAATATGTTGTATCACAAGTATCCTTTTCTATATCTACTATTTGTCCCACCTTCTCCCCATTAAAAAGAAGTCTTCTCTCCTCATCAACAAGAAAAGGCGATTCAAACGTATTTACACATACTGCAAAGTAATATACTTCCTCATTGTCAAGCATCTGAAGTCTGAATCTTATACGTTTTTCATCAGTATCCATCATTATTCCGTAACGGTTCAACGCTATCATAAGCGTGTCCATAACCGGAATCGAATATTTCAAACTTAATTCTTTAATTCTGTCCATTGTGACTGTTTGCTCACTCATAACCTCTTATTCTCCTTATTACTGATTAACAGCCACACGCTGCTCATCCAATCTGCTTAAATCCATTTCCTTACCGTTCTCATAAATGTAAATATCTCCGTTTGAGCAAATCGTTGCTATGAAATATACGCCCGGAATAGTAGACCCACACATGGAACTGTAGAGTCTAACACCATGCTCCTGATCGGGATACAGATTTTTAACAATGCCCGGAACAAAATACTGAGCCACATGTGTTAAATTTCCATCACGATCAACGAAATGGAAGCCGTCATGGAAAGTATTTCTGTAATCGGAAATCTCCTTTAAGCGTTCACAAATATCATCGTCATAGATACTTTCATTAATAAATTTGTCGTTGGGACGCAAATCCAAATGACTAGTCTCATCGAACACATCCGGATCGTATACTACTATTCCCAATCCGCTGAATCCTTCCCCCGGATTTTTCTGAATCTCTTTTAAAACCTTATACATCCTATTTACAATTGCCATTTTCCTCACCTGGTATTTAGTTACTAAATATCCTATCCTTTCTTTTCTTTTTCTTGCGCTTACCGCCTTAGATAACAACCAACAACGCAGTAATTATTCAAAAACACTTTCACATACTTCATCCAATTCATTTAGTTTACGGATGTTAGTCCTCAGTCTGTCTATATTCTCTTTATAAACAGGGTTATAAAGAATTTCTTCTACCAAACTCTTTATATGCTCCTTGTTTATCAAAGAATTTTGCTCCTCCTTTCTACTCTTTTTGGGAACCTGCAACATAAAATCTCTTATACCTATTTGGGAATTATGCACTCTCGCGGCATTTCCTCTTTGGTCATAGATGCAAGGTAAAACCAGCATAGGTACACCCATATTGATGCATTCCTTTACTGTCCCGTACCCCCCGTGGGTTATAACCATATCAGCTTGCTTCAAAATCGATATCTGCGGGGCAAATTTGTATGTCTTAACATTTTGCGGCAAATCAGCACAATCAAGATTAATTGCCTCGCCTGTACTGACCACAAGCTTGATTTTCGGTTCATCCCGTACCACCTCAATCAGTCGCAATACGAATTCATTTATATTCATATACCTATGATTCATGGTGCCAAAAGAACAATAAATCAGTTTCTCATCAGCTGCCTTATACTCCGATTCCTGCTTTTGCAAGTCATCCCTTATATCTACTCCGACAAAATTCAGATTTCTCCATTTATATATGTTTTCGTCGAATTCAAGGAGACTGGTTCCAAAGGTCAGAATCTTGTAGTCCGGAAAATAACCATCAATTCCGAACCTTTGCCCTATACCTCTTTTCTTGCAGATTTCTCTTATTTCCTTCCAGGGATAGGTTTTTCTTTCCTTTATAACCGATGCCGACAAGCCTTTCCTTTTTAATCTTGCTCTCCAAATTATTATGTTGTTAAGCCTTCCGAACAAGTTTCTTCTCGGTATATAGTCGCTGGAAATCGGAGGTGAACTGCCGTTAAAAAAAGGAATTCCGCAACACAAGCTGAATAGAATTACCTCTGCACGGCTCTCCAAAGCTGCTCTTAGATACAGGTGATATCTTGAAATACCCATAAGAATGTACTTCGGTTCGAACTTATCAATCTGATTCAACACCTCGTAGTAAAGAGCCCTGTAAAGTTCTTCCATCTCAGAATACTGTTCTTTTTTTCGCATCTCCTCAAACTTACTGTTTGAAAAAGAAGTAATGGGAACAAACTCAAATTTTTCCGATTCCGCCGCTTCTTTTATATCCATGTCCCCCATAAGCAGGACATCGTTGCCGATCTCTCTAAGTCTTTTTATGAATGGAATCATCGGCAAGAAATGACTTATGAACGGATTCAAACATATCAATATTTTATTGCCCATTTTATTTTGATCCTAATTCCTCCAATCGTTTAAAAATATCAAGCAATTCTTCATTTCCTCTTTTCCTTTCGATGTGGAAAGCGTGCCACCCTGCACTTAACGCCCCTTTGTAATCCGATCTCACCGAGTCGCCCACGTGCAATATTTGCTGCCCGCTGCAGCCAAGCGTCTCTGCGGCATAATCAAATATTCTTCGGTCTGGTTTTGCATATCCTGCATTACACGAATAAATTTCTTTTTCAAAGAAAGAATCCAACCCATATGTACTCATGGTATAAGGGTTAAAAAAAGACTTATTTGACAGTACAATCATTCTCATCCCCATACTTTTCAGACGCGTAAGGACTTCTTTTACATCTTCCCAGACCTCTTCAGGTCTTTGATTCTTTATAAACAGCTCAACAATATCCTCTGTTTTTGTTTTTTCGTTCCCTGTTCTTTCGCAGAATTCGTCAAAAGTGATTTTCTTTGTCAAAAAATAGTCTTTATAGGCCATCCTGTATACGGAAAGATCTTTATCAGAACTTTCTTTCAAAATCTCAAAGAGGCCTTTCTTATCGGCCGTTTTCAGTATGGTATTTCCAACGTCAAAGCTTATTACTTCTATCATTATGGTCCATCCTTAACCGATTCCGGCTCAACATTTCATGAGCCTTCTCAGATATTGAATATCTTGAGTTTCCGTTAACATCCATTTTTTCTACATCACTTGCCGAATGAATGCTTTTATTTTTATAACCCAGCACTTCCGTCTTCCTGTTACCAATTCTGCCAAACAGCAATGCTTTTATAGTAGTTTCATAGCCATGGTAACAAATAATCATTGGAATCCCCTGCGGGAAAACACTTTCAAAAGTCTCATCATCCATGGCATGGGAATAGATATTTCTATTACCCAGAGAAGTAAGCTCAATCACTGCCACATGCCTTATATTGATTTCTGACATGATTCCCTGCATATTTACAGCAGCTTCACACTCTCTTGCACAGTAGTCTCCAATCGACACCAGCACAAGTTCTATGCCCCTATCCGCATTTCTGATATAGTCTCTTGCCGCAAAGCCATCTTTTGTCGCTGCTTTAGCTCCTTCAGAATCTAAATACTGCTCCATGTATTGCTTGGTACTTTCTATTGCATTTATTCTGTTTTCTGACTTTAGGCAATCCTCCAGACACATGAGAGTCGTGTTAGCGTCAATAGGATAAAATACTCTTACAAAATCGTATTGCATCGTAATTAGGTAATCCATAAATGCAGGATTTTGATGTGAGAACGTATTTGCTTCCCATACACTTGTCAAAAGATAGGTATGTGATGCTCTCTTTTCCCGCCAGTCAACCTCTTCCGACTGACATATCCATTTAGCGTATTGGTTGACCATGCTGATTACTATAGGCATGAATGCTTCATAACTTATCATGATCGCATTTCTTCCTGTCGCTATATATCCTTGCATCCAGGCCTGACATATATTCTCATTTAAGACTTCCCATATGCTTTTGATGTCTGTCTCTTCGCAATAGTCTTTGAGTTCGCCCAGATAATTTGACTTTAATTCGTCCGGCGAAACTATAATGAATCTGTCACTGTTTCGTTTAATTATTTCTTTCAGATAATCCTGTATTTCTTTTACGCTGCTTAACTTATCAGCCCTTATTTTTCCTTTTTTCGTATATTCCTCGACATCCGGCAAAGAAAGGGAAAGTCTCCGATAATACTTGTGTGAATTGCCCAGTCGCAGGTTTTCATTCGGGATAATAGCTTTAATATATGCCTTGGGTTCTCCGTCTTCTTCAAACAGTTCACCCGGCTTATAACTCTCCAGCCATTTATGCAGATATTCGGCACGTTCATCAGCAGACAGCCTGCTAAGAGGATTTTTATGCGAATCAGATTGCCCCTGAAAGTGTATAAGCTCTGTGTCCGGTGCCGAAAATCCTTTTGGACTTTTAAGAATAATTACCGGTTTTCTCATAGAGGCGCTATTCTTTGTCTCGTAAATGTCTCCTGCCCATTCCAAAGCATCAATCATTTCCTTATGATTTAAACCGATTATCCTTGCCTCATAGTTCATGGACTCAAAATACTGAATTATCTGCTCATCGCTGTATTGCGACAGCATTGATTCATCACTCATCCTGAAACCGTTTAAGTGAACAATCGGAAGCACCATCCCGTGAGTATTGTCAAAATATAGTTGAGTTCTCCAAGCGGATGAAATAGTCCCTGTTTCGAATTCTCCGTCGCCGATTACACATACATGTAAAAGCTCTTTTTCTCCGATTACAGTTCCGTAAGCCACCGGTAAAGAATATCCCAGTTCTCCGCCGTCATATATTGTTCCGGGGAAAAAAGGATTATTCTCCGTTCTCATCAGTGTGATGGCTTCTTGAACTTTGCCTATATCAAGACAACCTTTTTCATCTGTTAAGTCATAATAATCCTTTAGCGTTCCTTCCAATAACAGGTTCGCAAACAGCGCATTTCCCGCATGCCCCGGCCCAATTGTAAGTTGCACTCTGGCACTGCGGTTCTTTATAAAATAGTTCAAATGTGCGATGATAAAGTTGATTCCCGGTGCAGTACCCCAGTGCCCAGAAGCAAAGGGCTTAACATCGCTCGCCGTAATATCCCTTTTCAGGAATACATTGTCTTTTAAATACATAAATGCAACCGTCAAATAATTCGCAGCTCTCCAGTACGCATCAATTTTGGCTACATCCTCTTCAGTGTTCTTCATCTGTCAACGTTCTTTCTTATTAAACATTTCTTTAAATGCTTTGTTATCCTCTTGCGCTTTTTCAAGTGACTGTTTGGCTATCACTCTGCCTTCCTGAATTATAATTACCTCGTCGCAATCAACTATAGATGAAAGTCTGTGTGAAATAACGACGATACGCATAAAGCGTGACAACCCTCTAATGGCGTTTACTACCATCTTTTCATTTTCAGAATCAAGGGAAGCCGTTGCCTCATCAAATATCAGCATCTCCGGCTTTAACAAAAGCGCCCTGGCTATTGCCAGTCGTTGCCTCTGACCTCCCGACAATTTGATTCCGTTCTCGCCGATAATCGTGTCGTACTTTTCATCCAGACCATTTATAAAGTCCAAAATATTAGCCAGTTTACATACATTATCCAATTCTTTTTCAGTTGCTTTCGGTTTAGCCAGAAGCAAGTTCTCTCGAATGGAAAGATTAAAGAATTGCGGATCCTGCATAACTATATTTACAAATCGATTTCTGACCTCATCCGAAGATTTGCATAAATCTGTTTGATTAACCAATATCCGTCCCGACGTAGGTTTATACAATCCCACCAGAACCTTCACCAATGTAGTCTTTCCGGAGCCACTTTTTCCAACAATTGCATACGACTTATTCTCTTCCATGGAAAAAGAAACATCCTTAAGCACTTCTTTATCCGAATTCGGATACGTGAAGGATAAGTTACATACATCTAACTTTCCCCTCATGTCTCGATTTGTTATTTCTTCATATATATCTTTGCTTTCATAAACGCTGTTAATAGTCTGAATGACTTTATCAATCTGCGGTGCCTGCGAGCGAAGCCCAACCGACGAATTAAGGATTGTTTGTATATTGGTATAAAGTTGCTCGTAATAATTCATAAATACCAACATAACAGGAACTGTCATAAATTCTTTTATAATCAGAATTCCTCCAAAAAAGAACAAATTCATTCTGGTTATAAAAAATAGATTAAAGGCCATTAATGCTCCGTGCGCAAACTCATATCTTGCTCTTTTCATCTTGGATTCAGCGAGTTTGTTCCACTTCTCACTCATTAGTTCAGCCTCTTTGTCTTCTATGACATTAAGCTTTATTTCTTTCTAATTCTTAAGAGCGTCATGCATCATGGAATCATATTCGCTCTGATCCGATCTGTATTTTTTTGCAACTGCTTCAATTTTGACGCCCCACACCTTTGTTATAAAAAAGGAAAGCAAAATCATAACGCTTCCGAACAAAGCCAAATAGCCATTTAAAAAGAAGAGAATTATAATCACGCCAATAGAATATATGGTGCTGTAAAGCAACGTCAGGCAATGATCCAGATAAAATCTGCATACTACTTCAGCGTCATTTTCTGCTCTCATACGCAGTTCGCCAATATTCTCTGCCTCAAAAAACTGATAATCATTTTTTGAGTAGACATCCAGCATTCTTCTCTTTAATTCAAGCCTTAACCCGTTCACATACCTAGTCTCGATTACTTTTCCTGCAGAAAGGGATATAGCCTGAAAAATGAATAACGCCAAATATCCCAAAATGACATAAATAAGGTTTCCGGCATTTTCAGCTGAAATAACATTCTCAATGTAGTACCTGTAAAGAAGCGGCGGCACAAATGACAAAAGCATAACAGCCGAACGGAGCACGGCTATCATTATTGCGGACTTCTTATTGGGAAAAACATACTTTTTCAGTTCATTAAAATATTTAAAATGTCTGAATCTGTTCATATGTTATCCCCTTATCACCATCTCATCGTTTTGCGCCCCAAACAGATTTCTATATATATCGCAATTTTTCATTAAACTGTCATGTGTGTCACATGCTATAATCTTTCCCCCGCTTAATACGGCAACTCTGTCACAAAGAATAATGGTCGAGAGCCTGTGGGCTATCAAAATCATAGTATTGTCCGTATACATATCTTCCCAGGCACCCAGAATATTTTCTTCTGTCTCCGCATCCACCGCCGAAGTTGATTCATCAAAAATCATTATGGCTGCATGCTTCAAGTATGCTCTCGCCAAAGCAAGTCTTTGATATTGCCCTCCTGACAACGACACTCCGCATGTATTCAATACTGTGTCCAATCCCTCCGGCAACTGCTTAATAACCTTAT
>JAEEGL017326881.1_pt1 | contig 10064 bp, 6 predicted proteins | sample 9134231 | NCBI WGS metagenome assembly JAEEGL01 (sample SAMN16246548, study PRJNA631951) | gut metagenome | biome: gut microbiome; feature: rumen; material: fiber-attached | host: Bos | place: Iran: Karaj | collected 2018-10 | reverse complement strand
TGCGTCACGTGAGTCAACGTATTGCTTGACTCCTTGTAGAATCTCTTGTGTATTCATACTCTTTACTCTTTTAATGATTAAAACTATTCATCGAAAATGTTGTCGAACTGTTCCTGGGTGATACCGGTGAGCATCGCGTTCCTTACATTGTCGTTCAGGTCCTCCATCTCCACGGCTCCGTTCTTTATCTCCTCGGTGCCCACGCTGTCGGGCGGCACCACGTCGATGGTCGAGCCTTCAGGGAATCGGATGACAAGATGTCGCTTGCCCACGATGGAGCCGATGAGCAGGTTCTGCCCGTCCTTCTGCTTGTAGTAGTAGCGCTGGTTGCCCTCCTGTATGGAGTCGAGCCCACGGAAGTCTTCGGGGAGGTAACTGGGATAGTCTTTCGTTGTTGCCATAGTCGTTGTTTTTGTTGTTTTTTTTGCGTTATTTCGTTATATCGTGATGACGTGATGACGTGATTACGATAAGGGATGGAAGATCTCGTCGAACTGCTCTTGCGTGATGGTGCCGAGCTTGCCTCCGAGAGCCTGTGCCGCGCCGCCGCTGGAAACGGGGTTGGGGCTGTCGGCGGTGGGTTCTGTGTCGATGGTCTCAACACTATCCAGAATCTCCTCGATTTCCCTGTTGGTGTACTTCGAGTAGCGGGGATCTATTGTTACATCATTTGCCATAATCTATTGGAAATTGAAAATTGAATATTGAATATTGAAAGCAAAAGCCTTATTCCTCCGGCGGGTTGGTGGCCGGATTCAGCAGGAAGTAGCCGCCGTTCTTGGTGCGGAAGGGTCCGTCTGATCCAGCGAAGACCACGATGGCGCCGCCGCTGACGGAGCATACCTCGCCAACCGCGAGCGTCAAGCCTGCGTCGGGCGTGATGCCGAGCGATGCTTCGGGCGACGGTGTGACGCCGAGCGATGCTTCGGGCGACGATGTGACGCCGAGCGCGGCCTGTCCAAGTGCCGTTACGCCGAGGTCTGCACCGGGCGCAGCGGCGACGGACAGTTCCGCCGCAGCAACAGGATGAAGGTCAAGAGAAAGACAGCCCATAGTCATCAGGGGTTTTTAAGAGTTTCTAACGCTTTCACTGCGGTCTGCACGCGGATGCCGTCGTCGGCATGTGCGTCGGGCACGTAGGCCGTTGCGATGACGCGCAGATTGCCGATTTCCAGCTTCTCGGTCTTCACGATAGCGTACCAGGCGGTCGTTGTCTCCACCGTCGGCTCGCCGCCTTCCTCAGCGGGCGGGATGGTCGTTTCCACCTCCTCGCTGAAAATGATCACGTCGGTGTCCGAGCCTGCGGGCGGGTTTTTGGAACCTTTCACGCTGCTGCCATTTGATGATACCACCTCGATGTCGAAATCGTTGTCATCCATCGAGAAGCCTTGCGCTGTAAGTTCAATCGAGAATTTGATCTCGTCTCCTTTGTAAATAGCCATAGTCGTAAATGTGTTGGTTTGTTACTCGTTTATATTTTTATGTTGCTGTCACAAAGGTAAATCAAGGTCAAAAAAAAATGGGACAATGTTGTTTAGCTTTGAACTTTGAGCTTTATGATTACCACGAAAGGCGGTTTTTCTTTTAAACATATAATTGCCATGAATAGCCACGAATTAATCATGAATAATTTATGTTCTTATGTTCTTCTGTCTAAATTTACTTAAATGGTGACCCGTTGATGTCGAAGCGGAGGGTGAACTGCACTTCGAGGAGGTTGCCCTTGGCGCGGTCGATGCCCGTGGTGGTGTCCTCGGGTACGATGTGGACGGGCAGCCAGCTGGAATCGACGTTGATCCACGCCCACTTCGCCATGAGCGGTTCGTGGAGCCACCACTGCAGCCAACGGAAATCGACGGGACCGGAAGACATCTTCCACTGCTCGTAGTCGTTCTGCTTCACCGTGACGCCACGGTTGAACTCCCTGATGGTCTCATGACCGGCGATGATGTGGAAGTCGGTCTTGATGTTCACCTCGCTCTGCCGCAGACAGGTGACGAAGACGTTATCATGCACACCCAGCGAGTTGATGAACCGAAGTTCGAAGCCGTCGGCGGGCTGCGAGATGCCGTAGATCTTGTAGTCGTTGTTGATGGTGGCCATGCCCGTCGCCACTGTGACGCTGCTGACCGCCGGGCCGTTGCCGAACGAGCCAGCCTGCAGGTGGGGGTTGCCGACGAAGCACACCTCGGGCGACGACATCGGCTTGCGCGTCCAGTAGTCGGGCAACTCCATCGCCGTCGTACCGTAGAGCAGCCGCTCGCGGTCGGTCAGGCGTCCGACGTACTTAGCCGTGACAGCGACTGACAGCGACGGGCCGATGTGCTGCTCCTCACCCTCCAGCAGATAGTCATCGAAGGCCGTGAGCCGCGCCGTCCACGCAGGATAGTTACTCAGCTCCGTAGCCGTGTACTGGTACTTGTCGCTCACGGCACGGAAGGCCGACGCGATGTCGAAGTCCACAGGGTCGCCCGACACCGGCGACGAGAACTCGAACGTTCCCGCCGTCTGGTACTGGTTCGGCGATTGAAACACTTCTACTAAGAGCCTGACGCTGTGGAACGTGGCAGCACTGGGTACGCTGCCAGGTGTCACCCTGTAGACAATGGGACTGCCGATGAACTTCGATTCCGATACTGATGATATTGTTGCCATAGCTTTGAACTTTGAGCTTTAAACTTTATGATTACCTATATCTCAAAGAGGTCGATGGTCACTTCGCCGATGCCGTTCTCAGCGGTGATGCTGTAGTTGAGCTTGTCGATATAGCCCTCCACGGGACCGATGCGGAAGCGGCGATACCAGTGGTTGGGGATATCCACCAGCGCAGCGGCCTCGGCCAGCAGGTGGATGCGCAGCTTGCGGCGCTTCAGCAGGAAGTAGATGTACTCCGACATAAAGACGTCGGCCAGTCCACGGGTGGCGATGCGCTTCGTGATGACGTCGCCCGTCTTCTCGTCGGCATAGCTCGGTATCTGCCACTTCGGTCCGCTGTCGCCCGACACATACTGGTCGCGCAGGGTGAGGTCCGTGGTGACGTGGGTCTTGCCGCTCGCGTCGATATAATAAAGGAATGGCTTCCACGAACGGATTTTCAGCGAGAAGCGTTCGCCGCTGCCGATGCCAGACTGGTCGCCGTTGTAGTCGTAGACGGTGCCGTACTGATCCATTGAGTCGGAGGACATCGCATAGTCGCCCGCCACCTGCCGCCATTTCGCATTGCCGAAGTTGTCGTAGTTGCGATCGTAGTTCTGCACGGTGGCCGTGGTCCCGCCGCCGCGCATGATGGCGATGGCCAGTCCCCAGTCCATGCTCTGCAGGGGCGAGTTGCCGTCCTCCGTGCCCGTCGGGTCATACGACTCCACCAGCCGCAGCACCTCCGTGGCGTAGATGTCCACCTTGTCGGTGTAGACGGGGTGGTTGATCTTCTGCGTGACGAACTCGTGCTCCATGTTCTCGTCGATATAGGCGGCGAGGATGGACTGTGTACTTTTGTGCAACAACTCGGCATGGGCATTCACGTCGTTCCAGGACATAGGCTGGAAGTCCGATACGAGCTCCTTCACGAAGTCCTCGTTGGCGGGCGAGCAGTCGCCCACCTCGATGCCGTGGAACTGACCTACCTCGAACAGGCGGTGGTATTTGATACTGTTGGAGCCGACGTCCTTGGATATCTTGAAGCGGTAGGCGTCGGCAGTGTTCAGATCGACGTAGCAAGTGACGTTCTCGGTCTTCAGGTCGCTGGCGATGGTCTTGTAGCCCTCTGCAGACACCTTCGTGCGGTCCTGGCGGTAGTCCACGTAGTCGAAGTCGGTGTCGTAGTCGCGCTTCGCCCGTCGGATGTTCTCCATCTGCTCCTTGCCGTCGCTCTCTGCGGAGTACTTCATACGGACACCGGTGATCTTCTCGCTCAGCTTGTTCACCTTCAACACCCGACACGGCAGGTCTATCGGGGCGAGGGCGTTGCCGTTGGTGTCCCTCTGACGGAACACGTCGCGCAGCAGGTAGGCCGTCACCTTGTTGTGCTGGTAGTCGTACTTGAAGCGGATGCCGAACGAGTTCTCCAGCGACGAGATGACGGTCGATACCGCCTCGTCGGGGAAGTTCTCCGAGGTGGCGTACATCGTGCAGACCTTCGCCGTGGCCGAGCGCACGTTCTGAACGGTGGCGTAGGTCTTGAAGCTGTTCACCAGACCCGTTTGTGGCGTAAACTGACCGACGACGATGTTGACATCCTGACCCGTATCGAGGTCATGGATGATGATGGAGTCGCCTGCCTCGTCGAAGTTCTTCTCATCGCTGTCTGGAAACTCGATGCGCCCGCCGCAGCCCCGGTCGTCAAGCCACTTGTTGATGTTGTCGATGCCGTAGATCGTCGTGCCGTTTTCGGTGTCGGTCACGAACTTACATTTGGTGGTGAAGAAACAGAGTCTTCGCAGGTCTTCGATGGCCGTCAATGCCGAGTTGTCGAACACCACGCCGAGGTGGGCGAAGAGGCAGTCCAGGAAATAAAGCACATAGAAGCAGATGCCGCTCTGCTGGCGGTCGGCGTCGAGCACCCAGTAGGGACCAAAGTTCTCGTAGGTGCCGTAATTGTCGTCCACCTCCATAATATCGTCGGTGGTCTCGCCGATGGTACCCGTAATCTCCTGACCGCCCTGCGCCCAGGTGTTGGCGGCGGCCTTGGCGGTGTCCAGTCCGTGGTGGGTGTAGCAGACGCGGGCGTTGCAGTAGCGCCAGGCTCCGGCCACGGGCTTGCCGCCGACCGACTCATACGGCTCGTTGACGTTGATGAAGTTCTGTGTCTTCTCGGGGTGGTTCACTGTGATGCCCTCTGGGTAGGTGTGCGGTTTGTTGTTCGCACCAGCCGTGCGGCCAGGGAAAGAGAATCCGAGTGCCTGCGGGTCGAACTGTCCACTGAGTGCCCACGGGCTGTTATTGGTGAACTGGGTTCGTGGACCAATGGAAGAACAGCGCACGTCCACCTCGACCGAGAGCGATACGTTCACGTCGCAAATCTTCTCGCCGATGGGTATCAGCTCGTCGTTGTAGAGCGGCACGTCCTGGCATTTCAGGTCGCCGATAAGGTCGCTGAACGACTGGCGGGCTTCGTCGATGTTAAAAGAGAAAGCGCCGTCGAGCTCGTCGTCCTCCTGAATGGCGATGGCGCCACTGCGGAAGGGGATGCCCGAGACGCTGATCTGCGCCGGGGTGTGTTCGAGGTCTACGGGCCGCTGGTGCGACTGCGGGTCATCGACGTTGCTGAAGATATGGCGGTTGTTCTCCATCGGCGCCTGCACGGGGTCGCTGTGCATCTCTACGTCGTGGAAGAGCGGGTTTTCCTCCGTCACGTCGAGCGAGAAGTCCGGTGGCAGCGCCATCGACTGCCCGTTCACCTTAATGTCTATCTCATTGTGCATTGTTTCATCTGCTTTTGATTTCTACCGACAAAATTATATCAGCCAGAAATCAAAATGGGACATTGGTTTTTTAGACAGAAGAACAGATAAAGACATAAGACTCGGCTTTATTATGTCCTTATGTCTTTAAAAGTTACTATGTCTCATTACTTGTACTTGCCGACAAATTTGAGTCCTGACTGCACTTCGTCGATCAAGCCGCCGGCGCCGTACTTCTGGATCTTCGCGGGAATGCCCTGCTTCTGGATGACGGTCATCACCTGTGCGAAGGCGGCCATCGCGGCGGGCATCTGACGGAGTGCCTCGGCGGTGGCAGCGTCGATGGTCTGACCCTCGCCCTGCTGCCCCTGCTGCGTGGCGGGCAACTGCCCAGCAAAGGCCGTCGCCATGTCGCTGATGTTACCCTCGTCGAACGTCCGCACCTTGCGCGTCGTGATGCCACGGTCAATCATCGCCAGGTCGCGCAACAGGTCTGGGCGGTTCATCTGTATCGCCCTTGTCGTCCGTCGCCCGATGACGATCTCAGGCCCGCGCTCACCGACGAGCGCCGCCTGACCGTTCACCCGCGTCGCAATCGGCTCCGTCACCATCGACACACCCTCCGGCAACGACCGCTGCTCGCGAGCCCGATACACCCGTCCGTCATCGCCCACAACGGTGCGCACGTTTCCTTCGTCATACGTCAGCATCCCCGATGCCAGCTTAATCTTCGGCTTCGCGGCAGCCTTCTGTTCGTTGCTGCCACCGCCACCGAGGGCAGAGAGTGCCGTGTTCAACAGTCCCATCAGCAGGGCTGTAATGACGGCCACGAGGGGAATACCCCACCAACCGAGCGACTCGATGGTCTTGGCCGAACCGCCTGCGATACCGGCGAGTACGTCGAAGATGGTCTTATGGGCGGTCTGCGTGGTCTCCTGCGAGTCCTGCTGCTGCTTCGTAGCCAGTTTCTGCTGTCCCATCTGCGCCGTGGCCTTCACCATGCTGCTGCCGATGGTCTCCACGAGGTTCTCACGGTTGAGCTCGCCTTCCTCTGTGGTCTGTGTCATGGCATTCTCCGAGGTGGTCTGCTCTTTCTTCATGGCCTTGTTGATCATCTTCTGCTTCAGCTGCTGCATCATCAGTTCCTTGATAATCTGGATGGTGTGCTCACCCCAAGCCTGTGCAAGGTTCTTCAGCGCACTCTTCATGCCATCGACCATATTCTCGCTCTCGAAGACGGCCTTGCCCATCGCGTCGCCCACGTCGGCACCGAACTGCTCGATGGGTGCAGTCCACTCCTGGAGTTTGGCGATGCGGTCGTTGATTTTCGCCATCACCGTTTCGGCCATTGCGAGCTGTGCCTCGTCGGCAGCACGCTGACGTTCGGCCAGCTGCTGATTGTAGGCTTCGAGGGCGGCTCCTTCGAGTTTCTTCTTCTCGTTGACGGCGATGAACATGTCGAGTTCGTCCTGCATCTGCTGCATGCGCAGTTGCGAGGCGGCTATCTCGGGGTCGCTGCCGAGGGAGGCGAACCCTGCCTGCTGGGCGAAGTTCGTGCCACGGTCGGCACCCGTCATCTTCTGCTCACGGCTCATGCGGTCGAGTCCGCTCTGCATCTCCTCGTAAGCCTGCCCCATGCCACTGGCGTTCCAACGGCTGTCGAATTGTTTCTTCTGCTCGTCGTAGTTCTTCTTCACGGCGTCGTAGTAGGCTGTGTCGAAATCGACCAACGAGAGGTAGAACGCCTGAATCTGCGCCTTGTATTTCTCGGAATCCTTCAGCCAGAGGTTGAACTCGTCCTTGAATGCTTCTGCCCAGCCTGTGAACTGGAACTCCATGCCGCCCGTGCCGATAGTGCCCTTTGCGCCGGAGAAGTTGCTGAGCCAGCGGTTCAGGTCGGCGGTGTTCTGGTAATCGACGGCATACGACTGACCGGGGGTCTTGATGAACTGCTCGCCAGCCTTGCGACGGGCGGCACTCCTTTCGGCGGTCAACTGCTCCTCGGTCTTGCCGCCTGTCTTCAGCGAGCCGCTGGCCTTGCGGATGCGGTCGGCAGCCTGCTCGGCGGTTTCTGCGAGTATGCCCAGCGTGTCGAGGCGGTCTTCAAATGCTTTGACGGCCTGCTCGAAGTAGTCGTATTGCAGCAGGGCTTTCTCCACCTCCTTGGCGGTCTTGTTGCGGATTTCCTGCACTTTGCGGCGGTTGCCGGCGGCATTCTTGTCGAGTCCGTCCTTCAGCGACGAGGTGGTGATGCCGTACTGCCCACCTTCTTTATCTATACGCGAGAGGTTCTGGCGGATGGAGGCCATCGACACGTCCATCATCTGCTGGAAGAGTTCTTGCGACCACTGGCCCGTGTCGAACATCATCACGCGGAGGCTTTCCTTGGTCTTTTCCCACGTCTGGGTGTCGCGCCCACTGATAGCCAGTCGGGCGTTGGCCAGCGCCTCGTTCTTCGCCGCCTCCAGTTCGCGGTTCACCATCTCCGCTTGCTGCTGCGTCCACTTCCCGTCGGCGGCGAATCCCGTCACCACCGTCTCCTGCAGCCGGTACCACTCCTCAATCTTCGCGATGATGGCATCCGACTCCTGCTTTGCGTCCTGCAAGTCCTTGCGAATCGCCTGCTTGTGCTCGGCCTCGGCCTTACGCTGGGCTTTCAGTTCGTCTTTGGTCGGCGGCATGTCAACCGTGTTCTTGCGGTTCTTCTCACGCTGAATCTGTGCCTCCAGTTGCTTCTTGCGGAAGTCTTCGAGGGAGTAGTGTTCAAGGTCGAGTTCCTTATACTCTTCGTTGAACATGCGGTCGGTCTCCTTGTCAATCCTCGTTTCCTCAGCCTTGATGGCCTGATATGCTTTCAGGGCCTGCATCAGCGAGCCGTGCTTGGCAAAGGTTAGTCCGCGCTTCTCAACGTAGGCATCCGAGCCGCCGCCGGTGATGCGCTTATAGAGTTCGTTGCTGCCTTCCTCCCAGTTGGCGTCGAGGAAACTCTTGTCGATATCATAGCCAGCTTTTTTGGCCTCACGGATGGCTTCGGCCTGTGCTGCGATGCGGTTGTTACGGTTTTCGCCGTTTACCTTGCTGCGGTAGTTCTCCTTTTCCTCGGCGGCAGCTTTCTGCTTGATGGCAAACGTCACCTGCGCATAGGCATTGGCCAGGTCTTCCACCTTGTCAATCTCCAGTCCAAGGAAGTCGAGGTAGGGCTGGTACTCGTTCTTCATGTAGGCACGGAGCCGCTTGTCGCGTTCATCCTGCGAGAGGTTCGACTTGTCAAGCGCAGCCTTGTATTCATCCAGCTTCTGTGTAGACTTGTCGATGATGCCTTGCGACTCGGCAAACGTCTTGTCGAGTTCCTCCTGCTTCTGACGGGCACGCTCGGCGGCTTCCCCAGCTTGATCGTAGGAGGCTTTGACTGTCATCACAAGAGCAGCCATCAGTGAAAAACCCGTTGCAATGCCGTTCCACTTCTGTGCGGCGGTGAGAGCCTTAGAGGCCGTTACGGCAGCCCAAATAGCCTTGGTCATATTCCAGAAGCCGATGCCGAGTTGGGTGACGATGGTGAGCCCCCCCTTGAAGAGCAGGAACTGCGTCAGTACAGGCAGCAGATACATCAACACTTTAACGGCTTCGATGATGGTCCACAGTGCGGCTTTCAGCGAACCCATCATCAGGGTGCTGTTGGTCATCTCCGTAGCCAGTTCGTGCCACTGCTTTGCCAGGTCTGTCACAATATCCACTCCCTCGGGATTGGTGAAGGCTTTCTCAAACGCATTCGAGGCACGTTCGATGTAGGCGGCAGCGGTCTGATTCTGTATCATGTATTCGGCAATGACGGCCTCGCCCTCCTCGAATGCCTTGTTGGCCACGTCGAGGTGCTTCTTCAACATATCCACGCGGTCGGCCATTGTGGTCATCACGTTGTTCAGACGGGCACCGTCGCTGCCGAGGGCGGTGAAGATGCCGCGTCGCTGCATCTCTTCCATCGACATGTCGCGCATCTTATCGAAGACGGTGACAATGGCCTCCATCGTCTTTCCTTCATCGACGAGCGACTTCAGCGAACCCTTTGCCACGCCTACGGCTTGCTCGATGGCTGCGGTGTTTGACTGTATCTTTGTGAACACCTTGTTGAAGGCTGTTGAGCTGACCTCGGCCATGAGACCCATGCTATCGCTCGCACTTCCGAGGGCCACAAGCTCCGCACTTGTGATATGCGACACGTTGGCCAGACCCATGAGTCGTTTTGAGAACTCCACGATGTTGGCACCCGTTGACGTGCTGGTGGTCGAAAGCATGAAGATGGCACTGGCGGCTTTCTGCATGGCCTGCTCTACGCCGTACTGATCCATCAGCCCCATCACCTCGGTCAACTTAGCCATTGCGGGCAGAGCGTCTTCGCCCAGGTCTTCACCCAAGGCCATCTGCACCTGCTCGGCGGCACGCACAAATCCCGTCAGGGCAGCCACACCGCCATGTTCCTGAACGCCCAATTTTGCACCAGCATAGGCCAATTCATTGAGCTGTTCCACGGAATTGCGGGTATCAATTTTGGCGATGTTCGTATAGAGGGTGTTGATTTCCTCGCCAGTCAAACCAGATACCTTTCTGATATTCGCAAGCGAGTCAGAGAGCATTTTGTTACTCTCAAACACCTGCATGATTTTATCC
>JAEEGL016430850.1_pt1 | contig 10064 bp, 3 predicted proteins | sample 9134231 | NCBI WGS metagenome assembly JAEEGL01 (sample SAMN16246548, study PRJNA631951) | gut metagenome | biome: gut microbiome; feature: rumen; material: fiber-attached | host: Bos | place: Iran: Karaj | collected 2018-10 | reverse complement strand
TCGCTCTCCTCTTCGATGGTGAAGGGAGGTGTGAGGCTCTCGTTCAGGATGTTAAGCTCGCTAACGAGAATCTCGATGTCGCCCGTCGGAAGGTTCTTGTTCTTGGAATAACGCTCGGCAACTTCGCCTTTTGCCTGAATGACGAACTCTCGTCCCAAACGCCCTGCCTGCTGGCGGAGTTCCTCAGAAGCATCCTCGTTGAAGGCAAGCTGAGTAATGCCGTAACGGTCGCGCAGGTCAACAAAAGTCAGCGCTCCAAGATTGTGAACGCTCTGCACCCAACCTGCCAGGGTGACTTTCTCTCCTATGTTGGCAAGCCGCAGCTCGCCACATGTTTTAGTTCTGTACATTATTATATATTAGCCCCCCCGACCCCCTTTAGGGGGAGACTTTATTGTTAAGCATTCATATTGTTCCCCCTAAAGGGGGTTAGGGGGTCAAAAAAGGATGAACCGTTTCCAGTCCATCCTTCATCTTTGTACGCCCTCAGGGGCTCGAACCCTGGACCCATTGATTAAGAGTCAATTGCTCTACCAACTGAGCTAAGGACGCATCGCTTTTGTCGTTTGCGGGTGCAAAGGTATGAACTTTTATTTAATCCGCCAAATCTTTTGCCACTTTTTTTTGTTTGTACGGGCGGATTTCGCTTTTTAACCTTTTAACTCTTTAACTTTTTAACTCAACGTATAGAACTCCGAAGGCGTTTTCCTCTTCAGTACATCAAGCTCGAAGTCAACGCCTGGAATGATGCCGTGCTGACGAAGCACTGCCTCTGCAGTCTTACGGGCAAGCACGGGATGGTTGTTCTCCTCGCTCAAGTGGCAAAGCCAGACGTGCCGAAGCTGCGGTGTAGCATATTCTGCCAGCAGATAAGCCGCCTGCTCGTTGTTAAGATGCCCTTTGTCGCTACTGATACGCTCCTTGAGGTAGGGCGAATACTTTCCCATCTTGAGCATATTGATGTCGTGGTTTGCTTCCAAAACCAAATAGTTGGCAAGACCAACTTGTTCGCGGATGGTATCGGTGATGTGCCCCACATCCGTGATGAGGCAGAAGCGCACGCCGTCGGCCTCCACAACAAACCCCACACAATCGCGGCTGTCGTGCGGCACATCGAATGGTGTGATGCGGAAGTTGCCCACCTCAAGCGTTACACCCTTCTCGACGAAGGCTTTGCGAGCAGTCGGTACGTCGATATTCAGACATCGGTTAGCCGCAATTCCTTCATGGACAAGCTGAGTGGCATAGATGGTCTTTCCACAGTCACAGGCGATATTCCCCACGGCCTTGATATGGTCGGCATGGTCGTGCGTGACAAATACTGCCGCCACATCGTTCTCCAGGCTAATGTCCAAGTCCTTAAGGAATTTCTTCAAGGAACGGATGCCGATGCCTGCGTCAAGCAGTATGGATGTCTCGCCCGACTGCAGGAGGTAGCAATTGCCACTGCTTCCGGAGCCAAGTGATATGAATTTCATCCTGTTTTGTTTTATTTTACGTGCAAAGATAATAAATAATGTCATACAAGACAAACTTTTCCCCGTTTTTATTTTGCACTTATTGGGAAAAACGTTAATTTTGCACGCAAAATAGTCAAATTAGTATTAACTTTTGTAAAATCAAACAAGATGAAGAAAACATTACTTTTTTGTGCAGCTGCGCTGTTCTCTCTGATGGCAAGCGCAGGTGACGGCTTGGTGGCTGTCGGTGCAAATGTTATTGTGTTGCCATCGTCTCGTTGGGACGGCGACATTGAGTGGAAAGCCTGGACATGGGTTTATAATTCCGGCCAAAGCTATGGAGATTGGAACAGCTGGAATGCCAACTACAACCAGGTTCTAAGCGAGCCTGTTGATGATGCAGAAGGCAGGCATTGGACCGAGCTTGGCTTCGACATGGGGCCGAAATATAACGTAGAGACTCAGGAAGGTGACATCAACTTTGACACCTTTGAGCCAATCGATTGGGAAGAGCACACAGCTCCCTTCAGTAGCGACGAAACGTACAACGGCAAGCCTTCCTATCAATGGACAACCAATAGCATCATGGCAGACATCTATGTCCGCCGTATCTTCACTACAGACCAGTTGCTCTCTGGCCCCGTCTATCTGGCTTGCGGCCACGACGACGCCCCCGCTGAGTACTACATCAACGGCGTACTTGTCTTCGAGCGCACAGGTTTCGAAGGAGAGCACGAAGAGGTAGTAGATGGTGCCACCGTCATTGCCTACGACAATGCTTGGAACAATGACGAATACATCCTGCTGACCGACGAGCAGAAAGCACTTATCAAACTGAACGGCGAAGAGAATGTGCTTGCTTTCCACGTTCACCAAAACTGGGGCGGAGCCTTTGCCGACTGCGGTCTCTACACCAAGATCGAAGGTGGCCTCGACATGGGTTACACAACACCATGGGAAGGCAAGGTGCTCTTCAACAACACCGGCGGCTACAACAAAGACGGACAGTCTCCCAGCAACAACCCCAAGCACCCCTGGTCTGCTCTCTATGAGGCTCAGGAAGGCGACGAATACACCTTCACCATGCCTGGTGGCTGCCCCATGGATTATTACGACATTTGGCAGGAACAGCTTCACTTCAAGACACCTATCAAGATAGAAGAAGGACACACCTACACATTCAAGGCAAGACTTTTATCTGACAAGCCCTTCGAAAATGTAGTTGTAAAGCTTACTGACAACGATGACGACGACATCGAGCTGGCATACGAAGACCCCATAACAATTGATGCTCCAGAAGAAGGAGAGGAAAACTACGAAGGCACACTCGTAGAAATCGAGTTTGATGGTCAGGAAGTCAACAACTTCAAGATTGTCTTCGACTTCGGCGGCGGCGAGAAAGGTGCAACTGTCACCATCAAGGATATGTCTTTGATTGACCAAGACCCCGAGGATGAAGAATTGGATCAGAAGGAGCTTTGGGTAGGCACGCACTACTTCAACTACTTCTACATGACCGATGCCGTGGTGAGCTACATCATTTGGGATGACACGCTCAACGATGGCGCGGGTGACTACAGAACACCCACCGCGGAAGAGATAGAACAAGGATTAGCCGAAGAAGACGGATTCGATTACGTTCCTGTCGATGCTCCTGAAATAACTGGTCGCGTAGAGACTTTGGCATGGACAAAGGTTGACTTCGATGACTCTATGTGGGACGACCAGATGATGCCAACCGGCAGCGCAAACTACATGCCTGAGCAGCAGAGCATCTGGCCGAGCGGCATTTTGGAAGAAACAGGATACAGTTCCAACTATTGGATTCGTCGCACCTTCGAACTTGACAAGATTAACGACCGTCTCTCCTACGAGCTGAACGTCTGCCACGATGATGTTTATGAGACATACGTCAACGGTGTTCTTTTGCAGAAGAACGTTGGCTGGACCAACGGCAAAAGCCCCGTACAGGTTCACATTCCTGCACGTTACCTCAATGTCGGCAAGAACGTTATCGCCACCTACATCCAGCAGAACTGGGGCGGCTACTTCTACGACTGCGGCATCAACGTAACAGAGGTGAACTACGACGAGTGCCTCAAGCTGTTCAACGACGCTCTGGCTTATGCAGAAACCGACACGCTGCTGACCAACAGGATGCACGCAGACGTGAAGGCTATCGTAGAAAGAGCCAAGCAATTCTTCCAGGAGAACAAGAACGATGCAGCAGAGCTGAGAGCCTATGCAAGAGACTCTATCAGGCCGAATGTCAACGCCATCTTTGCTTATAGCGCAGACGTCAAGATTCTGAAGGACACTTGGAACATCTGCCGCAAGATGGAAGACAAGGGCTATTGGGGCACCGCTCTCGAAGCTGTGACTGCTGCCCTCGACACCTGCGCTACACCCAACGACCTCAACAAGTATCTTGAGCCTCTGCGCGATGCTCGCAAAGCAACCGCTATGGAGCGCCACACAGAGAAGTATGTGGGCTGCAAACCTCAGGCAGTCCAGCCTGAGGAGATTGGCCTCACAAGTACCCTTATTGACCCAATGGAAGACTCCCGTCCAAAATACTATATATATAATGTAGGTGCAAAGAACTTCCTCGGTGCTGGCGAAACATGGGGTACACACCTCGCCATCGAGTACATTTCCAGCCCGATGATGCTCGTTAAGGCAGCAAAATTCTCGAAAGATGAAACTACCGGTGATTACCTTTGGGAAGACCGTGTTGAAGGTGCATACTTCTTCGAAACCTTCCGCCCCAATGGCTCTATTGGCGAAATGGACTTCATGGGCTGGAACGGCTTCATCGACTGCGGCTTGAGCACCACTCAAGGCATGTGGGAACTCATCCCCGTTGAAGGCAAGACAAATGTCTATAACATCGCACAGTTCGGCACAATGTCCGAGAAGGAAGAGACAACCTACTCTGGCGTAACCTACGAGCCTGGCTGCAAGAGGCTGCTCGGTCTGCGCAGCGGTGACAACGGCTATGCTCCCTCTTATTATGTTGTTGATACCGATATGCACGATCCTAACCTGGAAACCAACCAGTGGATGTTTATCTCTCGCGAAGAGTTGCTTGGCCTCGTTGCCACAGCAAGTGTGGACAACCCTGTTGACCTCTCCTTCCTTATCAGGAATCCCGGCTATGACCAGCGCTGGACCATCGACTACTGGGCATTCACCAACGGTAGCGTATTCGGTCGTGGTGGCGACCACGCTAACTTCGTCTTCGAGGCATACAATGCCGAAGACTTCTGGATGGGTCAGGACCTCTGGCCTGAAGAAGGCGAAGAAGCATTGCCCGCAGGTACATATATGCTCGAAGTACAAGGCTACTACCGCGACGGTAACGAAGGAACCCATGTTGCAAAGGTTCTTGCCGACAAACCCGTTGCACAGCGTGCCATCATCTTTGCAGGTGCCATGGAAGAGTCATCAAATCCTGAGGAAATCGCTAAAGCTGCTAACGTACCTCTTGCACCTATCCATGTTGAAGCTAATCAGGTTCCCGGCATCGGCTACGGTGCTGATCAAGGATTGCGTATGCCTGGCACATACGGCGGCCAGCCGAGGAATGCTACTGACCAGGCCGGTATGGACTTCTTCCCCTGCGGTCTCTATATGAACAGGCTTGTCTTCACTCTTTCCGAAGAGAATTGCGGTAATGTGAGCATCGGCATCTTCAAGGATTATGACGAGACCAGGCCCGCCGGCGACTGGTGTGTAATGGACAACTGGCGCATCAAGTACTATGGTGGCGGCGAGATTGATCCCGATGCCATCAAGGGCATTACTACCGATGAAATCAAGAAGATTACTCCGGCCAGCAAGGGTATCTACAATATGCTTGGCCAGCGTCTGAGCAAGACTCAGAAGGGCTTGAACATCATCAACGGCAAGAAAGTTATCAAGAAATAAGCAACAAGCTTATTGACTATCACAATGCGGGGCCGGCAAATTGCTGGTCCTGCATTTTTTGTTAGTGGGGTTTATGGGGCTAAAGGGCCTTATAAACTCCATTATGCGCTTTTTGTCAACAAAAGATGCACTTTGCTTGTAACTTGGCAAAAAAAATCGTACCTTTACACGCGAAATAGATAACAATGTCATTATGCAAGTCAAATCAGCTCTTTTTATTGCGCTAATGTTGCTGCATTTGCCGCTTCAAGCAGACGAGACACGAATGGTTAAGCCCGCCGACATCAAGCCCTCAGCAACCCTTTATGTGAATAACCGCGCTCCGCTGCCTGCCAACCCCTTCATCAAGCTGCCTCCCGCAGCCGTTGTTCCCAGAGGTTGGGTGGGCGAGATGCTCGTCAGGCAGAAGAACGGACTGAGCGGACAGCTCGGAGAAATCAGCGATTGGCTCGACAAGAAGGGTAATGCGTGGCTCGAACCGGGCGGCAGTCACGGCTGGGAAGAAGTGCCATACTGGCTCCGAGGCTACGCCAACCTTGCCTACATCCTGAACGATAAGGCTTTGCTTGACGAGACAAAGTTCTGGATAGAGGGCATTTTGAGGAGCAGTCAGGCTGACGGTTTCCTCGGCCCCGTCAATGAGAACAAGGGCAGAAGGGAGCTTTGGGCGAATATGCTGGCACTCCAAATCCTGCAAGACTACTATGAATGGTGCGGCGACGAGCGCGTTATCCCCGTCCTCACTGCCTACTACAAGTGGCAACTTGCCTACCCCGACGAGAAATTCCTGCGCGACTATTGGGAGAACAGCCGAGGCGGTGACAACCTGCTCAGCGTGATTTGGCTCTACAACAGGACTGGCGAGGCGTTCCTGCTCGAACTTTGCAAGAAGATACACCGCTGCACGGCCAACTGGATGCAGGAAAGCGGCCTGCCCAACTGGCACAACGTCAATGTGGCGGAATGCTTCCGTGAGCCTGCCGAATGGTACTTGGTGTCGGGCGATGAGGCTGGCCTCAAAGCCACCTACAACAACTTCCACCTCATCCGTCGCATTTATGGTCAGGTGCCTGGAGGCATGTTCGGGAGCGACGAGAACTGCCGTCACGGTTACATCGACCCGCGTCAGGGAACCGAGACCTGCGGCTTCGTGGAGCAGATGCTCAGCGACGAGATACTGATGGCACAGACGGGCGACCTGCTTTGGATGGAGAACCTCGAAGATGTTGCGTTCAATGATTATCCCGCAGCCCTGACGGAAGACATGAGAGCCTTGCGCTATCTGACCTGTCCGAATCAGGTGCAGGCCGACTCCAACAACCATAATCCGGGCGTTGACAACGGCGGCCCGTTCTTCTGCATGAACCCCTTCAGCAGCCGCTGCTGCCAGCACAACCACGCGATGGGTTGGCCTTACTATGCCGAGAACTTGGTCTTGGCAAGTGCCGACGGCGGAGCAGCCCTGCTCATCTACGGCGACTGCACCGCCAAGGTCAAGGTCGCTAACGGTCAGGAAGTTGTGCTCGACGAACAGACACACTATCCCTTCAGCGAAGACATTAAGGTAAAGGTTTCCGGCCTCAAGAAGAAGACGGCAACTTTCCCGCTCTACCTGCGCATCCCGACGTGGACAGAAGGGGCGCACATCACGGTGAACGGGGGAACCGTCAATTGCAAAGTGACCAGCGGCCTGCTCTGCATCAACAGGGAATGGGCAGAGGGCGACGAGGTTTGCCTGCACTTCCCGATGCGCCTCACCAAGCGCGTCTGGGCACTCAACAAGAACTCCGTCTCCGTGAACTACGGCCCGCTCACCATGAGCCTCAAGATAAAGGAGCGCTACGAAGAGAAGGACAGCCGCAAGACCGCCATCGGCGACAGCCACTGGCAAGCAACCGCCGACCCGAGCAAATGGCCGACCTACGAGATTTATGCCGACTCGCCGTGGAACTACGCGCTATATGATAACCTGAAAGCAATGAGGGTGGAATTCAAGGAATGGCCCGAGAACAACTATCCCTGGAGCCACGAAGGCACACCCATCTCGATAATGGCCCGAGGAGCACGTGTCGAGGGCTGGGGACAGGACGCCACCGGCCTCTGCCAAGTGCTGCCAGATGCCTCGGCGAATCGTGGCAAAAAGGAAAACATCACGCTCATCCCGATGGGAGCAGCAAGGCTGCGCATCTCGGCATTCCCGCCGATAAGCCAGAATCCCTAAGGCTATTCTAAGAAAACCTAGGCTTTCCTAGGAATGCTTAGGAGTGCTTAGGAAATCCTATAGGCTAGTCGAATCGCCAGTCCCACCGTGGGAGGACTACAGTCCTACCGTGGGGAAACTCCAGTCCTCCCGTGGGAGGACTCCAGTCCGGCAATAGGGAAACTTTTCCCGGACTGGGCATAAACTCCGAAACATCTGAATAATCTGAACAATCAGAACACTCCGAATAACCCGAACATTCAAATAACATTTAATAATCACCTTTATGAGAAAACTATTCCTCACCGCGCTCGTGGCAGTAGCTGTCACTTCGTGCACCAAGACAACCGACGTTTTCACCCCCTACGCAGAGACTGACCTTCGTCTGCCCTCCGTGCCTCTGATTGTCAACGACCCCTACTTCTCCATCTGGAGTCCCTACGACAAGCTCACGGACGGCACGACGCGCCACTGGACAAACGACGAAAAGCCCATCCTCGGGCTGCTCACCGTCGATGGCACCACCTATCGTTTCATGGGCGCGCAGCAGGAGTACACCCTCTCCGCCATTGCCCCAATGTCCGATGAAGAAGCGTGGGAAGGCAAAGTTTTCCGCGACACGCAAAACGGCGAGGGCTGGACGGCTCCCGACTTCGACGATAGCTCCTGGAACATAGAGAAAGCCGCCTGGGGCAGCGAGGGCGACAATATCCGCAGCCGCTGGGGACGTCAGGGCAGCGACATCTACATTCGCCGCGACGTCAGCCTCAACGATGCCGACCTGCAGGAAGATCTCTACCTCCAGTACAGTCACGATGATGTGTTTGAGCTTTACGTCAACGGCACCAAAGTTGCCGATACTGGCGAGACTTGGGTGAACGGCGTAGTGCTCCATTTGGACGGCGACCTGAAGAGCCTTCTGCAAGCTGGCAGCAACACGATTGCCGCCCATTGCCACAACACAACAGGCGGTGCCTACGCAGACTTCGGCCTCTTCAAGAACGTCAAGCCCAAAGGTCCGGAACTCAAGATTGCCGAGCAGAAGAGCGTTGACGTGCTTGCCACGAACACCTACTACACCTTCGCCTGCGGCCCTGTTGAACTCGACCTCGTCTTCACCGCACCTATGCTCATCGACGACCTCGACCTCATCTCCACTCCCATTAACTACGTCTCCTATCAGGTAAGGGCAACTGACGGAAAGAAGCACGACGTGCAAATCTACTTTGGCGCAAGCCGCCTGCTTGCTGTCAATAAAGCCAAGCAGCCCACCACCACCGAAATAGGCGAAGAGGGCGGTGTGCGCTACGTCCGCACCGGTACAATCGAGCAGCCCATCCTCGCCAAGGTGGGCGACGGCATTTGCATCGACTGGGGATACTTCTACATTCCCGCCATCAATGGTGAGGTGGCAATAGAGGAAGATGGCAGCGACCTCGCCTACACCCACGACTTTGGTTCCGTGGAGAAGGCAAGCAGCTTCATGATGATGGGCTACGACGAGATAGAAGATATCGAATACTTCTTCCACCGCTACAAGGCCTACTGGGCACACGGCGGCAACGTCACTATCTGCCAGGCCTTCAAGAACATGGAAAGTAACTACGCCAGCATTATGGAGCGCTGCCGCAAGTTCGACAAGATGATTTATGATGATGGCATAAAGGCTGGCGGCAAGGAGTATGCCGAAATACTTTCCGGCTCGTATCGTCACGTAATGGCTGCCCACAAGCTGTTCGAGGACAAGGACGGCAACCTGCTTTGGTTCTCGAAGGAAAACAACTCAAACGGCTGCGTCAACACGGTTGACTTGACTTATCCCGAAGCTCCTCTCTTCCTTGTTTACAACCCTGAACTGCAGAAGGCTATGATGACGTCAATCTTCGACTACAGCCTCTCCGGTCGTTGGACAAAGCCCTTCGCAGCACACGACCTCGGCACATATCCCAAAGCCAACGGTCAGGTTTATGGAGGCGATATGCCTCTTGAGGAAGCAGGCAACATGATTACGCTCGCCGCAACCATTTGTATGCTCGAAGGTAACACGTCGTATGTCGAGAAGTACTTCGACATCATGACCACTTGGGCTGACTATCTTGTGGAGAACGGCCTGCATCCCGCTAACCAGCTCTGCACCGACGACTTCGCTGGGCACTGGGCTGGCAACTGTAACCTCGCTATCAAAGCCATCATGGGCATTGCCGGCTATGCCGAGATTGCCAAGATGATGGGCAAGGACGACGTTTATGCCGAGTACAACGCAAAGGCAAAGGAAATGGCTGCCGCTTGGGAGAAAGAGACAAAGGTTGGCGACCACTACGAGCTGGCCTACGGCGCAGGTTCCGACACTTGGAGCCAGAAGTACAACATGGTTTGGGACAAGCACTGGAAGACGAACATCATCCCTGGCAACGCTATGCAGACCGAGGTGAAATACTACCTGACGAAGCAGAACAAGTACGGCTTGCCGCTTG
>JAEEGL014688834.1_pt1 | contig 10064 bp, 7 predicted proteins | sample 9134231 | NCBI WGS metagenome assembly JAEEGL01 (sample SAMN16246548, study PRJNA631951) | gut metagenome | biome: gut microbiome; feature: rumen; material: fiber-attached | host: Bos | place: Iran: Karaj | collected 2018-10 | reverse complement strand
TCCGGATTTGAAATTTACAAAGGAAATTAAAAAATTTTGCAAATCCGGATAACCTGTCTGTAAAACATATATTTTATTAACTTTTTATATTCATCAAATTGAAATCTAAAATATCAATATAATAATAAATATATAGTTATATTTAATTTAAAATATTTTCAAAAGAAATTTTTTGTTCAGCCTAAAATTTCTGGAAAGTAAAAAAGTTTAATCCGGATAGGTATGTCTAATACTTAAAATTTTTTCTGTCCAAACTTTCAAATCCTGATATCCCAGTCTTTTACTGTATTATTATGATTCAAATTTTTATTTTTGTGATTTATTTCAACTCAATTTCTATCAACTCTAACTTTTTATTATTATTAATTTTTATAATCTTAGAGATTTAGGAGTAAATCTGTTTTTATTTAAATTTAAGGACTTTTTATTTTGAACATTATTATTTCTTCAAGTTTTTAATTTAGATTTTTCAAAAGTTGACATTTCATTATCTTTTAATTTATTTGGACTTAAAATATTTTGTTGAAAAATATTTCTTGTTCTTACACCATCATTTTAAAAATTATTTATATAATTTTTATATATAAATGTTAAATAAAATTTCATAAAAAAATATAAAATACTTAACAACACTGTATTTTTTTTTTTTTTCTCTCTGGTAATTTATGTTTATTTAAATGAAAACTTTTCCTATTCATTTTTTGGTAATTATTTATTATTTTATTAACTAAATCCATAAAAGCTTCTTCAACATTAGATCCATTTAAAGCACTAGTTTCATAAAAAGAATACTTATAATCTTTTGCTAATTTTTCTCCTTCTTCATAAGAGATTTTTCTATCATCTTCTAAATCAGTTTTATTTCCAACTAATATAATTGTAAAATTATTATTATTTGAAGTTATATTTTCTGAAATTAAATCAATCCAATCTTTCACATCTTCAAAAGTTTTTTTTTTTGTAACATCATACACTAACATAACACCTAAACTACTTTTTAAAGGTATTAAACATTGAGATTTAAATCTTTCTTGTCCTGCAGTATCCCATATTTTTAATTTAAAAGATTTTTTTTCTCCATTTTTGTTTATTTCTATATTTTTAGTTTTAAAATCATGTCCTATTGTTGATATACTATTAATATCAAATTTTTCTTTAACAAAATTTTGAATTAAACAAGTTTTTCCAACACAAGTGTCTCCTAAAAGCATAAAATGAATTAAATTTTCATTATTATTTGTTTCCATTTATTTTTCAAAAAATTTATTTGTGTAAATGATTTATTACGTGAATAAAAAAAAAAATATCCGTTTAAGAAACATATTATAAAATTAAGAAATTTAATAATTGAAAGAAAATATCAAAATAATTAATACATAAATTATTTTTAAAATTAAGTTTTTTTTAAAGAAAATTATAAAATAAATATTTAATTATCGATTTTTTTTTTGTCAAATTTTACATTTACCAACAATTTTTATTTTTATGGAACATCACATAATTTTATTAATAGTTACTTAAAATCTTTTAAAACTTTTCTATTTCTTACAATAAAATAAATATACATTAAACATATAAAAAAAGATAAAATTTCCGTCTTAAAGAACATTTAGAGGAATTTTTGAACAATTATAATAGTTATTTTTAAATAATATAAACAAGTTTAATAAGAAAAGACATACTTCATTCTAATAATTTTAATGTATCAAAATATGATAAATCAAAGTAATATTTCACTTTTATAAAACTAAAAATATATTAATTTTAATGAGCTAGAAATTATGAATATTTCTGAAATTAATTTTTTTATTTCATTAAAACTAAAAAAAACAATTCATTTTTTAATATATAATTATACTTTTTTAACAAGAAAAATTATAAATGATAAAAAGATAAAATATATTTAAAGAATATTTTTAAAATAGGTAATAAGCATAATTAGTCTAGTGGTAGGACAGCAGCTTCCCAAGCTGAGAACCCGTGTTCGATTCCCGGATTATGCATACTTTTTTTTAAATTCTATAAATATGGAAAGACAAAGATTAAAAAAGAGGAATAAATAATTCCTTGGGTTTATTTCTTATTTTTATATTAAATATGATCCTATTATACTCACCAATAAATTAAACAAGTTTTTTAATTCATAAATCTTTTTTAAATCTTTTATATATTTTTTTTTTAATTTTTTTTCAATTTATTTTTTATTTATTTCTTTCTTTCAAATATTCAAAAAAAATATTTTATTAATGAAATTATCCGATGAAATTTTTAATCAAAAAGATATTATTTTTTCGAAAAGAAAAATTATAAATTCTAATTCATCTTCATATCTTAGAGTAGGAAAAATAAACTTAGAAAGTACTGATTTTAAGGAAATAAATAGAAGAAAAAAAAATAGGATTTTTAGTTCTTTTCTTTCTTCAAATGAAGATACAAATTATAACTCTAATACTAATAGAGGATTAGATAGTGAACTTTATGAAAGATTAAGAAATGAAAATGTTGATTTTATTAAAACTCTTTTAAGATTAAAACAAAAAATGTATAATCAAAGTTTACTTAATCATGAAAAACAAAAATTTAAGAATATTAATGATGAAAAAATTGAAAATTTAAAAATGATGAAAAATAATATTATTAGTCCTTTAGAAATAAAATCAATTCAAAATTCAAGAATTATAAAAAAAGAAAAACCTATAATAATTAAGAATTCAATAAAGAAAGTAAATTATATAGAAAATAAAAAAAAGGAAACAAAGAATTTTTTTCATAATAAAATTGATAATTCTTTAAAAACTTCAAAAACTTCAATTCATTCAACTCCAGTTCAAACTAATATGAAAACTAATTCTCCTTATAAAATAAATAAACAAAGAGCTGTTAGTGAAATTCCAAATAATGAACAAATAAATAAAATTAAACAATTAATGAAAACAAAAAAAACTAAAATTAATAGAAATAAAAATAATCAAAATAAAAACATATCTTCCTCTTCTATAATTAGTATAAATATGACTTATGATATTAATAATAATAATCCTAATAAAAATGTTATTAAAAAATTAAAAGAAAATAAAAAAAAATCTATTCCAAAAGCTGTAATTAATTTATTTGATGATTTTGATGACATTAATAATAATAAAATTAAAGGTAAATCAGAAGAAAATAAGTTTCATTTTACACATAAAAGAATTAAAACAAATTATTAATTTATTATTTGTTAAAGTAATTATATATATTTAATATATTCAAATACTATTTTTTATTTATTTATTAAATCAAAAATTTTGTTAAATTAATTTTTAGATTTTTCTTTTAAAAAATAAAAATGCAAAATTATAAAATTGAAAATGAACTTTTGGAAAGAATAAAAACTTTAAAATTTTTAAATGAAGAATTAAATAAAAAGCAAAATATAACGGATACAGTTTATATAACAACAAATAAAAGAAAAGAATTTTTAATTAAAACTCTTCAAGACTATGATAATGAAATAAATCTTTTAGATAATGAAATTGATTTTTACTATAATGAATTATTTGGAAGTTTAAATAATCAAAAAAATAAAAAAATATATCGAAATATAAATTTATTAAAAGAATTATTAAATACCAAAACAGAAGATTTAAATAATAGACAAGAAATAATAGAACAAAAAGAAAATCAATTAAAAGAAAAATTATCTCAACTAAATATAGCTCAATTAGAATTATTTAATCAAATGATAACAAAAATAAATAAAGAAGATTTAGAAAATAATATTTTAATAAATACATCAAGTTTAAAATTAGAATATTCTAAAATAAAAAATGATTATATTGAACAAATAACAAATGATATTTTAAAAGAATTAAATGTTACTAAAGAAAAGAAAAAAAGACCTCATTCATTGGATAATTCATCTTCATCATTTTATGAAAATGATATTAATAAAGGAAATAATAATCATAGATTAACTAGAAAAGATTTTTTTGGATTAAAACAAAAAAGACAATTAACTAGAGCAGCTTCTCAAGAAGGAAATTCTAATTTATATTATATAGGAAAAAATAATTTACAAAATACTATTAATAATAGTAATTGCCATAATAATTCAAAAAATAATTTATCAAGAGTTTCTAGATTTCATTCTAAATTCTTTTCTCAAATTGATAATTGATTTTTAATTTAGTAGTATTCAATTAATTATATAAATTAATAGATAATTATTAAATAAAAAAAGAATAATTTTTTTAATTGACAATATTTATGTCAAGTAATAAAACATTAAGGAAAAGAAAAATTCCTCTTCTAATTTCTCCTTCAATAACATTTAAAGACATATTTTATAATATTAATAATAAAAAAAGGAAAAATTCAAAAATTATTTCAATTGTTAATAAGAGTAATTTTAATATTGAAGAAATTAAAAAAAAAAATTTTGAAAAATTATTACCTTTAATGAGTAAAATGATTTTATTAAATGAAATAAACAAAATACAAAGAAATTATGATTATTATATGATAACATTTTTAATTGAAAAACAAAAATCAAAAATTAATTTATATTACACAGAGTCAAAATTAATTTATGACCAAAAAGATTATATAGATAAATTTTATAAATTAAAAGAATCTTTATCATTAGTTCCTAAATTTTTTAATTATTATAAAAATTATTTAAAATATTTTTGTAGACCTTTTATTTGTGATAAAAGTAATCATAATATATTAAGACATATAGAAAAAGCAGCAGAATATTATTATAATAAAAATTATGATAAAAAAAATAAAGAAAGAAATAAGAAAATAAATTTTCCTATAGAAAAAATATTTAATACTAAAATAATAAAAGAAATTGAAAAGGAAAAAACAAATAAATCAAATGAAGAAAAAAAATCCAAATTAAAAGAAGATGAAGATATAAGTTCTTTTATAGGAATAAGTAAAATAAATAATAATTTAAATTATGATGATTCTCAATTAATTAAAAAAAAATCTTTTTCAGATATATTTGAAATTAAAAAAGAAGAAGATGATAATAAAAAATATAAAGTAAAGAAAATAATAAAAAAAGGAAGTTTACAAGAATTAAAAAATAATTTAAGTAATTTGAATCTAAAATATTTTTCAAATATCTCATCTCCAAAAAAAAAGTCAAAAGATAATAAAAATATAATATCAAAATTAAAAGAATCTTTTCAAATGAAAACAAATATTTCTCCAAATAAATTAATAATAAAATCCTATAATGATTTTTCAACAAGAAAGCCTTTAAATATATATAAATTTAAAGAAAATAAAAAATTGAAAAATAATAATTTAAGTAGAAGTATGAAAAATATAGATAAAGGAATATCAATATCAACAATTTCAACAAATCTTTTTCAAAATTTTATGAAAAAACCAAAAAGAGGAGTTTTATTTAAAAATAATAATAATCAAACAAGTTTGTCATCATTATTAATAAAATCTCCTTCAACTCAATCAAAATTAAGATTAAATAGTTCAAATAAAAAAAATAATTCTTTAGGAAATATTAAAAATGGAAGTTATATATTATCTCCTAAGAAAAAATTAAAAAAAAATAATTTTGATGATGAAATTGTTTGTAAAAAATTTATTACAAATAATAAGAAAAAAATAAGTGAAGATAGTACAAGAACTGGAAATAGTAGAAATTCAAATCATAGTCATCAAAAAATTCCAATGATAAATTTAAGTAAAAATCAAATATCAAATGATTTTATAAAAGCATATAGAATAAAATATAAAAGTCAAAATTCTCAAAAAACAAAAAAAAAAATAATACCATATAAGAAAAAAAAATAAAAAAAAGGAGCAAACTTAAAAAATCATAAAATGTTAAATAATTAATTTTTTCAAATAAATTATAAATAAAAATTTAAAACTATATAAATTAAATAAAAAAATAAAAAATAATGTCTACAGTATATTATAGAAAAAGTCCATTATCAATAATAAATTAATTAAAAATTTATAAATCAATATATTATGATTTATGGGATAAAAGTTAAAAATTTAAATAATAATACTCTTTCTTTATTAATATAATCCTTCAATTGCTAAGAAATATTAAGTAATGTTTTTAATCAAAAATTTAATGAAGGTTCATTTATTAAAATTATTGGGAAAGTTGAATGTGAAAAATCTATTTTAGAAAATGATTTTGATTTAGATATATATAATCAAATTGTTCCTTTATGGAATCATAAAGTAATGGATGATTTTTTTATTTATAAAAAAATAAATTTATTTTTTTTCTTATTAATTTTTTTTTATTTTTTAAGACCATTAAAGATTAATTTATATTATTTTAATATTTCTTATTCTTTTCATTCTATTGATTTAACTTCGTTTAGCTCACATTAAATTATTTTATTAACATTGATTTATCGTGTTTTTCGACGAAGGAAAATGACTGAAGTAGAGTATCATAAAATTAAAGAAAAAAAATGTTAATTTTAAATAAACTACATCTCACAAAAAAATTATCAAAAAAATAATAAATTTTGTAAAAAAAAAATAAAAAAAAAATATATATCTTAAAAAAAAAACAAAAATTTTTATAAAATGGAATCACCAACATCAGCTCTTTCAAATAATCAATTAATATCAGGAGAAGGAGAAGGTAATTATACTTGGAGATATCAACCTCAATATGTAAAATGTCAAGGATGTGGATTTGAAGGAGATACTTCAGTAATAAGAACATGTGAACCAAAAAATCTTTTTATTTTCATTTGTTGTAGTACTTGCTTAGCTTTATATAATTTGTATCATGCTAAAGATCATACTTGCTATACTGTTCAACATGTTTGCCCTAAATGCCAAAAGGAATTAGGTACTTTCAGACCTTGTTAAAAATATTTTAAGATAATTTAAATTTTCAATGTTAAAAAAAAATATTTTTAATTTGTTTTACATTTTTTTTTTCAAAAAATGGATTTTTTTGTTTATTTTAATATTTTTTTTATTGTAATTAATAATTTTTTGGTTTTGAAAAATAAAAATAAAATAAACAATTTTTTCTGAAGAAATATTCTATTATAGCAAATAATTAACTTTTATATAAATTTAGAATATCATTATGAAACTTTTTATACAATTCATGCCTTTTAATTTTCATAGTAGGAGTAGCAAAATTATTTTCAACTTTAAATCCTTCAACAAAGAGAATAATTTTTTTAACAATTTCAAATCCTTTCAGACCATTACTCCTTCCGATTTTTTCCATATCATTAATAATAGCATCGATTAATTTTTTTTCTTTAATAAAAGAAATAAAATTATCATTATTACAATCAAAATTATTATCTTTAAGGAACGTAACACATTGATTTAAATTAGGGACTACAACAGCAACAATATAATTTTCAGTAGTAATTCCAGTGACATAAATTTGCTCAACAAATTTACTTTTACAAATAATATTTTCTATTTTTTCAGGAGCAATATATTCTCCTTGACTAATTTTAAATATACTTTTAACTCTATCAATAATTTTAATTGCATTTCCTCTGGTAATATCAATAACACCAATATCACCAGAATGTAACCATCCATCATTATCAAAAGATAATTTGGTATTAATATCATCATTTAAATATCTTTGAAAAACTGCAGGTCCTCTGACACAAATTTCACCTTTAGGTTCATAAATTTTAGTGATTGGATTAATATCATCAGTACTATAACTTAATTCAGGAACATCAACTAATTTTATTTCAACTGAAGGAATTGGACCTCCAGGACCATAATAATGATTATCATTTCCATTTTGAATCATTGATGCTCCACATGTTTCTGTTTGTCCATATCCTAATAATAAGATACATGATAATAAACATTTTAATTTCTCACATATATCACTAGATATTGGTGCCCCTCCTATTACAAATAAACGACATCTTCCTCCTATAGATTCTCTTATTTGCTTAAATACTGTTTTATCAAATATTTTATGAGTGAAAATACCTGTTTTATATAAATTTACTAATTTATCCTTTAATGCAATTTCAAACAAATTTTTTGAAATTATATTTGTAGTATTGACTTTATCCATAATACTATCATATATTCTGATTGCTATTCTAGGAACACAAACAAAAACTGTGGGTTTACATTTCTGGCAATCCTCCATTAATCTTTTTGGACTTCCAGAATAAAAAGCAACTGTAGCACCTAAATACATACAATAAGTATTTATTACTCTTTCAAAAGCATGAGCTAATGGAAGGAAACTAATATATAAGTCATTTTCATTTAATTGCATTCCTACATTTTTTAATCCTAATAATTGAGATGCCATTTGAGAATGAGTTAACATTGTTCCTTTTGGTGTTCCTGTTGTTCCACTTGTATATGATAATGTTGCTAATGTATCTGGTTTACAATGAGTGAATTCTACTTTTTCTGTCTTTCCTTTTTCTTTTATTTCATTATATGTATATATTTTAAAATATTTCTTTGCTTTTTCTATTTGTTCTTTTTCATCTTCGTCAAATAATATTAAATTCTTTAAATTTGATATTTTATTCTCTTCTGCTAATTTTGTTAATTTAAATAAATTTACAGTTTCCATTGCAATAGTTTCTAAATTAGTTTCAGATAAAATAAATTCAATGACATTATCTCCTAAAGTATCATAAAAAGTAACAATAGAAACAGAATTCATATGAGAAGCAATATCACTAATCATCCATTCTTCTCTATTTTTAGAATAAATACCAAGAAATTTAAATTTATCTCCTGATTTACAAGAAACTTCAGGACATAAATTTAGTAATGAAATTCCAGTAGCATATAATATAACTTCATTTTCAATTTCTTTATAAGTTTTATATTTATATTCACCATATTCATTTTTCGATATTTTTTCTCTATTTCCTAATCCAGATTTATTTGGATATAATTTAACCGTTCTTTCAAATATTTTATATAAAGTATCTAATCCTTCTTCTAATGTTGATGGTAATTCTCCTTCTTTTGCTGAAGGATGTCTTATTATTTGTGTTTCTCCTTTCTTCTTCTCTCCTATAAATACTCCGCATTGTATTGGGGTGAATGATGATTGACCCATTTTTTTAATAATACTTTTTATTAATGATATTATATTTTTAATGTTTTTATATAATTTTTTTTATTATGTCATTTTATTTTAATGACGAATTTTTTTTAATTCTTTACCTTTAAATTTTTTTTTTAGGTTATGTTTCATTTATTATTTTGATTAAATGTTATAATTAATAATTTTCATTGTTTATATTTTTAATATTTATTTGAAAATGTTAAACAATTGAAAAAAGCCATCAAATGATAGAAGTTATATTTACAGTTTAACTTAAATAAGAAAATATCACTTTTATTAAAATTATTCATAAATACTATATTGAATGAACAATCAACAAATGTAATTTATTGAAATATTAAATTATGTAAATAAAATTAGAAAAATATTTGTTCAATTCCTTGTTTATAATAATTCAATAGTCTCAGATTATATTAATAGATAAATTAAATTATATTATTTTCAATAAAAAATACAACAAATAAAAATGAAAATATTTTATATCTCAATAAGGTTTGAAATATTTATTTAATTAAATTAAATGATTTTTTATATAATAATTTATAATATTAATGTAAATGTTTTCAAGGAATATTAATTTTTCTTATAAGAAATTTAATGATTTTTTTATAAAAAATTTTTTTTTTTAAAATATAAAATAAAATTATTAAATTAGGGAATAGAGATAGATCCATTTAAAAATTTATTCTTGAATAATAATTGGTCAATAAAATTTAATAACAATACAATATATTTATTTGATGCTTAATCTATTATAATTGATTTTACCTATAATTTATATTTATTAAAAAACATATTATATAGAATAAAAAATAAAGATATTTCAATTGAAAATATATTAAATATAAGATTAAACAATAAAAAGCAATAAATTATTTTTCATCTTCATTTATAAAAAATGTTCTACTTAAGAAATAAAGAGTATTATTTGGTTATTTTTATGAAAATAAAAGAAATTAATTATTTTATAATT